>Ga0209636_10009287_pt1 | contig 10034 bp, 10 predicted proteins | sample DeeMarSWOR152_54_FD_187464 | JGI IMG/M metagenome (GOLD analysis project Ga0209636, IMG submission 187464) | Marine sediment microbial communities from White Oak River estuary, North Carolina - WOR-1-52-54 (SPAdes) (version 2) | ecosystem: Environmental > Aquatic > Marine > Intertidal zone >... | reverse complement strand
GCGCAAGGCGCCGGCCAAGAAGGCGACCGGAAAGAAGGGCACGAAGGCCGCGCCGCCGGTCGAGGACAAGAAGCGGGAGGCCTGGGACTTGGTCGTCGAGACCTACGAAGCGCTGGTAGAAGAGCGCGGCGAAGGCGAGAACATCTGGGGCTCGATGATCAAGCAGACCCTCAAGCGCCGCAAACCCGGCTTCAGCGAGTCCTACTACGGGTTCCGCTCGTTTGGCCAGTTGCTCGAAGAGGCGGGAAAACAGGGGATCCTCAAGCTGGAAAAGGACAAGAAGTCAGGCGGATTCATCATCAAGAGCGCTCAGGCTTCGTAGTCGTTGCTGTCGCCAGTTGGAAATTGGGGCACATGCGCCAGGAGTTGGAAGGCACACTCGTGATTCCGCTCTTGTCTCAAGCGGAATGAGTCTTGCGTTCCCGTGATTCAGGCGTAGCGATCATCGTCTGAGAAGAAGACGTCCATCCTCCGAACTCTACGCTGCGCAATGTGATAGGGCATTCAGGGAACGACAACACGCGCGATTCAAGCCATATGCCGAGTTTACCATAGATGATCAGATAAGCAGAGAGGTGAAAACGCGTGCTGATGGCTGTCTCGTACTGTGTCCCCGTAATTTCCAAGCTACTTGTGCTATGGATTCCGTTCTTTGGCATCTGCACCGGCAAGTGCGATAATCACGATTACTGTGTTACACCTTACTCAATGCGAACCACCGCGAAACAGCCCCTGCCTCTGCGGTTCGGGCAAGAAGTTTAAGAACTGCTGCAGGGGTTCGTATTCGTCAGAGGGACTCGATCGAGCGATTCGTTGCTTCAACGAAGGTGACTACACCCGCGCTCTGGCGGAATGTCGCTCTCACGTCACATGGTATGTCATCGCCCATCGTGCGCATACTGTCCCTCTGCTCCAGAGGGGCGAACCTGCGGGAATCGCGTTTCTCGAAATTGACATCAAGGCACTATCGGAGATCGTTGATGTGCTGCACCGATGCCTATATCGAGCAAGGGAGGGCAACACATTCCCTCTTGCCTTAGATCAGTTGCGTAGCGCAATTGACTTACCTAGATGGCATGAAAGAATTCAGTACTTCCGTGCTCTGTGGCATCTTGTGGACCAGGGTGATCCTGGCGCAGCGATGCGTGAGTTGGCTGCAATTGACATCGAGTCATGCTTCGATGTCGATGTCCTGGAGCTTTATATCGATGCTGCTCCCGCCTCACTCCCATTCAGCCAACGGATTGAGTTGATCGATCGCATTATCGAGAACGCTCAGAAGGAGCCTGAACGGCTCCAGTATTCCTTGCTGAAGGGTGTCTTCCATTGCCTGATTTGCGAATTCGACGACGGTTCGCGTTACATCCAATCTGCCATCGAGAGGTACCGCAGTCTCAGTGCCGAGAAGCGAACACGATATGGAGATCTTTTCCTTGCACGCGCTCTTGCGACACTTGGCCGTCTTCAGGGTGATCCAAGCTCACTCCGCCAGGCAATCGTTGTATACGAAAGGCTAGTTGAGGCCTGCCAAGAGCGGGGAGGTTCCGAGGAGTACCTTGCGGAACTTGAGAAGTCCCTAGGCGATTGTCATCTGGATCTAGGCGAGAGTCTTGAAGCGATTGGCTGGTACCGAAGAAGTCTAGATCACGCCCCAACTGGGCTTACGCGTGTATTCCTTGTCAGAGCCTTGAGTGACACCGCCGATCTCAGATCAGCAAGGGCTACCCTGGCGGAAGTTGACATATCTGGATTCGACGACAGCTGCATGCTCGATCTCGCTTTGGTTTCGTCTAAGTTGGCGATTCAATCAAAGCGGGATGATGACTGGCAGCAGGCGGTCGCCCTGTTGAAGAGGACAAACCCACACCACCCCCTGTTCCGGCAATACAAGGACTCAGCGTTGCTGGGATTGCTCGAGATTCAGCGTGGTGGTTCACCGAATAGGTTGAGTGGCGTCCTCTCCTCGTTCAGTCGATATTTCCTCTTGAGTCCGAACTTCTTTGGACTCGGGCTCAACCTGAACAATGTGCTTGACGACGTAAGGGATGCCATGGCAAGGCGAAGGCACCAACAACAGGATTTGTCGGATGGCTCAGCCTAGGGTAGGAGGAGAAACAGTTCCGGAGGCGCAAACCTTATTTCCGGTGTCTGTCCCCGGAATTCACTGAGCATGTTCTGCAAAGACACGCAAGTCAACATCTGAACCTGTAAGGAGTTTAGTAGTAACCGGAGCGGAGTTGTTACACCGCGACAGTCGTCGTACGATGTTGCGGCGTTGTAGGCTAATCATTGTTAGCCAGGAGGTGAGTCATGGACATGGCGCCCGACAGTAAGGAGCTAAGCCAGACCGATATGCAGGATCTGAAAGCCAGAATTGGGAACCTTAGCCAATTCTTAAACGGCTGGAAGGTCTTGGGAAAACTCACAATGCCACTTGTCGAAAGAGGCATTGGGGCCTTGCCGGTTGCCTTCCCTGACCAGATCCCGGCTGATGTTGAGAAGCACTTTCAGGAACTCAAAGAGCTGCTTCTTCGCATGTACCCCAGAGTCAGGCCTGACGTGCGGAAGTATGCGGGCACCTACAGCAAGACGGTGCCGGGCCCCGGCGGAGCAGTGTACGGGGTTTCCGACTACGACCCTATCGTCAACCTCTTTAACCATGCACCAACCTTGTTTACCCTTGCAAGCAGCTTCGCGAAGCCCGAGGACTTCAAACAGGACTGGAGTGCCGCTCTTGCCATGCTCAATGTGACTCTTGGGGCGCTGCAGCACGCGCTGGAACTCGGAGGGGAGCGAAACCTGCCTTCCCAAATGCGACCAGCCGATCAAGTCGTGCAGATTATCACGGCCATCAGACGGGCTCTTAGGAAGTCGTTCAAGGACCCACCCGAGGATGAGCCAGCCGTGCAGGACCACATGGAAACGATCTTCAGTTCACTGGGCTTCCGGTTCTCCCGGGAGCGGGAGCGTTTCTCATACTCCAATAAGAGCTATCTACCGGACTTCGTATTCCCAGACATAGGCACCGTGTTGGAGGCTAAGTTCTGTGACAAACGAGAGAAAGAGAAAAGGATCATTGCCGAAATTAACGACGACATTGTAGCGTACAGTACAAAGTATGCTAACTTGGTCTTCGTTGTGTACGACGTAGGCATCATACGAGACCAGGCAGGTTTTTATACTGATATTCAGGAGAATCCCAACGTAATCGTGGAGATTGTGAAGCATTAGGAAATTACGGGGACGTAAACCCCATTCTCGGCGCCCATATCTGAAATCTATCGATCATGCTTTCCAAGGACGCGCATCTCAATATCTGAACCTCTGAGGAAGTCAAGGGAGACAGAAGCAGAGTTGCCACACCGCAAAGGGTGCCGTAGTATGTTGTGGCTCGACAATTTAGCGGGTTTGAAAGGAGGGATGAGGGAGAATGGCGATTCCCGACTACCAGAGTATCATGCTCCCCCTCCTGAAGTTTGCGGGGGATCAAGAAGAGCATTCACTTCGTCAGGCCATTGACTCTCTCGCACAGGAGTTCGAATTGAGCGACGAGGAACGAAAGCAGTTGCTCCCCAGTGGCCAACAGGAAGTGTTCAACAACCGCGTCGCGTGGGCACGGACGTACATGAAAAAAGCCGGCCTCCTCGACAGTACCCGACGTGGCTATTTCAGAATTACCGATCGAGGTGTTTCTGTTCTCACTAAGAATCCCCCAAAGATCAACGTCCACTTCTTGGAGCAGTTCGAGGAGTTCCGACACTTTCGATCCCTTCGCCATAAGAAAGAGGAGAAAGAACAGGGGCATGAGGCCGAGATCCAGGAGACGACCCCAGAAGAGGCACTCGAGATAGCGTACCAGGGACTTCGAGACGATCTTGGCAATGACCTGCTCCAGCAAATCAAATCAAGCTCTCCAAGCTTGTTTGAAAAGATCGTTATTGAGCTCCTCGTCAAGATGGGATACGGAGGCAGTCGGCAGGATGCCGGCCGTGCTATCGGGAAGAGTGGAGATGAGGGGATCGACGGAATCATAAAGGAAGATCGACTCGGGCTGGACATTATCTACATTCAAGCCAAGCGGTGGGAAAACACCGTCGGCCGCCCTGAGATCCAGAAGTTCGCAGGCGCGCTGCAGGGGCAGCGCGCTCGCAAGGGGATATTCATCACAACAGCCAGTTTCTCGCGCGAGGCTGTGGACTACGCCTCACGGATAGAAAACAAGATTGTGTTGATCGACGGCGAACGACTCGCTCAACTCATGATCGATTACAATCTCGGCGTTAGCCCAATGGCTACCTACGAGGTCAAAAGGATTGACTCTGACTTCTTTGCTGAGGAATAACCTCAAGAAGACCGAAAGCATTTTTTAACAAGCTGCTGAACTGAATATGGACCCTGTGCGACGACAGCGGTTAGCTCTTGGCGATTAGCTGCTAAGGAAGAACATGCCTATGTATCACGACTTTAGCGATTTCCCGGAGGCTCTGTATCGCTTCGCTATCGACCAAATGACGTGGCGGGGAATCTTGACTTTGGAGACGACCAAGCAACTGTTTGAAGCACCAAACGCGCACGAGCTCAGAAAAGCGCTTCTTCAGGAAGATAAATACGGCTTGTGGGTCTGGTGGCTTCGCTTTAGTACAGGCGTTGAAAACCTTGTCAAAGCTGTATTCCTCCGCCATCATATCTCTCTTCTTTCAAAGCGCAATTTAACCGCAAGAGCACCCGGCGGGAGTGAAGCTCTAGCCACAGCCGATGCTGCTGAAGTCTACCGTATCGTATCTAGCATACACGTCATCGCTAAGAATAACCCATGGCTTGCTGGAGAGTTTCAGCGTCTTGGCATCCAGCACCCGATGGAAATCAACACGAGCACGCTTGGTAAGTATCGAGATAGTCTTGGGTTGCTAGTAAATGCTGGCAAGCTGAAGGCTCCTGAGCAGACTCTACTTAGCGACGCTCTCATAGTGCTTGCCGATATTCGGCGGAACGTAGATGCTCATGTCTTTCTTAAGATTCAAATCGGGGGCAGTATGCAAAACGATCTGACGCGAGTATATCTCCCAGCAGTCAATGTGTTAATAGATGTGTGCCATCGATGAGTTGTCCTGCTGTTGCCTTTGTGTAGTGAATTGCGCTGGCGCAAACCTTATTCTCTCTGGCGATTTCTGAAATCTACCGATCATGCTTTGAAACGGAGTGCATCTCAATATCCTAACCTGTAAGGACGTCGGTACCATAGGAAGCCAAGTTGCTACGTGGCCACGGTCGTCATACTATGCTGCGCAACGAAAGTATGGGAGTCGCGTCTTTATTTTTGACGTTAAACAAGCAATAGCGCGTCTTCGGTAATGGATATGAACTAAGAACCTGGCTTTCAGGCCCAGGCGTTACATACTGGTTCAGTCAGCTTGGCTGGTCAAAAAGTGAAGGCATCGCGTACGAAAGTGATATCCTGCGGGCAAACTCTGTCCAACTAATACAAGGGACATCCTCAAGGGAACAGGCTAGTCTTACTGCTGTGTCGTCAGAGACCACGGTATGGCCATGAACCTTTGCCATAGCGACCACTTGACTGTCAGCGGCTTGCCGCCCTGCTTTGCTTTTCCAAAATCCCCTGTAAGTCCGGTTCCCGATTTGAATTTTATCCCCGTAATTTCTTTCTAACTCTCCCAGTTGTGCCTGAAGCCGTGAACTGGATGAGACATTAATTACTATACAGTGCTCCTTCTGCCACTTCTTGAGTATGACGCGCAATTTGTCCGAGCCACGCAGCAATTCACGGTACACACCCTCCGGCACTTTCAGGCGCCCCGTTCTAGTGAGTTTCTTCAACTTCCTGCTAAATATCTTTGGGAAATGGCGATGCAGATCGATTAGCGAAGTGGCATCGCACACGTATACCTCGCCGCCCACGTTGTACTCGCTCCTAGAGGTGCTCTCTCGCCCAACTCAGAAATTCAGGCACCTTCTCTACTTTCATGCCCAATACATACGATGCCTCAAGAAGAGGCAGGTTTTCTCTCTCATGCTGAGATCGAAGAAGGCGGGTTAATGAGAAACCAACTTCCCGGAGTGCGATTTCCCGCCTTGTCGGTCGCTTGCGGGATCCGCGGCCATACCAAAGTTTCCTTCCCTCCCATTGGACACGCTTCGTCTTGTAGAAACCGCTGGGAGCGAGTCCCAAGTCTTCAAGCATGATGGCAATGACATCCCGGCTCACAAGAAAAGGCTGCCGTATCTCATCCAATCTTGTGTCAGACCAAGTTTCACGCTTGCGATATTCGCCGAGTTCCCTCAGCCTTTGCACCAGGTCTTTGTGCGGAAGGAGCATTCGGGCGGCGAATCGATTGGCAAAGGGCTCCGGATTTTGTCCAGCCTCAAATCCTCGGAAATCGCAGGCTATTCCGCTTGTTGCTGTTATGAGGTGGGCATATTCGTGAAGCAGAGTAAAAAGCCTGCCTGTGGCTGCCTCAAAGTCATGGTGGTTTACGAGGATGAAGGGGTACCGAGATTTGTTCCAAAGCAAGGCTCCTCTGATATCGCGAGGCTCCAGTTTCATCTGAAAGCAGAAGATCCCTAGGCTTTCTATTTTCTTTCTCCACCATTGGAAAGCTTCGTCAACATCGCCTTGGAGTCTGTCTCGAACTTCTGGGGTCCATCCAAAGAACGTTCGCTCTTTGTCTACTATGGAATCCAGGAGCGAGAGGTCGGCTGAGTATTGTCGAGGCGCTATTTTCGATTTCCACGAAAGATTTGATTCTTCGATTAAGGTGACGGTCCAGTTCGCCAGTTCGAAAAAGCGTAGAAGCGTTCTAAGAGTGTTGGAGCTGAGGCGGTTTGTTTTTTCGGAAGCCAGACCTCGGAAGCTAAGAGGCATTGGCTCTTGAGGGATTTCGTCAAGGAAGAAGTAGCCCACAGGGCAAACATAGATCTCGGCCAATGTTTCCAGTTGCTCGAGACTTGGTACTGCTTGCCCCTCTTCCCAGACGCGAATTTCCTCTGCCTGGACTGGGGTCCAGTAGTTCCCGAGCTTGGACGAGGCTTTCACGGCGTCCTCAAGAGTAAGCTTAAGGCGCTCCCTTGCCCACCGAAGAAGAGAAGGTTTAACCCACCCCACAGTTTCGAGAGGCATAACAGCCAACCTCCTTGTGCTATCATCTTATTCTACACGTTGTCTTCACCAGGCGTAAAGTGGTCTACGGTTGAACACCTGGGAACAATTCCGGGGACGCATCTCTGAGAGCGCGGTGTCCGCACCTGGCATTAACTGAGCGTGTCCTGCAAAGACGCGCATCTCAATATCTGCACCGGAAAGGTCGTTAAGGGCAACAGGAGCGGAGTTGTCACACGGAGACGGTCACCGTATTATGTTGCAGACTGAACATTGTTAGACATACCAATCGATACAGGGGATTCCCGTCATGGACGACGATAAACCGATCAAATCAACGCCAGCCGAATCCGCTGGTGAGGTTGCGGCTATTGCTCTGAATGCTGTGCCTGTTGTCGGGGGTGTGCTTTCGGATATCGCGAGTACTATCATTGCGAAGAGGCAAAGCCGGAGGCTTAGTCAGTTTCTTGTAGCTCTAGCTGAGAACTTCAAACAATTAGAAACTCGTGTTAATTCGGAATTCATCAGAACCGAAGAATTTGAGGATTTGACCGAAGATATTTTTTCGAAGGTTGCCGAGACTCGTCAGCGGGAGAAAATAGACGCGTTTAGATCAATCTTCCTGAACACGATTCTTTCAAATCACCCAAGCTACAATGAGGCGGCTGAGATTGCCGATTTGGTGAATCGTTGGCAATCACGTCATGTGATTTTGCTCAAGATCCTTGCTGATCCCGTCTCCGCTGATCACGAGACTGGCGATGTTGTTGGCCCCGGCGGTGGAATAGCAACGAGCATAAGCCAAATACTGGGGGCACTACTTCCAGACTGGGACAATGACGAAATCGATAGAACATGGCAAGATTTGTATGACGCTCAGATCCATCGGACTTCTGGAACAAGAACGACGATGACCGATCGCGGGATTCATCAACTCGAAAATCGTCTTACCGATTTTGGCCAAAAGATTGCAGGATATATTTCGGATCCAATTGGATCGGGCGCGTAACGCAACGTGTGCCTAGCTAGTCATTTCAGGGGGGATCTTGCGTGCCATCCGGGATCGTGCCTTCAGTTTTGGCGTTTTTCTTCTCATCAGCGGTCAATCGGATTGTGGAACGGTGTAGTCCGAGGAAGTCCGTGGGAATTCCAGTGACACAACCTTATTTCAGGTTTTCATCCCGAGAATTTAGTACTCATCCTTTCCGAAGCTGCGCATCTCAATATCCAAGCCTGTAAGGACGTCGGTACCATAGGAAGCCGAGTTGCTACGCGGCAACGGTCGCCATACCATGCTGCTCAATAAGCATCCTTGGGTTTGGAAGAGCGCATTATGAACGCAGCCGAAGCACACATCATCACAAAGAAGGACGGCGTCGTCCTTCGTCGAGCTCGAGATAGTGATTGGCCGAGGCTCGATGAGATCGTTGTCGTCTGTTACACCCCGATTTACGACTCCTACGTGCAGGTCGTCGGCGAGGAATGCGCCCGTGGTCTTCGCCGCAATCCGGAGGTTGACTGGACGGTAGAGAAGACGAACAGGGTTCGGCAGATTTACGAGGACCATCCGGATTGCGTGTGGGTTCTGGAGAAGGACGGGGCGATCTTCGGGTTCGTGACGTTTTCTGTCCAGCGGGAACGCAACCGGGCGTGGATCGAAGAGAACGGCGTGTCACCGGAATACCGCGGTCGGGGATGGGCAACGTTCATGCTCCGCCACGTGCTGCATCATCTACGCCAAGAGAGGATTCGCTTCGTCTCGGTGGAGGTCGACCTGGATGACGTGCATCGTCCGGCGCGTCGTGCCTACGAGGCCGTCGGCTTCGATCGGCAGCATCGCATTGCCATCTATCATCAGGATCTTGACCAGTACAATCCAGGCTCCATACCAAAATCGCGAGGCGAAGAAACGGCCAACCGGATGGATTGAGGTGACGCCTGCCAGAGCGTGGATGTATCGTGGAATCCGCAATCGTCTAGGTCTCGCGCATGTGGTATCATAGATCAAGGTTTGCGAAAAAACCATCCGCGAATGAGGATGAGCACTACCGTTTGATTGAACAGCGAGATCTGCACCGTTGAGGGGGTAATGCGGTGAAGGGCATACTCCACCCGCATGCACGAGCACGGATCCAGGAACGGGGAGCTACTGAACAGGAAGTGATCGCGACCATCGAACATGGGGAACAGTTCCCTGTGAAGTATGGTAGAACAGGCCTTCGACGCAATTTCCCTCAAATTGGCCAATAGGGAAGAAAAAGCTACTCGAACAAGCAGATTGAAGTCATCGCTGTGCGTAATGACGAAGATTGGACAGTCATCACGGTGATCGTAAAATACTTCTGAGGAGGAACGCGTGTGAAACTGACTTATGATCCTCGGCGCAACGTAGCCTATATCCGCCTCAAGGAAAAGTCCGACCAGGTTGAAACGCTTTGTATAAGCGAGGAATTGAACATCGACCTAGCTCCCGATGGTACGATCTACGGGATTGAATTACTCAACGCCAATGAGCAACTTGCTCCTGCCGATAACGGTAAGCTTGTCCTCGTTAACGAAGCCATCGGCTAGACAACAGAAGTTGATCTGCCGCGATAGAGTTTCCGTGGCGTATGCCAACCTGACTCCCTGCTTAAGTTGCCGGTTCTGAACTTAATGCCCCGTGGAAGAATTCGGAGGACTCCTCGCCTATTATTCCGAACCCATTCGGGGTGTGCCTTCGCGTTTGGCTTGTTTCTCTTCAGCGGTCGATCCGCCCATGGCTTGGTGTAGCCCGAGGAAGTCCGGGTTCCTGGTCCAGACAGAGCCAACGGATTTCATCGTTAAGAACGATGTCTGAACCGACTCCGAGATGTGATGTGGGATTTCGCACCTCCATCCTTCCGATTTCACGGAAGCCTCTTGAGGACATACGCAAGTG
>Ga0209636_10009286_pt1 | contig 10034 bp, 5 predicted proteins | sample DeeMarSWOR152_54_FD_187464 | JGI IMG/M metagenome (GOLD analysis project Ga0209636, IMG submission 187464) | Marine sediment microbial communities from White Oak River estuary, North Carolina - WOR-1-52-54 (SPAdes) (version 2) | ecosystem: Environmental > Aquatic > Marine > Intertidal zone >... | reverse complement strand
CCTGGTCACCTCGGCCAATCCGCTGGATCAGTTCCTGGCCCATCACCCCGATTATTTCTTCGACCGCTCGCCCGAGCAGGCCCTCATTAACCCCGATAATCTTCTCATCCTCCTGGGGCATTTGCGCTGTGCTGCCTTTGAATTGCCGTTCCAGGTGGGAGAAAGTTTTGGCCGCGTTGAGGGGGCGCGGGTGGCGGAATTCCTCCAGTTCTTGCAAGAGGCCGGGGTCCTGCATCAATCCGGGGACAAATACTTTTGGATGGCGGACCAATATCCGGCTCAGGATGTTTCACTGCGTAGCGCTTCGCCCGAGGCGGTGGTGCTCCAGGCACGGGATGGCGATGAATGGAGGACCATCGGCCAGGTAGACCACATCAGCGCGCCTTGGATGGTGCATCCGGGTGCCGTCTATTTGCACGAGGGGCAAGTGTACCTGGTGGACGAATTGGACCTGGTGCAGAACATCGCGCGGCTGCGGACGACAGAGGTGGACTATTACACCCAACCGCGCAGCGAAACGACGGTGCGACTTTTGGAGAAATTGGGCGAGGTCGAGGCACGCGGCGCAAGCAAAGCCCACGGCGAAATCGCCGTGACAAGCCAGGTGATCGGCTTTCGCAAGGTCAAATGGTTCACCCACGAGCAACTTGGCACCGGTGAGGTCTCCCTGCCGCCGACCGAGCTGCAAACGACCGGCTACTGGCTGGCGCTGGCGGAAGAGACGGTGGCCCGTTTACGTGATCAGGGGCTGTGGACCAGTGATCCCAACGATTACGGGCCGAACTGGCTGGCGCAACGCGACCGGGCGCGAGAGCGTGACGCCTATCGCTGTCAAAACTGCAGCGCGCCGGAGAAGGGTCGCGCTCACCACGTTCACCACAAAATCCCTTTCCGCGCCTTCGCCTTGTACCGGCAGGCCAATCAGTTGTCTAACTTGGTGACGCTCTGTCCGCGCTGCCACCGCCGCGCCGAATTGGCAGTGCGTATGCGGAGCGGACTGGCTGGCCTGGCCTTTGCCCTCGGCCACCTCGCGCCGCTCTTCTTGATGTGCGACGCCCGCGATGTGGGCGTACATTCCGATCCGCAGTCGCCGCTGGCCCATGGCCAGCCAACGGTAGTGATCTATGACCAGGTGCCGGCCGGGGTTGGGTTCAGTAAACGCCTGTTTGAACTGCACGATGAATTGATGGCCCGCGCCTATGAATTGGTCGTGGCCTGCGAGTGTGCCGACGGCTGCCCATCGTGCGTTGGCCCCGCTGGTGAGGACGGCCTCGGCGGCAAGCGTGAGACGCTTGCGCTTTTGGAAGCATTGTCAACTGGCAATGAACAAGCGAACAAAATCCTGCCCAATCTCCGCGCCGCTGAGATCGTCCCGGATGCTGGTCACGCCATGCACGCTGACCAGCCTGGTGTCATGAACGCGCGCATCCTGAAATTCCTGAAGGAGACTGAATGACTGCGCTCTCCGACAAACTCAAATCGCTGGGCGTGAAAATCGGCGTGCGCGATCTGCCGCCACCACGTCCGCGCAACCCTTATCCCATCGAACAGGTCGTGCCCGGCCGGTTTCAGGAGACACCGCACGGCGAGGTTTTCCTCGTTGAAACGTGGTACCCGCTTGAGCGCCGGCAGGGATGTGCCCCATTGTGTATCACAGCATCCCTGCGCGTCATCGCCGAGTGGGCGCGCGAGCCGCGCCTCGCTGGGGCCGAACCCAATGCGTTCGCCTTTCTCGACACCGAGACGACGGGGCTGGCAGGCGGCACGGGCACGTATGCCTTTTTGGTCGGAGTCGGCCGCTACGATGGCGAGGCGTTTCACCTGGGCCAGTTTTTCATGCGCGATCCGGTGGAGGAGTCGGCGCTGCTGGCTGCGCTGACCGAATTTCTCCAGCCCTGCCAGGCGCTGGTAACGTTCAACGGCAAGGCGTTTGACGTGCCGCTTTTGAATGCACGCTACGTCACCAATGGCGAACTGCCTCCCCTGACGTCCGCTGCTCATTTGGACCTGCTACCGCTGGCGCGTCGGTTGTGGCGTGACCGCCTCCCCAGCCGCGCCCTTGGCTACTTGGAGGAGCACATCCTGGGCGTCACCCGCACCCGCGAGGACGTCCCCGGCTGGGTGATCCCCAGTCTGTATTTTGACTACTTGCGCAGTGGCGACGCGCGGCCTCTGAAGAGCGTCTTTTATCACAACGCGATGGACGTGCTCTCACTGGCTGCACTCTTGAGTCACGTCGCGGGGCTGCTCGAAGATCCGCTCAACGGGGCTGTCGTCCAAGGGTTGGACCTGGTGGCGATGGGGAAATTGTTCGAGGCCTTGGGGCATCTCGAGACAGCGGCGCAGTTGTACGAACGCGGGTTGGCGCACAATCTGCCGGAGGATATGTATTGGAAGACGGTGCGGAGGCTGTCATTCGCCCAGAAGCGCCGTGGCAACCTATCGGCTGCGGTCGCATTGTGGCGCGAGGCTGCGCGCAGCGGGCAGATTTATGCGCACATCGAACTGGCCAAGTTTTACGAGCACAAACGGCGTGACTATAGCGAGGCCGCGCAGTGGACGCATGCGGCGCTTGCCCTGGTCAACGCGCCCGATTTCCCACAATACGAGTGTGACCGGTGGCTGGCCGATTTGGAACATCGCCTGGGGCGCTTGCATAGAAAGTTAGGTAGTAGCAGGTGCGGCAGTTGCCCGTCCCTTTGGACTGAGCCCTTCGACCCTTTGGCAGAGCTCAGGGCAGGCTTCGCTCAGGCCAGGCCTCAGGACGAAGCCTGGCTGACAGATCAGGGGAACGGCACCTAGCGTGGCAATCGCATCAGAGGAACCGGCAATGCTCTCAAGCATGAACGACCTACGAGTCTTCATCGTGGCCGGCGACCCACCAGCCCGTGCCGGACTGGCGACGTTGCTGGCCGATCAGCCCGGCTTCACAGTCGTCGGTCAGGGGGGGCGGCCCACTGGTAGACGCCCGCGGACGGCTGGTGGGCCTCAACACGATCATGGCCGGCCCGGACGTGGGGTTGGCGGTGCCTGTACACGTGATCAAGACCTTCCTGAGCCGGACGCTGGGTTCGTAGAGGAGAGTTCCTTTTTCTCTCCAAAGCAGTAGCCGACGTCTCGCACGGTTTGCACCAGGCTCCGCCTATCTTTCCCCAGAGCCTTCCTTATCCAGCAGATATGCACTTGGAGAGTGCGAGTATCGCCCACATAGTCCGTCTCCCAGACGTGGCGCATCAATACCCGCCGGCTGAGCAACTGCCCCGGGTGAGCCATCAGGTAGGCCAGGAGCCGAGCAGTCATAGGCGTTAAGTGCTCCTGGCGATCGTCTACGATGAGAGTACGGTGGCTGGGATATAGAAAGATATCACCGTATCCCAGCTCGTCACCTTCGGCTCGCCATTCCAGTTGCTGCGTCATCTGCTCCAGTTCGCGCCGGCGCACTTTCGTTTCTCCCACCTGATACCAACCACCGCCGCAATATCGAACCTCTGGACACTCTTCATCGCTGACTTTCTCGTAAGCTCGGTGGTAACGCTCTGCAATCTCATTCATTCCACACCATCGGGCTTTCCCTAACCTGTGCAAAACCACTCGGAGTCGGCTTGCTGCCTGATCGCCAAACGGGGCTTTGATCCTGCGGCTCTACAAGTTTAAAGCACTCGGCTTCGTCGCTTTTGTCTATTCCCCGGCTACCCGTCCAGCCGGGCATTGCTAATTGAGTCTATTGTACCTTACCTTGTCCTCTTCGTCAACTTGTTAAGAATCACCGGGGCAAGGAACCTTGGCTGGCTCAGCCAGCCCGACCGGCCCCAGCCCCGCCGCTATGTCATGTGATCATCGCCACGCCCTTGGCCACCCCTGCCCCACGGATGTGATGTAGCAGGCCAAGAAGGTCGCCGAGCAGAGGCTCATAGGTGTGCCGGTGAGGGGGCGTGGAAAAAGGAGCCGGACAAACAGCTTGGTCAAGTACAGAGGCACAGCAAGGGGCGAGGGCTATTCCTCCAGAATACGAGTTCAGTCTGGCATCACTTGGTACACTGAGCCCTGCCGGGAAACCTGGTAGTGAGCTTCTACCTGGGCATTGGGGTCGGTCAGATAGATGGGATAGCTCCCAATGTTGCTATCAATGAGTGCCATGGCTGGGGACATCAACTCACCGCCTGGATCGGGGACAATAAGGTGAGGATACAGCCGCCGGACGTTCTCTCGATACCAATCAAATTGCAGCAAGGTCGCGTTAAAGACGGCTACGTCTGGCCTTACCTCCTCCGCGTAGTGAAAATACCAGAGGGCAAAAGTATGCGCATCGGCATTTGCTACGACGATGGCGTTGACAGGCAAGGCTCTCAACACCTCCGCTCCGTATTCGGAAGCAGTCTGATCTGAGCTCAAATCGAGAGCCTCATAGTTGCCTACCAGGGAGAAAAAAGGAAGGAGCAAGAAGGCACACGAGCTCAGAAGGAACACCGTCCTCACCCTCTCGCCCCTGCCCTGAGTGTAGTCGAAGGGAAGGAACTCCCTGAGGGCGGCCAAGACACAATGCACACCTTTACCTAGCCACAAAGCCATGACGAGGAAAGAAGGGATCAAATAGACGTAAGAGTCTGTGGTGTTGTAGCCAATAGCGTAGATGGAGCTTATCACCACGAAAATCGCCAAAAATCCACAAAAGGCGCGATCTTCATTCCACCAGAACCACAGGCCGATCAGCATCAGAAACAGTCCCCACCAGCCGAACTGCTGAACCAGCAAGATCGGCCAAGCGGATACCCGGCCAGGTATGTACTCCCACGGCAGCGCAAAGACGAACTGCCTGTAGAGCCTGGCTGAGACAAGCCAGGTAAAGCCAGGTCCTGTGTGAGGGTCCCCCCAGTTTATGGGCGGATGTTGCGCTGCGCGTAGCGGCAGGTAGAGATAGACCAAGAGTCCCAACCAGAAAAATGTGGATGCGGTAGCCAAGGTCTTGGGCTTTAGAAAGCGACGAAACTCGTCTCGCAGGACCAGGAACAGACCGGCAGGCAGCAGAAGGAGCATCGAGAGGTGATTCCCCAAACTTAGCCCGTAGAAGAAGGCTAGGGAGTAAAAGAGGCGGGGGTCACTGGAGAAGGTTCTTGTCCTGGCACAATGCGCTAACAAATATATCATCAAAGCGACGAAAAAGGCGTTGAGGGTGTACACCTCAGCGATGACCGTCTGCGACCAAAAGACACGAGAGAAAGCAAAGGCCAGGGCCGCCGTCATGGAGGCCACCAGTGCGGCTATTCCGTCGCTCCGCTTTCCCTCTGTCCCCCCCGCTCGTGGGGGGGAGGAAAGGGGGGGCGTCAGCGCCAGCAGGGTCGAGCTGGCGAGATACACAAGAGGGACAGTGGTCGCAGCGAAGAAGGCAGACATCAGGTTCACCCGGTAGGCGATATCCCCCCAAGGCAAGCAGGTGAACAGCTTGGCCAGCAGAACGTACAGTGGGTAGCCGGTAGGGTGAGGGATACCTAAGGTGTAGGCGGCAGCAATCAGGTCGCCGCCGTCGGCGCCGTCGTGCCGCCAGGTGATAGAGGGGGCCAAAGTAGCCAGATAAATGGAGAAGGGAAACAAGAATAGGCTGACAAGTGCCCCCACCGTCAGCCTTCCACGAATTGTTTTGCGCATATAGATCAGTTTCCGCTAGTTGATGCTGTAAGTTGCAACGACGCCAGGAGCATAGCCCGTCTTGAATGACCGTACAGGGCGGTTGCGCTACGAATGAGCTCGGGGGAAACCAGGATATCTACTGGTATCCCTTCATCATGAGGGGAAGAAAGACTTTTACCTTAGCCACCAGAAGACTTTTGTGCCCCTTGTTATCGGTCTCCTCCAACTCTATAAAGGCATCGCCAGAATCCACCTTTACGTACACCTCGTACGTTCCTCCTTGCAAATTGGGCCAATCTATCTGTGTTTGAACCGAGGAACCAGCGCTGAGGGTCGAAATGATCCTCGACTCTATAAGCGTCCCCCCATTATCTGGGTCCCCGTGCCAAAAGCCCACCTGAACGTTCTTGGCCCCCACCCTGCCAGCATTTGCCACTGTGGCTTCGATGGCGACAGTCACCGATTGACCGGGGGGTGCGAAGGGAATAGGCGGATCGAAAGAGATGGATGAAGGTGACAGCTCAACAGAGAAAGTCTTGTAGGTCTGATTGTTGTCCTCATCTGACTCATTGACAACTGTCCCTGAATCGGCCCATACGTATACGCGACGGGGTTCGGTAATGGTCGTTCTCCACTTGCTAGGAGCAGTAGCAGTCTGTCCCCATTTGCCTGAAAGTCCGTGCACGATCCGGTTTGGTCCTATCTGCACCCCATCGGACGGGTCGCCATCCCAGAAGCTCACATTGAAATCCTGGGCCGTGTCCGTATTGCCTCGGTTGGCCACCGTAGCCCTCAGGGTGATGGCCACTGGTTCGTTGTAAAAAGGCTGAGAAGAGGGCACTGTAGAGAAGACGGTCGGCATCAGATCAACGTAGGGGGTTGTGCTCAGAGAGGCAGTATAGTTCCCGTAAGCCTGGCCCACGACGGTAATGGTCCTGGTACTGGGTGTGAAGAGGTTGCTGTGAGTGTCAGTAGCCTCGAAATAGTCGTCGTTCAGACTGTACCAGGCCCAGCGTTGCACCATCCGATAGCCGTCAGCCGGGTAGCCCAAGGAAAGGTTGACGGATTCTGCTCCCATAAAATAGTTAAAGGTGGCCAACATGAAATTCTTCACCCGATTGTCACAGAACCCATACCAATCGCAGGGCATGAGGATGCCGTACTCGGAGATAATGAGGGGCTTGTTCTGTTCACCTTTGTTTTTCATCCATCGGCGAAAGTCCACGATATGCTGCTTGAAATAGGTCATGTTGTCGTGGTCTTGAACGCCATATAGCTGGCCCTGGATAGCATTTACCCCAGGTGGGATCTCGGCGCCCCAACTTCCCTTGAACTCTTGAAGAATAAAGTTGTGTGTGTTCCAGATATCAACGGGTATCTTCTCCCCGTAGCGGCTCTCATAGGCCGCCAGGACCATATCCAGCCACTGAAGGCGCAGGGGCGTGGGCTGTACGATTCCACCGATGGCGACCTGGCAACTGGGATCGGTCTCTTTCAGGAAAGTGTACAACTCGTGATAGACCTGAGCGTACTGATCGGGAGTGGTATTGTCCTGCCAGATACAGTCCGGCTCGTTCCCGATGAGCCAAGTCGAGCCCAGGTTGTTCTCTATGATGGGGCGGAGGGTGGCTTTGCTGGGATAGTAGGTGGTCCCTTTGACCCTGATGATGTGCATGAATTCCAGACCGTCTGGGTGCACCAAGTTACTCAAAGTCCCCCAGTTGACGTACCAACCGGCGTGAAGTTGCGTCACGTCGTATTGGGTGAAGTCTCCAACCACCCCAAACCCGAAGCGCATCTCGGGCGAGGGGCAATAGGCAGGGGATTGCGAAAAGCCTTTGGCTGTGACCAGGACAAAGAGCAGGGCCAGCAACAACGAACTTGGAATTGACAACCGTATGAACTTTGCCCCTTTACTGCCGTATAGGTAAGAAACGTTCTTGTTTTTCCACATTGGTGGACGGCATGCTCCATTGATGACGGTGTGGATGACGACCAGTGCAGGCCCTTCGGCTTCGCTTAGGACCAGACCCAGCCTTTGCCATCCACACCAACAGTCTGCCCAAACCGTCAGGCATTGAAGATCGGCCATGGGCATCATTTATTTTGTTCTGTTCACATTATAGCATAGATTATGGAGAGAACAATAGGCCATTAGTACCAGAATCAGTAGCAGAGCTGCACAGGCCCAAGTTGTTCGCGGACCATTCCAAATCTGTCAATTTTTCTTCCTTGTCTCCTTCCAGTTTACTACATACTTCTTGAGATGTCAACCAACATTGATATGCTCCTTTTCCCAAAAGAACCGCTGGCACCGGCCTTAGCAGGCTTAGGATGTCTGTCCACAAAGAGTGCTCCTCGATCTGACACCCCCATGGTTAATGAAGGTTAAGAAGATAATCGGGGCATCAGGGCATCTGAAGGCATATTCCATATATGGCCAAAACTGGGCAAAATCGCCATTTTGGGTCACATCTGGGGGTTGTTTTACCAAGGTGAACAGGTCTCTGGGTAGAGCCTTGTACCCCGAACAAATTCTTAACTCACTAGCCGTGTGGGGAGTGTTAAGGATACTTTTGACACACTTGGCGTTTTCTGATACAATTCCAATCAATAATATCAAAATCTAGAGGTATTCGTAATGGCAGAGAGAGGCCATAGAGGCGTTGTCTTTTTATGCTTTGTAATCGCAACCATAGCCTTGGTAGGATGTTGGACAGCACTACCAAGAGGATGTCCCCCGGACTGCCTTGGGGCTAACCTGACGGGAAAAGACCTGACCGGGATCAACCTGAGCGGAGCCAGCTTGTGTGAGGCTAATCTGCGCGAGGCCCAACTGGGCAGGGCTAATCTGAGCAATGCCGATCTGAGCGGGGCTATCCTGATCGAGGTCAACCTGGAAAAGGCCAACTTGAGCGGGGCCAAACTAATCGGGGTTGACCTGACCAAGGCTGACCTGGGCGGTGTCATCCTGGACGAGGCTGACCTGAGTGGGGCCGACCTGAGCGAAGCCAACCTGACCAGGGCCGTTCTGACTTCAGTTAACCTGACTGGGGTCATATTGAACGAGGCTGGACTGGTCGGGGTCGACCTGAGCGGGGTCAACCTGAGCGGGGTCGAGTTGTTCCAGGCCAACATGGCTGGGGCTAACCTGAGCGGAGCTGAGCTGCGTGGGGCCGCCCTAAGCGATGTCGATTTGAGCGGAGCCCTCCTGGTCGGGACCGACCTGAGCGGGGCCTGGCTGAACAAAGCCAAACTGATTGGGGCCGATTTGAGCAGGGCCGACCTTAACGGGGCCAGCCTGATCGGGGCCGACTTGACCGGAGCCAACTTAAGTGGGACCAGTCTGGTTGGAGCCATCCTGAGCGGGAGCGACCTGGGCGGGGCCAGCCTGATCGGGGCCGACCTGACCGGCGCCCGATTGTTCGAGATCGAACTGGGGGACAAGAGCCTGCGGTTTGATCCGATACTGCGCGAACTGAGCGAGGTCGAATTGAGTGGGATTATCGGAGATGCCGAGCTAAGCGGGGTCAAGTACGACAGTCAGACGAAATGGCCTGAAGGGTTCATCCCTCCCTTTGCTGCAATTCGTCAGGACTGATCCTCTGTGAGGGAAACCATGGAGAAATTTGGAAAAGGGAAAGTTATGCGACTGAAAGTGTGTCCGATAAAAATTTGCTTCGTGGTCGTCGTAGTCTTAGCCTTGGCAGGATGTTGGTCACCGCTACCAAGAGGATGCCCCCCGGACTGCCTTGGGGCTAATCTGATAGAAAAAGACCTGAGCGGAGTCAACCTGAGCGGGGCCAATCTGAGTGGGGCCGACCTTAGCGGAGCCCAACTGAGCAGAGCCAACCTGAGCAGAGTCGACTTGGGCGGGGCTGTCTTGGTCGATGCCAACCTGGAAAAAGCTAACTTGAGCGGGGCCAACCTGATCGGAGCCAACTTGAGAAGGGCCAACCTGAGTGGAGCCATCCTGGACGAGGCCAATCTGAGTGGGGCCAACTTGAGCGGGGCCGTCCTGACCAGGATCGCTCTGATTGAGGTCAACCTGACCGCAGTTGTATTGGACGAGGCTAGACTGATCGGAACAGATCTGAGCGGGGCCAGCCTGAGCGGGGGCGGGTTGGTCAAGGCCGAGCTGGTTGGGGCCAACCTGAGCGGGGCTGACCTGACTGGGGCCGATCTGACCGAGGCCGAATTAGATGGGGCCGATCTGACCGAGGCTATCTTGGTTGGGGCCTCGCTGGACATTGCCTACTTAGTCGGGACCAACCTGAGCGGGGCTAACCTGGGCGGCGCATCGCTGGACCATGCTAGCCTGAGCGGGGCCGACCTGACCGGGGCCGACCTGACCGGGGCCGACCTGACCTGGGCCGAGGCGAGCGGAGCCAGCCTGAACGGGGCCAGCC
>Ga0209636_10009285_pt1 | contig 10035 bp, 8 predicted proteins | sample DeeMarSWOR152_54_FD_187464 | JGI IMG/M metagenome (GOLD analysis project Ga0209636, IMG submission 187464) | Marine sediment microbial communities from White Oak River estuary, North Carolina - WOR-1-52-54 (SPAdes) (version 2) | ecosystem: Environmental > Aquatic > Marine > Intertidal zone >... | reverse complement strand
TCACCCCGGCCAATTATCATATCAGGGCCGACGGAAAAATGGATGTTTCTGATGCTTTACAGGCAGCCATTAACCAGGTAAAAACTGAAAAGAACTTCGGGATACTGTTCATCCCTGAAGGCAAGTACAGGATAAGCAAGATCATCTATATACCGGCAGCCATACGCCTCATCGGTTATGGTAAAAACCGCCCTGAAATCATTCTGGGCGAAAACACACCGGGATATCAGATGGAAGATGTGACCGACAGATCACGGGAAAATTATATAATCTGGTTTACCGGCAGAATGGTTACTGAAGACAGTAATCCCAGGGATGCAGGAGCTGGTACTTTTTACAGTGCCCTTTCCAATATCAATCTCACGATAGAAGAAGGCAACCCGATTGCCGTGGCCCTGCGAACCCACTATGCCCAGCATGGCTTCATCAGTCATTCGATCATCAATATTGGCAATGGCAGGGCCGGTATATCCGAGGTGGGAAACGAAATGGAGAACGTTGAATTCTATGGTGGTGATTACGGGATTATTACCGGGCCCACTTCCCCGAGCTGGCCTATGATGATGGTTGATACCTATTTTGAGGGTCAGCGCAGGGCAGCGCTCCGGACACACAATGCCGGAATGGCCATCGTGAATATGCATGCTAAAAATGTTCCTGTGGTAGTTGAAATAATGGAGAACCAGATTGACCGCCTTTTCATGGAAAACTGTCTGTTTGAGAATGTAAAGGAAGCAGGGATCATGATAGGCGTAACGGAAAGCCAGCTGACCCAGGTTAACCTGCTCAATATTGACTGCAGGAATGTTCCGGTCCTGGTAAAATTCCGCCAGAGCGGCGAAAAGATAGAAGTGGCCGATATGACCTACAAGGTAAGGGAATTCACCCACGGGCTTATCATGGAAGATCTTGCTTCCAATTCATCATTTCAAACCATAACCAAAATAGAACCTTTTGAGCAGGTTCCCACTGAACTGGAAGGGGTCATCCCCGCCCTGCCGCCCATGGAAACCTGGGTAAACATCAAAGACCTTGGTGCTGCAGGCGACGGTGGGACAGACGATACCAAAATCTTCCAGGATGCAATTGCTGAACATCCGGTTATTTATGTTCCCCAGGGATGGTATCGTTTTACCGGGACTTTAAAGATGGCTCCGGGTACAAAGCTTATCGGGTTGCATCCCTGGGCTACACAGTTCATCCTTACTGAGAGCGAACCTGCCTTCAGCGGTTTCGGAGGGCCCAAACCCTTACTTGAATCTTCGGAGGAAGGAGATGACATTGTCAATGGTATAGGACTATGCACCGGTGGTTATAATTACCGCGCAGTTGCCTGTAAATGGATGGCCGGAGAAAATTCAATGCTCAATGATATCAAGTTCGTAGGTGGTCATGGTAGCATGCGCAGACCTACCGCGGAGACCGGCGACCGTAACAACTTTTCGTTCTCCCGGAGGGAAAGGCAGATCAGTTCACCCTCCAGCCCTGTCTACGAACAGGGTCTTGACCTGGCATGGGACAACCAGTACTGGAGCCTGTGGATAACCAATAATGGAGGGGGAACGATCAAGGATATCTGGTCGGCCAACACATACGCAACAAACGGACTTTATGTAAGTAACACATCAACTCCCGGCCGGATCTATGCCATGTCACTCGAACACCATGTACGCAACGAGGCACGGTTTGAAAACGTGTCGAACTGGAAGATGTATGCCTTCCAGCTTGAGGAGGAAGGCCGTGAAGGAAAGGAGTGTCAGTTTATTGAAATGTCCAACTGCAGCAATATCATGTTTGGAAACCTCTGGATGTACAGGGTGATCAGAGTAACAACCCCGAAGCGCTTCGGAGTCCGGCTCTGGAATTGTGAAAACATTGAAATCCGGAATTTTCACAATTACACACAGAAACTGTGGGTTACGGAATTCCCCATCTGGGATGTAAACAGGGAACTGCCCTGTTATCCCTGGGAATTTGCCAGATTGACCATTACAGGGAAAGAACAGGGGAATATGAACATCAGCAATGAAGTTGGAAAGATCGAGAGACTGGTGTCCGGTTTTGATTTTGCCCAGGGCATAACAGGCGACAGCAAGGGTAACATTTATTTCTGCGAGACCAGGAAAAAAAGGATCTATAAATGGTCGGCCGAAACCAAAAGTGCCTCGTTAGTCGCCGATTACCCCTTACAGCCCTTCGTCCTTGCAACCGACACAAAAGACAACCTCCTGGTTGTTTTCAGGTACGATCCCCAGCCTGGGTATATGGTTGGTGGCGAACAGGAAACAGTCCCGAGGCTCCCTGATGACAACCGCGCTTACAGCTCATTTGGTAACAGCGGATGGGCTGCATGGGCCTATTCCATTGACCCGGATAATCCGGACGAAACTTTCAGACCGATGTCCAGGGTGGCTACCAGTGATATCCATGATTTTCACAAAGCATTTTACCCCTCCAGCAGGTGGCATTATACTTTTGATGCAGCTGCTGTTTATTACCCTGATTCAGCATTTGTTGCTCCCGATGGAACTACCTACATTCCGGAAACATATGATATCGGACGCTGTGCGGACCTTTCTGCAGCTATTCCTGGACAAGCTATTTATGCTTCGGATGAAATCGCGAAAAGGACTGTCAGGATGAATGTGGGCACCAATGGCAGACTTTCCAACCTGAGGCAGATTCTTCCAAGAGGTGAAACCAGTACTGCTGTCGATGAGGATGGGAACCTGTATGTTGCCGATGGACAGATCTTCGTATATGATAAAAACCTCAATGAGATCAACAGGATTAACCTTCCGGAACGTCCTATTTCCATCACTTTCGGAGGGAAGGATGGGAACACTCTTTTTATTACCACTCTCAACTCGCTTTACGGGATGAGGGTGAAATAGACATAAAAAATAATGTTTGATGCAATTCTGACCTTAGAAGTAATTCCTGAATTTTTTGAATTATTAAAAGAGACAATTGTTTTTATTAAATTTGGAAAAACAACCAGGTGATTGATAAACAAAAACATATTGAATATTGGATTAAAAATGCAGAAAACGAAATTGAAACAGCCAACATACTTATTTCACAAAACCGGATCCTGCATGGGCTGTTTTTCTGCCACATGGTAATAGAAAAGGCACCGAAAGCTCATGTTGTTAAAACGACCGGCGAGATACCACCTAAATCCCATAATCTGATTCATCTGGCAGAATTGGCAAAAATTGTACTTCCGGAAGAGGATGAATCATTCCTGGGGATATTGATGAAATACCAGTTAAAAAGCAGATACCCTGGAAATTCGATAAAAATTCCATCTGGAGAACTTACAGACTTTTATTTTAACAAAACAAAAACTTTATTAAAATGGCTCAAAGAGAAATTATAAAGAAAATCCAAACATATATAGATACGCTATCCAGGGAAGGAATCGAAATTGATAGAGCATTTCTTTTGGGGAGTTGGGCCAGAGATGATCAAACCAATGAAAGTGATATAAATATTATGCTAGTTTCAAAAATATTTGATCAAGCTGATGACCAATTAATCGGTCTTGTCTGGAGACTTACCCGAAAGGTTGATTCACGTATCGAACCATATACCGTTGGACTGAACCAATTCAATACTGATAATATTTCTCCCCTTTTACAGATCGTTAAAAAAGAAGGGATTGAAATATAAGTAGCCAAAAATACCAATTTTTATACCATCCCTCCACAATTAAACAAATTTTTTTTATGCTTATATAATCACACACTTTCCCAAATCCACACTTAACCGAAAACTGAAAACTGAGAACCAAAAACCGGCCTTTTCAAGTACCGGTTTTTGGCTTTGGGTGGAAGATGGGATTGAATCTTCACATTTTTTAAATAATTGATTATAAATATTATACGTCAATATTTTTGGCGCAGACTCAAAATTAAGAAAGATCATTGAAGGCACAAAATATTACACTATTTTTTTAATAATTCGGGTGAGGTAATCAGGTAACTTTCGTAAACATAATTACCAAACTTATTTATTTCCTCCTCTGTCAAATTACTTTTTAGTTCATTAAAAACTGATTCCAAAATAAACATGCCCTCTTTTGATTTGGTAATTCGCAGATTCACCAATCCCATTCCCTTTTTCGTCATCTCATGTATACTTGATACCAGCTTAAGAATCTCATTAATGGGAATAGCTATAGGAATCAAATCATAATAAGCATCAGGATCTTCAATTAAAAAATTAATAATTGGCTCTTTTAGTTCCCTTGCAATCTTTATTAAGGTGTCAACACTTATTGAAACCCGGTCATTATAAATGTCATAGACTGCCTGCCTGGTTTTACCTATCATGTTTCCTATCTGTTGAGGAGAAACATTTTTTGATTTAGCTATTGACTTAATTCTTGATCCAACACTCATGATTATTGTATATGTAAAATATTATACTTATTTTTGACAAGTTATTTACAGATATTAAAAATATTATTTTGCAATATCTTGTCAAATGTATGAAAAAATTTACAAAAACCTAATTTGTGAGGTCAAAAATTGAATTTAAATATAGAATAAAGGAGAGACTTGAATTATTGACTCATGAGGAATACAGGATTGCAATCCTATCAACAAACCAAGAAAAGTCATTAATAGGCCAATACCTAAATGATGAGGATGGCGAACACATTTATAAACATTTTTTACAATCAATTTAGTTGACCACCCCCAAAATTCACATTCACCAAAAAACCTGAGTAGTTTACCGGTTCTTTTTAAAAGAAAATGAATAAGAATAATTCCCATGAAACTTACAATTCGGATATAAAACGGCAAACTATTTGTTTTTAAAACACTTAAATTAAAAAATAGTCCTACTCCAATGCTTATAATAATAAATATTATCCAAAACAGTAATCGTACTTTTACCACAGACAGACGTTTAATCATAAATACCTAATTTGATTCAAAAAAAGAATTAAGTATCATACGATACCATAGTTTTAAACATTATTTGTTTAGTATTAAAAAACTTATTCTTTTTTTTCATGTTCGACTAATTAATTATTCTATTCACAATAATTTCAGTTATTTTTAGAAGTAGGGATTAATAAAAGTACAACCGTACCTATAACTCCAAGAATTGCAACGAGAATTCTTATCCAGCTGGTCTTAATAAACACAAAAACTGACAGACTGATCATCAGCCACATGGCAACAAGTGAAATAATTTTACTATGTAATGAGATGGATCGATTTTCTCTGAAATTTCTTATATATCTTCCAAAAATATAATGATTTAAAAGCCATTTATATAAACGATCTGAACTTCTAAAATAACAACCTGCTGCCAAGAGCAAAAAAGGTGTAGTTGGAAGACCTGGTATAAAAATTCCAAGAATGCCCAGTCCCAGAAAAAAAGACCCCAGTATTATCAATAGTGGTTTAATCATATATTGAATCTGTTTTTAGCTATTCAATAAAATCTTAAAATGTAAAAAAATATCTTAAATATTTTAATGCCCAATTGCAGCTAACTAACGATCAGGAATATGAATAATAGCATTTTAGATAGGATTATTTTATATGCTGTGTTAGGCAAATACTAATTTTACTTTATACCCTCCTATTAGGATTTTTAGGAAACCACCCTTTTCTAACACGCTCTTTTTGTAAGAAAAGTTCATAAATACTCCATAAAAATACAAACCCAATAATCCCCAGGATACCGGATAATAGAACGTTCTTTACAAGAAGTGATCCTATGATAGATAATAAACCTAAAATCAAAAACAAAGACCATAATTTAGTACCAACATAATACTCGCCTTTTATAATTAATATATGTCCCAAATAGGTAATTATTATCATAAAAAAACCTAATACCAAACCAGAAAAATTCAGATCATTCATAATAATTTTCCTCCTTTATTGACCCAGCAGCCGGGATCTGTTGCCAGCATATTGCCTGTTACTTCATAAGCCCTTCCACGACACCCGGCACATTTGTCCCTGTATATACATCGTCCGCATTCCCCTTCCAATAAGTTTCTGTCTCGAAGCTTTAACAAAACTTTTGAATTATCCCATATTTGAGTAATGCTCTTCTCTCTGATATTGCCCAGTTTTATCTGGAGAAGCATACATGGTATTACATCCCCATTTGGAAGGATTGTAATATACCCGTCTGGTATGCCTGCTGCACATCCTCTTTCATAGTATGGTATTCTTTTCAATAAATCGGCTGGAAAATGTTTTGGTTGTATATTTCTATCCTGAAGTATCAAGGTATACATGGGACAACCCGGCACTCTTATTATTATAGGACAATCTTTTTGGGCTTTTGCAATCCATTCCATAACATCTTTTCTTTCATCGGGAGTTAGTATTTCATCAGGGATTTCCTTTTTGACCCTTGGAACTTGTATCAGATCAAAGAATTCCGCAGCATTTGCGCCAAAATATACAGCTAGTTTCAACATATCGGGTATTTCCTTTAAGGTGCCCCTTCTAATGGTCATGCCAAATTGAAAAGGCAAACCAACTTCTCTGCATGCATTAGCACCTTCCAAAGCTTTGCTAAAAGCTCCCTCCTTTCCCCGAAACCAATCATGTGTCTGAGCTTTAGTGCCATCAATGGATATTTGTACCGCCATAATACCAGAGGATTTTAATCTTTTAGCCATATCTGTGTCAATTAGTGTGCCGTTGCTACCGATAACTACCCTCAATCCTTTATCATATCCATATTTAGCAATATCGAAAAAATCATCTCTACAGAGTGGCTCACCCCCGTCGAAAATTAAGAGCTTTATCCCCCAATTTGTGATATAATCTAAAAGTCTTTTTGATTCTTCTGTTGAAAGCTCATTAGGAGCTTGTTCTTCCGTAGCATTACTGTAACAATGCTTGCATTTAAGATTACATTTCTTTGTTATGGCATATGAGATGAGATAAGGTGGTTTAATTTGGGTCTTGTAATTTGTTTTGGGTTTCATGTTATTCATTATTGCATAATTCTAAAAAGTAAGCTTTACTGATGTGACAATGGTGCGCGGAAAACCGGCATAATAAGTAGCATTTCCACCTGCGCTGTCGTCCCACACAGTTATCATTCCAATGTAGCGTTTGTCAAATAGATTTTTAACCTCAAGGCGTATTGTCGCTTCTTTAGTCAAGAGTATTTCCCTTTTTTTGAATTGTAGAGATAAATTTACCAGTGTAAAAGCCGGAATTTTTTCGGTATTGGTGGCATCACCAAATCGCCCGCCGGTATAATTTACGCACACTGTGGCAACAAGGAATTTATGAGTGTAGATCCCCCCAGATTTTACTAACCAAACAGGTGTTGCCGGTGTTTGATTGCCACTTATTTCTACATCCTGAACATCACTGCCTTCCAGCCGCTCCAGTCCTTTGTCGTATGACATGCTAGTATAGGATGGATGAATAAATAAAGTAAAGTTTTTAAGGGGGTAAGCGTAGGCTTCTAACTCCACACCGTAAGAAGTCAGATTTCCGACATTTCTATAGTAGTTAACCCCAACAACCGGATCATAAATATTTGCCAGAGTATTTTGTTGTTTGCTATAGTATACAGTTGGTAAAAGTTTCAGGAAGTTGGTTGTAAAACGCAGTCCAAAATCAAAATTCTCAGAAGTTTCCATTTTCCATGTATCAAAAATAGATTGCAGGTTCATGCAGGCATTATTGAATGCTATCTTTTTGCCAAGGTATAAGCTAACTATCGGTACATACCGATAAGGACGCATATAGTTACGTCCATAATTGGCATAAATTTCAAATGCTTTTGAAAATTTGTAGCCCATCCCAACCGATGGAAGGAAGGCTGAATGAACAATGGCATCAGTATGCAAATCGGCTGAAGGTTCTGTGGATAAAGTATCAGGAGAAACCGATCTATAGCGCTCGCTTTCCGGTTCAATAAAATAATAGTATTTCAAACCTGTCTGGAGTTTTAAATGTTCTCCATTATAGGTAAGTTTGATGTAAGGACTGTGAATCTGACCCCGCCCTTCCGGTACCGTATAAAAACTATATCCTTTGGGAACAAGTCCGGCGGTTGTAATTGCCGTTGGATATATATAAACCCTGTTATCAAATGATTCGAACCAGTAACCTGCCGAATAATTAAATTTACCTGTTTGACCTTTTGCTTCGGGGATTATGCCAATTCTTTCTATATCGCGTGTACGGCCCTGAATAATATATTTAGACTGGTTATTAACGGTTTTTTGGGAAATAGCATCTTCCTGTGAATAATAAATTTTGGTTGTAAGCCCCATTTTTTCTGAAACAGCATAATTCCATATTGCCATTGCATCGACATTTGTATATTTGCCATGTGTATAATCATAGTAGTAAAAATCTTCTGCCGGTACTCCTGTCAGGTTTTTTACATAATCCAGTTCAAAATTGTTTTCTATATCCGAGGCTTCTGCATATGAAAGTGCTCTGAAATCATGTCGCTTAACCGTGTTGAAGTTGCTGAATAATTCTATATGCATTTTAGGTGAAAGTTGTTGCGTTAAAACTAACGCTAAATTATGACGCAAGGCCAAATTTCCGTAACCTTTCCATTTGTCGGCAGTTGTATATGAATAGGAAGTGAAAAACTTTGTTTTTAAAGGAAATATGCCGCTATCAAACCGAATGTAACTACGCCAGTAGTTGTTGGATCCATATGCCTGGTTAATGGTAAGTTTCAGTTTATCTTCCGGACGATGATAGCTGAGGTTTATTATGCCTCCGCGGCTTCCTGTTGCCGATCCTATATCCGTTGGGGTAGCACCTTTGTATAGCGAAATGCTTTCCATATTTTCCATATCGTAAATATCATCGCGTGCCCCAATGGGCATGATGCCGTAATTTGGAAATCCCTCGATAGTTACTCCGCTAAACAAACTTCGAATACCTCTGATGCGCACTTCTTTTTCAGCTAATCCATATGCATCTTGTCCGGTAACGGAAACTGCAGGCAAAAGATCAAGCGTATTGTAAATGCTATTTTTTGCCAATATACCCAGTATTTCAACTCCTTTTGATGTAATTGCTGTACCAGTATAGAGAACATCTCCTGTGCGTTTTACAGAGCGCACCAGATCTCCAGTAATTGTAACTTCTTGTAATTCTTCAACACTTTCCGTTAAGCTAAAATTTATTTCTATTTTTTGATTCTCTGAAATTTCAATCTCTCTGGTAATGGACTCAAATCCTACATAAGTGCATGACAATTTATTGTGGCCCGTATGCACAAGCTTAAGAGAGTACCTACCACTGGCGTCCGAAATAACATTGTTTCGAATGTTCTGATCGTTTTTAATTATTATGTTGGCTCCTGTAATGGGTTGTCCCGTTTGTGAGTTGGTCACTTTCCCAAAAATCTCTTGAGCATATAAATGATAACTCCATAACCCCGATATTAAAAAGAAAGTGATCGCTTTGATAATATTCATGGTGTTACGTTATTGATAAACGTGTTACTCTAAATGTAAAAAAACTAAATTCATTTTACTTTTGCAACTTTTCAGATTAAAAAGATTTAGTGATAAAAATTAAGCCTTCGGCCATCTACAACCCCGGCCATTTATACCTTCGGGAGGTAAGACTCTTATTGCCGCAGGCCTTTGTTTTGATGCACTGAAAGCAGGTTATAAGGCTTACTTCAGGACCATGGAACAAATCAATGAAACACTGGTTATGAAAGAGATGTCACCAGGTCAGCCCTGATGGAATATAATAAGCTTCTCAAAACCCATCTATTGGTTATTGACGATATTATGATGTTTGCTCTGGAAAAGAAGCAAGCGGTATAGTTGTTTAATTTTATCAACCACTTACATGAAAGAGACTCATTTATTGTGACAACCAATAAAAGCCCGGAAGAATGGGTAAAGATGCTTGATGATGAAGTTATTGCAACAGCTTTGCTGGATCGGATCTTGTATCGGTGTGAGGTAATCCGGCTATCCGGAAAAAGTTATAGGCTGGAAAACAGAAAAACCATCTTTAATTAAATTTTTGTTCTTTGATTTTT
>Ga0209636_10009284_pt1 | contig 10035 bp, 10 predicted proteins | sample DeeMarSWOR152_54_FD_187464 | JGI IMG/M metagenome (GOLD analysis project Ga0209636, IMG submission 187464) | Marine sediment microbial communities from White Oak River estuary, North Carolina - WOR-1-52-54 (SPAdes) (version 2) | ecosystem: Environmental > Aquatic > Marine > Intertidal zone >... | reverse complement strand
TTTCTAATTAAAGTTCCATCGATAAAACTCATTAACTCATAGAAGACAAAAGGTTCTTATGATCAAAGAAACACATGCAAAAATTCTTGGGGAAATGATAGCTTGGTTCTCCTTTTAACATCACATGTGCCCGCGTAGCTGAGCCAATCCTACCGCAAGCCTTATTGTGGATATTCCAAAATAAGAAAGGAAATGAACGGCTATATCATAATCTCTTCCCTGGACAAGATGATGGGACTCCCATGAGAATAAAAAACAAAGACCAGCTACTTTCTCATCGCAACCGAAGGGCCAGAGAAGTTGCCTTAGATGTGATTGAACATGCTATGAAGACAGTAGATTCCTATGAGGTTACGAAGAAGTTGGTTCACATTGAAAATGATAGAAAAATGATTGTCTGCGACCTTAGCTACGACCTCTCAAAGGTAGGAAAGATATATGTGGTAGGTGCGGGAAAGGCTACGTTTCCCATAGCACAAGCGTTAGACGGGATTTTTGGAGATCGAATCAAGAGAGGAACTATCAGCGTGAAAAGAGGTGAAAAGCGCAGGTTGAAACACATAAAGGTTAGGGAGGCTGGACATCCGATACCAGATGAAATGGGCTTGGAGGGAGCGAAAGAGATTGTAGAGATAGCTAAGGAAGCAAAGGAAGGAGACCTTGTGTTCGCTTGCATAACGGGTGGCGCCTCTGCTCTAATGCCTTTACCCGCCGAAGGAATAAGCTTGGAAGATAAAAAGACGGTAACGGATCTCCTTCTAAAATGCGGGGCTTCAATAGACGAAATAAATGCTGTTAGAAAGCATATTTCGGCTATAAAAGGCGGGAGACTTGCTATGTACATTCATCCCGCTGAAGTAATAAACCTCATAGTCATAGATGAGGTAGCGGGTCTCCCTTGGGGTCCAACTGTTCCTGATATAACTACCTTTCAGGATGCTGTAGGTGCTCTTAAAAAAAATGACCTATGGGAAAGTATCCCCGTTTCTGTGAAAAAACACCTTGAAAGGGGTTTAACTGATCTAAATTTAGAGACACCAAAGCCTAGAGACTTTGAAAGTTTAAAGGTCCACAATCTAGTATTGGCAAATAATGAAGGTGCATGTGAAGCCGCGAAGAAAAGAGCTGAGGAATTGGGATTTGCCTCTATGATCTTGTCCACCGTGTTAGAGGGGGAAAGCAAAGAGGCCGGTATTGTTTTAGCTGGTATTGCAAAGGAAATAGAGGAAAGAGGTACACCCATTAAGCCTCCTTGCGTTCTCATATTGGGTGGAGAAACAACGGTAACGATCACAGGACAATCTGGTGAGGGAGGTCCGAGTCAGGAACTCGCCTTAGGCTTCGCCCTGAAGATTGCTGGAAGCAAGAACATAGTGATCGCTGCGATAGACACTGACGGCACGGACGGACCCACGGATATAGCGGGAGGAATCGCTGACGGTTATACAGCAGAGAAGGCGAAGGAAAAAGGCATAGACATACATGAAAGCTTGATGAGACACAACTCTTCTTACGTACTAAAGGAACTTGGAGACGCCATCATCACGGGACCAACCGGAACAAATGTAATGGACCTCAATGTAATAGTGATTTCAGAAGAGATTAACCGTAACTATCGGAGGAGCAATTAAAATTGGAACGGTTTGAGGTAAAGGAGGTTAGGGCTAGGGAGATTCTCGATTGTAGAGGAGAGCCAACGGTCGAAGTCGAAGTGTGGATCAAGGGAGGATTTCTGGGAAGAGCGGATGTTCCAAGTGGGCGATCTACAGGGGAACATGAGGCCTTCGAACTTAGGGACGGTGAAGACAGGTATCGAGGGAAGAGTGTTCTCAAGGCTGTTCAAAATGTGGACAAGATTATAGCTCCCGCATTAAAGGGAAGAGACGTGACAAAACAAAGAGAAATCGATGAGTTGATGATAGAGCTTGATGGAACCGAAAACAAATCAAAGCTTGGGGCTAACGCGATCGTTGGCGTGTCCCTTGCCGTCGCGAAGGCTGCTGCCAAAGCCGTGGGAATTCCTCTCTACCAGTATATTGGTAAATCTCGTGCCCACATTCTGCCAGTTCCATTTCTAAACCTCATAAATGGAGGAAAACTGGCTGCAACAGAACTTGATTTTCAGGAACACATCGTGATGCCTGTGGACGCCAAGACTTTCTCAGAGGCCATAAGGATTGGCGCGGAAGTCTACTATGAGCTTGGAAAAATGTTAACCGAGACATGGGGTAGACACTCTTTAAACGTTGCAGACGAGGGAGGATACACGCCTTCAGGTATGAAAGACCCTAGAGAAGCCTTTGATGCGGAGTTAAAGGCTATAGAGGAACTCGGATACGAAGATAAGTTCGTACTAGGGCTGGACGTTGCCGCCAGCCACCTCTATAATAAAAAGAAAAAGAGGTATATCCTAATGGGGAAAGAGATTACCAAGGAGAACCTTATGGACTTTTACGAGGACCTAGTTTCAACGTATCCCATTCAATCGATCGAAGACCCTTTAGAAGAAGAGGATTTTGAGGGATTCGCTGAGCTGACGAGGACGCTTGGTATTCAGATAGTTGGCGATGACCTCTTTGTTACGAATATCAAGCGATTGAAAGAGGGAATCAAAATGGGGGCTGCGAACGCCCTTCTATTAAAGGTTAATCAGGTAGGAACCTTAAGCGAAGCCCTAGACGCGGCTCAATTCGCCTTTAGGAACGGCTACGGCGTCCAAGTCTCTGAAAGATCTGGGCAGACGGAGGACACGTGGTTAGCAGATGTAGCCGTTGGATTAAATGCTGGGCAAATAAAGACCGGTGCGCCTTGCAGGAGTGAGAGAACCGCTCAATACAATCAACTGCTTAGAATAGAAGAAGAGCTGGGGAGCACCGCGAGGTATGCAGGGAAAAGCTTTAGAAAACCCTTCTGAGCGTGCTCAATCTCACTAGCAACTACATGCACAACAGAAAAAATTGGGGGACAGCATTGACCATAAACCTTAATTTTGTGTTCTAGCCCAATACAACTTTCGGTGGTATTAAATGGAAGCTTATATTCTTGTAAACACTGGACCTGACATGCTGTGGAGAGTGGCTGAAGAAGCCCTCAAAATTGATGGGGTTAAGACGGCTAATGCCGTCACCGGTCAATATGACGTTGTGATCTGTGTCGTGTTCGAAAACATGGAGGCGCTGGGAGAGTTGATACGCAAGATCCACACCCTTCAAGGCGTTATGAAAACTCATACAGCTGTGGTTATACCCCCAAGAATTTACTAGGAAATTAGTGTGCTCCTATTTGTTTCGCCTAAAAAATTTTTGCCTACACCCAAGCAGATACTAGAAGCCAAGGTGACATGGCTTGGTCTCATACGAGGATATCGTTAGGAAGGACAAGGGAGTACCTAATCCCTTGTGGCTACCAGCTTTTTCAGGGACACTTCTACTAGCAGAATATACCTTAACGTCTCCTCTGAACCCTCAAACCTTTCGATAATCTCCTGACACTGCCTCAGAGTTTCCCCGAAACTTCTTCGGTAACTGACTCTTTCCAAACGCTCACCATGTTTTCGCTTTCTTCATAGGCTTAAAAGACCATCGATGCAACAAACAAAGAGAGCCCACACAGAGGTCAGTAAAAGTAAAAATGTACACATGAAAAAAGTGACCTATAGATGTGTGGTGCGGCCGCCGGGATTCGAACCCGGGATTACAGGCTTGGAAGGCTTACACCTAGGACTGTGTCCTAAACCAGGCTAGACCACGGCCGCACTTAATGCACCATAAACAACAGAAATCATTCTAGCGGTAAATATTTATTTCGCACTAAAATTTTCGTAACATACAGAACTGTTGATTGTCGGGTGCCTCGAAACATTAAAAAACAGCGGTAAAACCTATCTAAAAATGGTTATATTGTTTGAAAAATTTGTTTTTGAAACACATATGACGAACATTCATGTATCTACTCTAAAGAAAGGTGTATCAAAGACTTATTCAATTGCCGTTTACCAGTAAAAGTTAAATAGGTAAATGGCTTTTCTCATTATGAAAGGTAGAACCTTGGTTTGGTGTTCATAATGGTCAGTGAAGGAAGAGGAAGATTGTTCAGGAGGAAAGACGATAAGTACCTGATCTATATTCCAAAGGATCTAGCTGAAGACAGCATGTTCCCGTTTCGAGGGGCATTGTCCGTTTCGGTTAAAGTGAAATTCAATTTAGGAGAAGAAAAGATAATCATAGAGAAGTGGAAAAAGGAAAACGAATAGTCGAAACCACCAAATTCTGTTTTCCTCGTTTTGCACGTTTACAGCAATTTCCATTTCTTCGTTGCAACTGAAGTATTTTCTTTCAGTAATGCCCTCGCTCGCCAGCAACTTTTACGTGCCAACGACATATTACATTGAGATATCCTTAGTTCTTAACAAGCCTTTTAGGCGGATTAGCTGTAGAAATCTTTATCGGGCCTCCACAAGATCCTTTAAGAACATGCTGAAAAACCGCTGGCCTTTCAGAAAATGCGTTAACACTACTACGTAGGTTCAAAACCTGCGTGGGGGCCCTTTTCAAACCTGAAGGTTTAAACGTGCGCTCTTGTTTTGATAATTCCCCTCTGTATGTTGACAACTTAATGGGGGTTCACATTGCCCTCCAGGTACGACCGGGCTGAGTTCAGGTTAAACCTCTCCGAGTTCTACCACTCTAGGTTTTTGTCCGCGATGTTGGCCCAGCAGCTCCTGCAGATGGGAAACCTTCTTCCCTTGTAGTAGATATAGACCTCGATGTCCGTTTTCTCGCATCCGCCGTTCCAAGGGTTTCTGCAACGTTCAATCATTCGCTTCATGAGCATTCCTATTCTCATTGCTCCAGAGTCGCGTGGATTTAAGACACTCGGCGCAACGACAACCCACAAAGCGGAGAGAGCAGAGTAAAAGTGAACGTGCCGTTAGATTTGGATGATTTCGGGTTCAATTTTCTCCTTTGTTATTCTCAGCCGAGCTATGGTCGGTTTTACAAGGAATGGAGGCAGAGGGTTGGTTGGGCTTCCCGGGTTGATAAAGAGAACGCTGTTCTCTCGCTTAAACGTGGGTCGGTGAGTGTGACCGAAGACGAGTACGTCGAAGTTGTTTTGCTTCGCGATTCTTTTCATCTTCCTCGTGCCCCAGAGGGCTCCCGCGTCGTGGATCAACCCGATCTTCCAGTCGTAAATCCTCACGGAATCCATGTTCGGCAATTTCTGCTTCACGTCATGCCGATCCATGTTTCCGCAAACCGCCACAACTGGGGCCAGTCTTTCAAGATCATTGAGAACGATGAGTTGGATTAGGTCTCCAGCGTGTACGATGAGGCTTGAGTCCTTGAGGGCGTCTAAAGCTTTTTCAGGAAAGGCTTTAGCCCTTGTTGGGATGTGGGTGTCTGAAATCAATCCGATGATTTTCAAGTGCTCACCGAACTTTCATTCCATCTTTTGTTGGCGCCAGAGGTTGTAGGGGCACTGTCTCCAGCAGTACGTGCTTCTTTTTAGGGAGCAGGCCTTACACTCAGCCCTGTCGAAGGGTCTAAGTCTCTTAACCCGTTTAGACAACCTTCTTACTCCTCGATATAGAAAGCAGGGAGCCATAAATTCGTATTGCTGTCTATCCGAAGATAGCAACGCTCAAAAACTTAAACATGAATATGTTTTGTTGAGGTCTTCACATGATTGACTCTTGCGACTTCGGTCGAATAGTCATTGATGGGCGACGTTACACCAGCGACGTCATCGTGTTTCCGGACCGAGTTAGAAACAGTTGGTGGAGGAAGGAGGGTCACCGACTGCATGTCGAAGACATCGAGGGGGCTCTTCAAGAAGAAAAGCCGGAGGTGCTCGTGGTGGGAACGGGCTACTCTGGACTTATGAAAGTATTGCCGGAAACCGAGAACTACCTCAAATCCAAGGGAATCGAGCTGATCGTTCAGAGCACCAGAGAAGCTTGTAAAACTTTTAACCGCCTCGTTAAATCTAAGAGGGTCATAGCTGCCCTCCACCTAACCTGCTAAACGGGGACAGCGTAGATGTTTCCAGTAAGAGTTAATTTTGAGGATGGATTTACGGTTCAGGGTGGCGGGGGTTGCCGAGTATGGTCAAAGGCGCAGAGCACTGATGTGCGCGATGGCTTCAGGAGCCTGTCTCGTAGGAGTTCGTGGGTTCAAATCCCACCCCCCGCACTGCTCAAAATTTGGATTTTGTCGTCTTTTTGACGAAAGTTCTGTGAGCGTTGAAATTTTAGAGAATTGTTCCATCCCTTGCATTTGCCAAGCATTACTGAGCCATTCTATTTTTATATTGTACCTTCATCTTCTTAACATTCAGAACCTATCTATTACGTTTCTCCACATTTCTCCTATACGCGCGCGAAAATTTAATGGTTTATAGTAATAGAACCACATTGCACCCAAAATAACAATTCCCACAATAGACCCAATCACCATATCCGTTCCCGAAGGAACACTGTGACCCGCTAGAAAAGCTATCAGCGCCGGAATAGGCATAAACCTTGTCCACCACCACTCTTTATGCAACCAATTTAACGGGCTATTTCCCGTCATATATTCTATGAACGTCTGAGATATTATGTCGCCCAATCCCGAAAATGAAATGGTTACAAACGTAAGAAAAACGGGCATAAGTTCAAACAGCGCCTTTGAAGGACGTATCGATGTTCCAACGTCGCTTCCAAGCAAGAACGCTATCACTCCAACGCTTATGATGGTTATTATAATAACTGGATTTATCTTCCACCAAATAGGACCGCTTATCACCAGTTCCCAGAAATTTCCTGAAGGCTGCTCGGGAACCACATCATAGTGCACGCTTACGACCGCGTCAAGGATGGCTATAACGATTCCAGCTATAAACACCAAAAAAGTAAGAAGGCCAATTCTTTTCTTCTTTTCCATGGGAACACTTCTTACGAGAAGCCTTTTTATAATTTTTCTAAAAGTTCGGTTCTCTTTAACGACATGAGATTATTAATGCATGCATAGTTTTCATTCAAATGAACCCGAGATGATGAGAAAACGAACAGAAAACATTTACGTGATTCAGAAACATTCGTGCGCGTTGCAATCTTTACCAGAAGCAGGGTATATACTCTCTTATTCTGAACGCCGCCCCCATTTTTCTTGCCATTTCTCTCACTTCTGGGATGTTGACTTCAGGGATGGTTATAGTTGTGAGTTCTGTGCTGAATTCTTCGCTAGCGTTTTCGATGAATTTCAAAACGTTTTCAAAGGCGTTTTTCAATTTTGGTTTGCACACGTAGACGTACGTTGCTTCGTTATGAGCGTTCAAGCCCACGCTTATCTTGTCTACGCCAGCTTCCTTTAGCTCTCTGATCACTTCCCTTCTTGGATTTAGTAGATATCCCTGACCGTTGGTGTCTATCCTAACAACCTTTGCAAAATGTTTCTTTATCCACCCCGTGACTTCTAGGATGCAGTTCAGCCTTTCCATAGGTTCTCCGAACCCGCAGAAGACGATTTCGTTCCAGTTTTTTCTGTTGAGGACTCTTTGTAGCTGTTGGACAACCTCTTTTGGTGAGGGTTCCCTGTGCAGTTTTAGGTCGAACCCGTCTATGCCGTTTTTGTACTTTCTGAAGCAGTAGTAGCAGTTGTTGGAGCACTGGTTTGTTATGTTTAGGTACAGGTTGTTTCCGAGCCAGTAGACAATACTCGAGGGCTTTTTTGTCGGCAACATGACGCATTTTCCGCTCTCTAGCCGTCTTAAACAATTAGGCGCTTCGTTTCTCTTATTTGTTTCACAGTTTGCAAAGAAAACTGAAGTGGACACGTGACGGACCTGTCCGTCTCCACATTTGTTTCAAACTGATTGGGGAAGGTAATAAAGGATGAGTATCGCCCCGACGATCCAGCAGTAATACGCAAAGAGGTGAAGCCTCTCGCTTAGAATAATCTTCAACAGCAGTTTCAAAGATGCGTAGCCCACGATCATAGATGTTACCGCACCGAGGAGAAGGGCAGCCGCGTCCACGTTGCTAATGGTTAGATTCATGGATTCAGTGACTGCTGCCCCTATTATCGCAGGTATGGACAGCAGAAACGAATATCTGAACACTTTTTCCTTTTCCACCCTTCTCAATAACCCAGTAGTCATGGTGACGCCGCTTCTAGAAACGCCGGGAATGATGGCGACGCCCTGCGCTATCCCTATCAGCAACGAGTCTAAACAGGCTAGTTCTCTCCCGTTTTTCCTCCGTTCAGAAACGAAGAGTAAAGGACCAGTGATAAGTAGTAAGGCTAGGCCAACTGCGAGAATGTTGTAGAAGAAAGATTCAAAGATGTCGTGGAAAACGAGACCGATGACGGCAGTGGGCACGCTCCCAACTGCTATGTACAGAGCTAGCCTCCCCTCCTCTGTTTTAAGGTCCAACCGGACTAAGGCTTTGAAGATTTCTGCAATGTCTCTCCAGAACGTCAACAAGACCACGCACAGGGTTCCCACATGCAACGTCACAGGAAAGAGGAGAGGTAGTTCTCCCAAGCCCAGCCACTCCTGTACAATGACCAAGTGTCCGGAGCTGGATATTGGTAGCCACTCGGTTATGCCTTGAACTACGGCGAGGATCAGAGTTTCAATTATTCTGTTGTAAATCTTGTTACACCCAATTTAGGTTTAGTTGCGATTTGGGGAATTTTGCTTAGACGCTGAATTGATATATGTGAAGCTTCTTTAAATTTAACGATACGCTGGTGTAGAGTCAGAATATGAATTTACAATTGAAACTCTGGGAAATGTGCCTGCCGGTGGCTTGCAGTGGGTCTGTTTCAGAACACTATTTGAGCTTGTAGACCTTCTTCAGCTTCGCGAGGTTTATGTGTTTATCCACGCTGTCGGGAATAGATTTCACAGCGTCTGCCACGGTGCGTCTGATGATGTCGTCTGGCTTCGTTTTTAGGAACCTTGCCAGTGACTCGATGAAAGTGTTCAGGTTGTCCGGAACGTCGATTTCTATGGTTCTTTTCATCGTAGTACCACCTACGGTTAGAAATTGATTTTTACTTCATCATTTAAAATGGTTATGAACTTAGGATCTGAATTTTAGCACAGTCTCGCTTGAAGGAAGAGAGGATATAGTATTGTCATTCTTTCTATCTTTTTATAGACTTGCTAGAGGAGAGGAGGAAAGGTGTTTAAGATTTTCAGAAATGTTTTTATCTTGAGTTTTTTGATGTCTTCGGCATGAAGCCAAACGTTATCACGATGTTATCCAACCTAGCTTTGTCGGCTTCGTTGCTTTTTATCCCGAATTTGGCTGAGGAGCTGGGGGCAAGCAAAGTTCTGATAGGTGTCATTGGAGCCGCTTACGGGTTCGCCGTGTTCGCTTCATCGTATCTTTTTGGGCGTGCGTCAGATGTGTACGGCAGGAGGTTCTTCATCCACCTAGGTCTCGGAGTCTCCACCATCACGTTCTTCCTACAGGTGTTGGCAGACCCCTCGTTTGTTGCTCCGTTTTGGGCAGATCCTTGGTTACTCGCACTTGCCCGTGGCTTGGCAGGGTTCTCTGTTGGAATGTTTCCTGCGGCGCTCACCGCCTACATCTACGAGTCAAAAAATCCTCTCGGGAGGTTCAGTTCTTTTGGTTCCTTAGGTTGGGCTATCGGCAACTTTGTCGCTGGCCTAATAGCCATGTACTGGGGTGCGTTTGTATTGTCCTCCGCCTGCCTTTTGATGGCTTTTTTCGTTTCCTTTACAATGCCCCGTGTCGCTGGTTCACATCTTCGTGTCCCGTTCTTTCCTTGGAGACTGGTGAAGAGGAACTGGCCCATTTATTTGTCTTACTTCCTGAGGCACATCGGAGCCAACGGCATATGGATCATATATCCACTCTACATTATGAGACTTGGAGGAGACAAGTTTTTGGTTGGGTTAATTTACACCGTAAACACTGCGTCGCAGTTTTTCGTGATGCGATATATCGATCGGTTCACGGGTAAAAGATTGATTAATGCGGGACTTACATTGTCTTCAATAACCTTCCTCGCCTTCACG
>Ga0209636_10009283_pt1 | contig 10035 bp, 7 predicted proteins | sample DeeMarSWOR152_54_FD_187464 | JGI IMG/M metagenome (GOLD analysis project Ga0209636, IMG submission 187464) | Marine sediment microbial communities from White Oak River estuary, North Carolina - WOR-1-52-54 (SPAdes) (version 2) | ecosystem: Environmental > Aquatic > Marine > Intertidal zone >... | reverse complement strand
TTCGAGCACTCAATGGAGAAAATCTTTGGGTTAGGAGCCAATTTCCTCGAAATCCTGATCATGAAACGAATCAACGCAAAAGTCGGAGAGCACATCAAATGGCATAGGTCACAAGACCTCACACTTACTGAATACGTGGCTGCAGCGAAGCGAAGTTTTCTGGCGAGCAAGGAAACAAAAAAGATGGCGGAAGAGATGATTGAATGCGACCAAATGGCAATCGAGAAGTAATCGAATCTTTCTCAAAACACGTGCCTCTTACAGACGCCTTTGAATGCCTATTTGAAAACGCAAGCGACGCCATCTACATCCTTGACACGCACGGAAATTTCGTAGCTGTCAACTCCAAAGCAGAAGAACTAACTGGGTTCAAACGAGAAGAATTCATCGGAAAATCGTTCAAAAAAATTATTCCGCCAAGAAGCTACCTTAGAGCTGTCAAAGGCTTTCTAGACGTAATCAGAGGAAAATCCGTAAGAATCGAACTAGAACTCAAAACAGCCGCAAAGAAAACCGTTCTGGTCGAAGTCACTTCAACGCCACTTATCAGTGATGGAAAAACTGTTGGAACTCTCGGAATCGTACGAGACATCACCGAACGCAAGAAAGCAGAGAAAGCACTGCAGGAATCCGAAGAAAGATTCAGAACCTTGATGGAAGAAACCCCAATCGCGATATGCAACACCGACCTCAAAGGAACAATCACCTACGTCAACAAGAGATTCGAGGAATCCACAGGCTATTCACGCGAGGAGATCATCGGCAAGAACGGTTTCAAACTTGGAATAATGTCCGATGAAACATTGAAGCTAATCACAGAACGGATGAAGAAGAGACTAATGGGAAAACCCAGTCGCCTCACAGAAGGTCGGTTCAAACGCAAAGACGGAGAATGGATATGGGCAGAAATAGAGGGCAAAGTACTCAAGAAGTTCGGAGTTCCAGTCGGTTTCCAACTTACTGCGAGAGATGTTACTGAACGAAAACACATGGAAAAGAAGTTGGAAGAGTATTCACAGCATCTAGAGGAACTGGTTGAAAAACGAACCGGAGAATTGAGAGAGACACAAGAACAGCTTCTCAAAGCTGAAAGACTCTCTGCCATCGGAGAAATAGCTGCCATGGTTGGCCACGACTTACGCAACCCACTCACAGGCATTGGCGCCGCTACATACTACCTGAAAAAGAAGTTCGGCTCGGAAACCGACCAAGAAGCAATGGGAATGTTTGAACTCATCGAGAAAGACATAGAACTCTCGAACAACATCATAACCGACCTCCTCGAGTACTCAAGAGAGATACGGCTAGAACTGACAGAGACTAATCCAAAGTTCCTGGTGAATGAAGCACTGTCCTTGGTCGAGTTGCCTCAGAATATCCAAGTATTAGACTCAACCCGAAACGAGCCAAAGATAAAGGTTGACTCGGAGAGAATGAAAAGAGTCTTTGCCAACATCATCAAGAATGCTGTTGACGCCATGTCTGAAGGCGGCACATTGACAATTACGAGCAATGAATCAGATGACAGTTTGGAGATAGCCATCACCGACACAGGAGTAGGCATGTCAGAAGACGTTGTCGCAAAGATCTGGACACCGCTTTTCACAACAAAAGCAAAAGGCATAGGGCTAGGCTTGTCCATCTGCAAACGCTTCGTAGAAGCCCACGAGGGCACTATAGCGGTCGAAAGTGTTGTTGGCAAGGGAACAAAGTTTACCGTAACGATACCTGTCGGATCTGAATATGAAGGAGGTAAGAGCATATGGAAAAACCCGCAAGAATCCTCGTTGTTGATGACGACGAAGGCATAAGAAAAGCTTTAGCAACTATACTGCAGGACGAAGGGTACGTTGTTGACACTGCAGAAAATGGGAAAGAAGCCATCGAAAAGTCACAAAGCAAATTCTACAACCTCGCGTTGATAGACATCAGGCTGCCTAACATGGAAGGAACAAGCCTGCTAACTGCGATGAAAGAGACTACGCCAGAAATGGTCAAAATAATCATCACAGGCTATCCAACACTCCACAACGCTATTGAAGCCACAAACAAAGGCGCAGACGCTTACATACTAAAGCCCTTCAACGTGGACAGCGTTCTCAACACAATCAAAGAACACCTGAAGAAACAACAAGAAGCTAGAAAATACAGCGAAGAAAAAGTTGCAGGATTCATAGAAACCCGAGGAAAAGAACTAGAGACAGCTTCCTGGAGCTAAAAGCTCCCACTACACTGTTTCACGTTGCAGCTTTCCCGGCTCTGCTTGGAAATTTTATTAATGTCGAACTAGTTTCTGCTTTAGAAGTAGTTGTCTGCCTTGCGTGTACGTTGACTACTACTTCCTTGTTGGGCAGGGGATGGAGTTGTGTGCGTGTTGATTAGTTACGTTCTAGTGCCATCGACAAGTTTGACAGCGCCTATTATGTAGTTTGGATGGCCTATAGGATTGCGAGCATTCAGCTGACCAGACTACGTTTGTCAGGCTTTCTGTATAGAATTTCTATCCACACACACTTCCTACTACTCACTCACTCTCTTACTCTCTCTCTGACAGACAAACAGATAAAACTCTTATTGGCGGTTTTGAGTCCAACAAGGCATAAGAAGCTGATTGAGTATCAATTAGTCTTACCATGAACACCGAGTGGCAATTGACGAAAAGCAGAACGAGACGTATTGTTGCTTGGGCGTTTTTAGTGGCAAGTTTCATCTGGCTGGTGTTTCTTGGGGCTTACATGTTAAGTGCCTTTCGCTACTCAACGCCAGATCCTTTCACGGTCTGGTCAGGCATCGCAATTTTCGGTTTGTTTGTCTTCGGTTTTGCTTATCTCATTTCAACAGAAAAGCTATGGAAAATGATTTTGGGCTTCTGTTACGTTCTCGCTGTGATTACTGGTATGTTCATGATTCCGGTTCCAGAAGGCTATGCGGAAGCCGTGTTGGGTGTTTACTATGTTCTTTCTATGAGCCCATTTCTCCTATATGCTAAATACAAGAAGCCCAGAAAAGCCGTCAAGAAAAACAACCAAACATAAAAGAAGGCTTCATGATTAGGTGTGTTTTGGCAGATAGGCATGGGTCAAATTTGGTTTTCCGAAACTCATTTGCTTATGACGCCAAAATAGGCACGCGCTCAATTCTAAATGCGGAGCTCCCCGTCTCCTTCGCTGCGATGAGGTCGTATGCTACATTGTTTTCGGTTGAGGTTTCTGCGGCTCTGGTTCGTCTAAATCCTCTTTTTCGAATATGTTTTTGAGTTGTTGTTTCATGGTTTTGAGGTCGTGGCTTAAGCCAAAATAATCCGCGAAAAACGGCGTTGTGCGTACGAGTCTGCTTCTTCCCGCTCGCTCACGACTTATGAGGTTCAATTCCTCCAACTGCTTAACATGACCATAAGCATGTGATCCACGAACATCAATAACCTGCTTCTGCGCAAGCGGCTGCCGATAAGCAATATACGACAACGTCTTCAAAGGACCAGCCGACAACAAAGGCCTCAAAGACAGCCGCCGCACTTCAGGCGTGTACTCCGCCTTCAACTGCAACACATAACGTTCATCCTCTAACGACAAAATCTCCAAAGCCGTGTCTCTAGCATTGTACAACTCCATAAGCTTCTGAGCCGTTCGCTGAACCCTCTTCCTCGACCGAGTCTTCAAAACAGAAGCCAACTCCTTCAACTCAAGCGGACGCCCAGCCACATACAAAGCAGCTTCCAGCAAAGCCAAGTCTCGTTTTTCCCGCGCGTCTTCAGGCTTTTCTTCCGCTTCTTCCTCAGGCAGCGCCATGTCAGACGACTCCAACAGCGGGCTTCTCAGGCGTTGAACGAGCTGACAACGTAATGTAAATCTCAGTCAAGCTTTCATCCTGCCACAGCGCAACATCGCCCTTCTGCGCCAAAAACAACAAAACAATAAACGTCTTGATAGCCTCAAGCTTATTCAAGCCTTCAATAATCTTTGAGAAAACCGCGACCTGTCCCTTAACAGCATGCTTAACCAATGTGTGAAACAGCTTTTCCATCTGCTTCTCAATTTCCATCAAATACATGTCAACAGGCGGCAAAAACTCAGGCGGCGACGGCAAAATCGGCGCAGTCCGAGGCTTCAAAGCGAACAAACTCTCGCCTTTCAACACGTCATCCAAAACCTTCAGCAATTCCTGAACCGTAGTAGACGTCAACTCATACCGAACAGGCAAGAACAAAGGCGGAGGCACATTATCCAACGGCACCTTAGGCGGCGGAGGCGGCTCCTCCAACTTCAACAACAACCTCGACTTCATCAAATAAATCGTAGCAGACGAATCCAAAGCAACCCCAGACGCCCTAAAATCAATCTCTCCCCTCTTCTCCATCTCCTCCAAAAAAGTCGTCAACAGAAAAGCGATACTGATGTCCCAAGGACGCAAGTTAGCGAGTCTATGCAGCTCAAACAGTATGTTCCACGGAGGCGTGAAAAAAAATGGCTTCTCCTTAGCCTGAGCCTCAGTCATAACCTAAGCTGCCTCTCTCTTAAACGTAGGCGAAACCACATGCGACACGCCCTTATGCTCATAAACCCCATAAACCCGCTCAGCCTTATTCGCCATCTCAGGCTTCAACGTAATAACAACAAACTGAGACCGCTTCGACTCCTCAACCAACAACTCACCCAACTTAGCCACATGAAAAGCATCCAAATGAGCATCAACCTCATCGAACAAATAGAACGCAGCAGGCATAAAATCCTGAATCGCAAACAGAAAAGCCACAGCCGCAACCGACCTCTCACCGCTACTGGCACCACTCACAAGTATAGGCGGCTTACCCGGAAACTGCACCACCATGTCAATACCGCCTGAAAACGGCTCCTCAGGGTTATCCAGCTTCAACGACGCTTCGCCGCCGTCAGTCAACTTGAGGAAGTACTTGCTGAAGTTGTCGTTGATTTTGTGAAAGGCTTCCATGAACACTTTGCGTTTCTTGCGCTCAATCTCATCCATAAAAGCAACGATCGACTGCTTCTCCTTCTCCAACTCATTCATGCGAATGGACAATTCCTTGTAGCGCCCAATCTGCTCATTGTAATGCACCAAAGCCAACTGGTTAACCGCGCCCAACCGCTCCAACTCAAGCCGCATCAACCGAAGCGAAGACTGAGTAGCCTCAACCTGCTCAACCGTGATCGCCAAAGCCTCATCGTAGCCAAACTCCTTCAACCTAGCCTTGTGCTGATCCTGCTGAAGCTGCAAAGTCTGATGATTAAGCTGAAGCTGATTAAGCAAACGGTCAGCATGCTCGTACTCGCTGTCCAAGCGCTGCAGCTGCTTGTCAATGTCGTCGATCTGATCTGTAAACTTCTGCGACTCCTTCCTAGCTGTCAAAACTGAGCGCGTCAACTCCTCTTTCGTGGCTTCAAGCTTCTTCAACTCATTTTCATCAGCGATTTTCTCTTCTATAGCCTCCTTAACCTCATCCTCAATAATTCTGATCTGGCGTTCTACTTTCTTGATCTGAATCCGCGCATTGGTGTAGCCAATTTTGAGAACATTGTTCAGCTTAGCTTGAGCAGTGTTGAGCGAAGATTCTACGCCGCTTAGCTTCTGCCCCTTCTCAACAAGCTCATCACCCAGCTTGCCACGGGTAACCTCCAACTCCTGAATGTGCGAAGGATCAACCCTGCGTCGCAACCCAGCCAACTCGCCGCGAAGCTTCTGCATCTCCTTGTTCATGGCACTGCGCTGAGCCTTCTGAACACCCATCTCAGTTTTCTTCTTCTCAAGCCGGCTCTTAACCGCCTGAACATTCCACTCAATTCGGCGCACGTTGCGGGCTGTTGTCTTAGTGCTTCTCTTCAAACGCCTGATCTCATTATCCAACGTCACTGTTGCCTCAGTCAGCCGAGCAATTTCCTCTCTAGTCTTGTCTATGTCCTCCTGAAATCCCACAACATCGGTGCCTCTTCTCGCCAAATGTTCACGCAGGGTGCTAACCGCGTCCTCCAAACTCTTGATAGCGTTCTCTCGAGGAATAAGCGCAGAAAAATCAATCGGCTCCCGATAATATCCACCCTCAAATGCGCCGCCAGCCTCATACAAGTCTCCATTCATGGTTACAGTTCGATAACCTTCCTTGCTCGCAGCCAACGCGGCTTTATCATCTTTCGCAACCAAAGTATCTCCCAAAACATAGGTCACCGCGGGCTCGTACTGCTTAGAATACTTCACCAACTGAGAAGCTGAACCACTCAAACCATCAATACGCGGCTGACGAACAGGCTTAGCATCCATCAACTCCCGCAGCGGAATCAACTTAATTCTGCCCAGCTTCAAGCGCCTAAGCGTTTCAGAACACGTAAACGCGGTCTCAATGTCTTTGACCACAATTGAATCAAGCCAACCAGCCGCCGCAGCCTCAACCGTGCTTCGAGCGCCCCTGTCAGTCTTAACCAAGTTTCTTAAACGTCCAAGCACGCCCGGAATGACGCCTAACTCGCCCATTTCCTCTATGCTTCTCAACGCCACTTCCTGACTGGCAACCGTTTCCGCCAGTTCACGTTGAGTAGCAAACTCCACCACAGCCTCACGAGCTGAATCCGCAATTTTGCCCGCGTCTGCAATTTCAGTTTCAACCGCTCCCTTCTGCGCAATTCGGCGCTCAAGCGTCTGCTGCAGCGATTTCAATCTAGCCTTCTGATCATTCTGCACTTGGCTTAAGTCTGCCAAGGACTTGTTGAGGTCGCTGAGGTTAGATGAGAACCTCTGTTTTCGTGTGGTGAGGTCTTCAAGCCGGCGAGACAACATCCGTATAGTCGTTTTGCTTTCAGCAAAGGCGCTTCTAAGCGAAATGATATTCTGAGAAAGCTTGTCCAAACGTTGCTCGATTTGGCGGATTCGCTTGCTGTTTTCGCCCAGGCTAGCCCAAAGTTCAGCGGTTTCCTTCACCAGCGCATCATGCTGGGTCTGCTTGGCAGTGATCTGCTTGTTCAAGCGGTTATATTCACGTTTGAATTGGCCCAGGTTCTTGCGGTTTTCCTCAAGCTCGTTGTTTATCGCCTGAAGCTGTTGCTGACTATTCTCCTTCACTTTCTTGAGTCCTTCAAGACTCGCGGAGCTTGCGCCGATTTTTGTGGTGAGTTCAGTCAGTCTCGACTTAGTTTCGCCGATCTTGATCTGCACTTCTAGGACTCTGGTGCCGCCTTCCTCAACTGATTCAGAACTCAGTTTCCGCCATTCTTTCTCGATTTGATGCCGTTGCCCCCGTTGCTCGTCTCTCAACTGCTTAAGTTTCTCAACCCTGCTCGAGGATTCCTGAATCTTATCGGATAAATCTGTAATCTTTGCCTGAATTTCGCCTATGTCATAACTGATACGCATCGCTTCAAGCCGCTTAACCTCGTTCTGAATGAAGTTGAAGCGCAAAAGTTGGTTACGCTCTCTCTCCAAGTCGTCTACTCGTTTCTGAACCTCATCTATTCTGCCCGTGGCGGTCTTAATCTGGATATCAGCTTGACGTAGCTTGTCCTCAGCCTCAGCTTTCTCAGCGTCGTACTGGGCTATGCCCACCATGTCATCGATGATTTTCCGTCGTTCAGACGGCGATATCTCAGCCATCTTCGTGATGGTTCCCTGCACCACAACATTGTGTCCAGACGGGCTTATGCCCACCATAGACAACGTGTCTACAAGATTGGTGCGTGAAATCCGCCTGCCATTTAAGCGGTAAACGCTTTGGCCGTTACGGTAGACTTCACGTGAGATGGTAACCGTAGCCGTGTCAACTGGCATCCTGCCGTCAGAGTTGTCAAACTGCATGACGACTTTGGCGGCTTTCGACTTCTCTAAATTCGCTTCTGGTGAACCGTGGAAAATGAGTTTGCCAAAATTCTCAGCTCTCAGTCTGCGAGAACTGAGCTCGCCCAATGCGAATAGAACTGCGTCCATGATGTTGGTTTTGCCGCTTCCGTTTGGTCCCGTTATGGTTGTGAAGCCTTTCTCTAAGAGGATGGACGTGGGTTTGCCAAAGGTTTTGAACCCTTTGAGTTCGATTTTTTTTAAACTGGGCATTTCTTTCTAAGCGCCGTCCTCCACCTCTCTTGTCATACCTGTTGCTTTAGGCGAACCAGTCGAAATCGGTTCTAGATGAACTTTCTATAATTAATGTTAGCATATGAGTTTTAACTGTTGCGCAAAATTTTGCGCTTACCCGACTTTTCTGCGTTGGAGCTTTTCGCCTGTTTTCTGTATAAACAGCTTGATCTTGCCATCATCGCCATAGACAAGCACGTAGCCGTCTGGCTGCGCTTTTGTTGACAAGCCGCATTCAGTAGCCAGTTTCTCAATAGCGTTCTTTGGCACCTCATTAGAAATCTGGACTCTCATCCACTTTTGGTCACGTGGCACGCCTGACACGAATTTCGATGCAGGTGCAACGACTTTTTCTTCTGCGGCACGGATGGTTTTTCGAGCTTCGCGCAGTTTTTGCATCCAGTCTTCGGCAAATTCAGCGCCGAATTTTTTATGCGCCTCAAAGATGAGGTGGGATTCAACGTTGCCCAAGTACATTTCAATTGAGGGCACGTTTTCCATGTGTTTTGGATCGGCTCTCAGAACTTGCATGAGGGTTTTTGCTGATCGTAAATCCTCGATAACGCTTATTGGGACGTTTTCGCCGCGTTTGCGGAACTCGACTATCAGTGAGTCTAGTATTTTCCAGACTTCTTCGTGTCCCATGCGAATGCGCCTTATGTCGTTGTTATGAGGTTCTTGCAGTAATTAAGTTTCCTTGATGTTTAATCTTGTCGCGTTTCAGATTCATGGACGAACAGCCATGTCATTATGGTGCACGGTATCGTGACTAGGAATGAAAGCATGAAGGGCAGCATCGGCGAAACGTATTCGTAGAAGAATCCTCCGGCTAAGCCGCCTACAGCCATGAGTATGTACGTTATGAATTGGCTGCAGCCGACTTCCTTTCCTCGCAGTTCTCGGGGCACCAGATCTGCTTCTAGGGCTTGATATGAAGCAGCGAACAGTGCGTTGCTGGCTCCGAAGAACAGGAAGGCAACGTACAATATGGGAAGGTTGCCCCACATGAAGAGCAATGGATAAGCACCGAGGAAAATCCATGACACGAAAAGCGGCTTCTTTCTCCCAATCTTATCAGTAAGCTTGCCTGATGGTAAGGCTAACAGAATCATGGAGGCTGTGAACCATATCATGAGCAGTGCCCAGTCGAACTCGCTAATGTTGAGGATTTCGTTGGCGTAGACCAACATATATGAAAATGTCATTGCAAAGATGAAGCTTGCTAACGCGTTTGTGAGGAAGAGGAAGAACATTGAGCGTGGCAGGGCTCTCCATACACTTAAGCCTTGTCTGACGGCTTTGGGATAATCTTTGATCGCGCTGGCTAGGCTTGTTCCATCGTCTCTGTTTTCCAGTGTCTCTGTGAGTTTTATTCTTAAAAGGGCGGCAGCAAAATAGAAGGACACGACTATGAGATATGCAATTCGCATGGCTGGGACTAGCCCATATTGAGTGAACAGGAAAGCTGCGACTCCTGGCGAAAGAATGGACGCTGTGTTGTTCACGAACATTCCCAGTGAGAATCCGATTCCGCGTTTTTCTGGAGGTATGGAGTCGGCTAGGATGGCTGCTAGTGCTGGTTGATAGATGAGGGAGAGATTTGACACTGTGACAGCTATTATGAGGAAGTGCCATGATGGAGCGAAAGCGAAGATGAGGTTACTTAATGCCATTCCGAACGTGAAGGTTACTATGAGGCTTCGTCTTCCATGTTTGTCAGCTAGGTAACCGCCTGGAAACTGCACCAATGCTAGGGCTAGGAACGAGACGAAGTCTACGATTCCAATGGTGGATGGTGTGCCTCCTAGCCCTAGGATGTAAAGTGAATAGTATGTGGAGGGGATGGCGCCGGCGAAGTTCATGAGTACCCAACTGGTCATCAGAACCCGTACATTGCCATGAAGAAAGGCAAACTCAGCTTTGAGTCTGGAGTATAACTGCAAATGAAGCCCTCCTAAATCCGAGCCG
>Ga0209636_10009282_pt1 | contig 10036 bp, 7 predicted proteins | sample DeeMarSWOR152_54_FD_187464 | JGI IMG/M metagenome (GOLD analysis project Ga0209636, IMG submission 187464) | Marine sediment microbial communities from White Oak River estuary, North Carolina - WOR-1-52-54 (SPAdes) (version 2) | ecosystem: Environmental > Aquatic > Marine > Intertidal zone >... | reverse complement strand
GAATGAAAAAAGTGTAAAATGATTTTAATAAATTCCATCAATACTATATTATCATTCTAAGACTTCAAAGAATTACTTTTTATTTTTCATTTTTTGATTTTTTCACAGGGCTTTTTTCTTTTTCACCGTTATTTTTCCCCAAACCCTTATAATCAGTAACATAAAAACCGCTTCCTCTAAAAAGCAGACCTCCACCGCGACCTATAAGTCTTTTAACTTTTCCTGAACAGCGCGGACAGGTCTGCAAAGGAGGCTCATTCATACTCTGAAACTCCTCAAATTTATGTCCACAATCATTACATATATATTCATAAGTCGGCATCTCTTATTCCCTTTCAAGAATAATTAAAGTTATAAATTACTTTTTAAAATATCAAGTATTTTTTAATTCATCTATTAATTACATAATTATCTTTATCAAATATAACAGATACAGGTCTCTCCATATATAATAAAGTAAATTTCATCTGTTTCTTTGCAAGGATGATCTTTCTATATTCAAAACTTTCTTCAAAATTTATAACAAACACAATCTCTAAAATAAAATCTCTTTTACAAAATTGCTCGATATTAAATAATATTTTATATCCACCATCAGGCATAGCCTCAATTTTATAATCGAATTTAATACGCGGAATATCAGAATTTTCAAACCACTGATTAAAAAACCATCTCAATGTAGAACCATAATATTTTTCTGCAGTTTTTCGAAAATAATCTTCATTGAAATTATTACTAACTGAATGTTCAGCAAGTTCCTTTATCATACCCTTAAATTTTACATTTCCTACATAGAAAGAGAGCATCCTTAAAACAAAAGGAACCTTCTGTTTAAAAATTATTTCTTTATCTATAAAATTCAAATCCTTTGAAATTGCGGAGAGTTCTTTTCCAAGATTTAATACATTTTTTTCATAAATATTCATATACCTCATCTCCTCATCATATCCATACATGGTTTCGATAGCATAAATCGAAAAATATCCACAGAGACCTTCCTCAAGCCAATCAGTTGAACAGTTTTCCCACCAGAAGTGAGCAATTTTACTGCACATATGGTGAAAAATTATCCTGTATTCTTTCCAATCCCTCAATTCGCCTTTAATCTCGTTCTCCGGAAAAACAAAAAACGATGGACAATAAGCATAGAATCGCCCGGTGCGAGGTAAAAATACAGCAGTAATATTCTTTTCTTTTTTAACTCTTACAAATCGGTCAAAATAAAATCCAAGTATCCACTCAATCTCAATAAATATCCTGCTAACCTCAAGAGAAGGGAGTTTTTTGTAATATACTGTTATATATGTTCCATCACTGTATTTTTTTTCATTTTTTTTCATTCCCGTAAGAGCAAGGAAAACAATTTGGGATACCGGTTCATTAAGTTGTAATGTATAATATTCTATATTATCTTTTCTTATTTCTCTTATAATACTTGCTGGAGATACGATAGAATACTTTCTATCGATTCCAATATTTAGAAGGTATCTGAAATTTGTCCTACTATTTACAAAAGGATACCAGTTAAAATTTGCTCCGAACTCTAAAAAATCCTGTGATTTTCTTTTTTCTTCGCTTTCAATCTTTCCAATATAATTTATCTTTATTTTTATTTCTCTCTTACTCCTTATTTCTAATTTAGAGAAAGGATAATAAAACTTGTAAATTAATGATTTATTACTTTTTCCAGGTTCTCTTTCGACTTCCCACTTTTTAACGACATTACCATCACATTCAATTTCTTTTACCATTATATTTTTATCAAGAGAAAAACAGATAGAATCCTGAACATTCTGACTTGTAATTAAGAGATTAATTAAAGCCCCGGCTGAAAATGACCTGTCTTGAACATTTATTACCAAATCAATATTATATGATAAGACATTCACGAGAGGCTTCTGGAATATCTCTTGATTTATTTCTCCAAAATCTGAAGAGTATTTCTCATAAATTTCAACTTCCTGGGCATAATATAATTCCCAGGAAAAAAGAAATGTTATTATCAGAAATGCAATGAAAAATCTAAGATTCATAATCTATATATAAAATATTTGAAAAGTTAATCCTCGTTTAAAATTAATCATTTTTTCTCAGAAATCAATCAAATTTTTATATTTTTCATCATTCAGAAAAAAAATATCTCTGAGAAAGAAATATAAAATTTTTATTAAAAATATTGACTTACAAGATATTTAATACTAAATTAAAATAAAAAGCAAGTTTTTAAGAAACTATTTGGAACTAATTAATTATATCTATTTGTTGTGATTTACGTATATATTCTCAAAGTCTAAAAACATATTTTATAAGAAAGTCTTCAAAATATGAAATTTTTTCGTATTATATTAATTTTAATAATCATACCACTTTTTTTCTGTTCTTTATTCAGGAAAGAAAAAGGATTGTCATATTTTGAGTTTGAGATGGATGGTATAACTTACCAAATATTGTCAGTCAATTCACCACCAAGCGGTCTTCCTTACAATCAATTAATCGGAAAAGATTTCATAGTATCCGACATCAAGCAGGATCAGAATATTGATGAAGTTTTAATCGGAGACCAAAAAAAGATTGATGAATACCTGAAAATCTATAAATACGGAATCCAAAAGGCTCACGAAAAAGGAAAACTAAAAGAAAAAGAAGATTCCTTTTCTTACACTTATGCCACACCTTTGAAATATTACAAAATAACTACATTTTTCCATGTACGTGAAAATCCACATAATGAATTCACTTACTTGGAAATATTTGCTAATGAAAGAATAGTTAAAGCAATAGACAGAGATGCTGACGGAATACTTGATAACATCACTTCTGGTTTTTATGATATGAAAAAACTTCAGAATGAATATTTCGAATTCATAAAAAATGGAGTAACCAAAAACAAAATCGCTTTTAAAGATGGTATGTATTTGGTTATACCTCAAGATTGAAAATACACTCAGAAAAAATAATATTCAGTTTAAAAATCAAAAAAATGAACTTATTCAACCTGGTTTTAATAAACTATATATATTCCCAACATTTTTTAAATAATTTAACCCTATCGTTAACTTTTCGACCAATCTAAATATCTAAATTTTTAATGAAACTTTAGCAAATTTCGAATAATTTACACAGACTTTTCACTTTACAAATTTAATTTGATTATAAAAACAAATTTTATTAATTTATAAAATAATGTAATTACTTTTAAACCTATAATTGTAGATACAATGAAAATTCTTATTATAGCACTTGCAGGGATTGGTGATTCACTTATGTTTACGCCAGCACTGAAAATCTTAAGAAAAAATCTGCCCGATGCTGAAATTCACATCCTTACTATGCTTCAAGGAGCAAGAGAAATTTATGCCCACAATAATAATGCAGATAGAAAGATACATTTCAATTTCTTGAAAGAGGGGAATATTAATTCACTTCTCTTTGTCAATAAAATGAGAAAAGAAAAATATGATATATCAATAAATGTTTATCCCATGAATAGGTGGGAATACAACATAATTTCATTTCTTATCGGAGCGAAAACGAGAATTGGACATATTTATAATCATCAAAATATAAGAAATTTAAATTTTCTAAATACTAAAAAAATAAAAGAAGATGATAATCTACACAATGTCCTTGAAAACATTCATCTTTTAAAATTTTTAGGAATTGAAGCAGATGAAATACCCGAACTCAGCATTTCTATTCCTGATGTTGAGTTAAGATTCGCAAGAATTTGGATTAAAGAAAGTGGATTAACAGATAATGATTTTATCATAGGATTTCATCCGGGCTCTTCCACTTTAAAAAATCATATTAATAAACGCTGGCTTCCAGAAAGTTATGCCTCTTTGGGAAATATCCTTATTGATAAATATAATGCGAAAATTTTACTATTTGGTGGACCCGAAGAAAAAAAACTGAGAGAAAATATAAATAAGATTATGAAAAATAGTGCATTTATTGTTGAAACCGAAAGTCTTTTAAAGACTTCTGCCATAATGAAATACTGTAAACTTTTCATTACTAATGATACTGCACTAATGCATATAGCATCTGCGCTGAAACTTAACATTGTTTCAATATTTGGTCCAACAAGTGAAGTATATGCATACCCTTGGAAAACAAACTATAGAATCGCTAAAAGCAATTGTCATTGCAGACCTTGCTTTTATTATTCTCCAAGACACCTTTCATGTACTCTGAAAAATAGTCCATTTGCATGTGTCAGAAAACTCAGCGTAAATAATGTTCTCGAAAAAGTAGAAGAATTAATAATGTAAATTGAAAAATAATAAAAAATTACTAATGTTCAGTAAATACAATAATACAATAATAAAAATAGGAAAACAATGGAATCGTTATTAGATATAACAGTTAAGATATTTTTTTCACTTTTTCTGGGAGGTTTAGTGGGATTAGAAAGGGAAATTAAGCACAAACCTGCCGGTTTAAGAACCAATATACTTATATGCCTTGGCTCAACTATAATTATGATAGTTTCACTTAATCTATCCAAGATATATGGCAGTATTGTGGACCCCTCAAGAATAGCGGCACAGGCAGTTACTGGAATCGGATTCATCGGCGCAGGGGCGATAATAAGATCACGAGGTTCTGTGCATGGTCTGACTACCGCTGCTACAATCTGGGTTATTGCCGGCATAGGTCTTGCAATTGGTAGTGGATACTACTCACCTGCTCTCATATCTACATTAGTTGTTATGATAATCTTGAACTTAGGAACAAGATTGGAAAAAAGGTTTAAGCCAGAAACAGATACATATAGATACACTATTATCAGCGTAAATATAGAAAGTGTATTCAATGCAATTAAAAACATTACAAATATATTTCCATTTGAAATGGAGGAAATGAAAATCGAAAAGTTCGATAATAAAATCAAATTTCATACAGCATTTAAGGGAAAAAGTGAAATCCAGAAAGAATTTGTGGAAAAGATGATTAATAGTGAGGGAATTGAAGAGATAAATCTTTTATAATTCATTTAGAATGATCATATCATTCCATGCGCAGAGTATCTTGGGGAGGAGAAATCTTATTAAGCAGTTCATCCCTCCTTTTTACAGCATTCACATCATCAGGATGCTCGGATATCCAGATATCAAGATAATCTACAGCATCCTGATAATCTTTATCTCCTTCAAATAATGATACTAATGTTCCAATGTATTTACCATTATTAGGATTTCTCTCTAAAAGTTCTTTTAAAACACTTATTGCCTTTTTGCTTTTCCTTAAATTTTGGTAATAAATACTTGCAAATTCGTATTTTTTATCATCAGTAATATTTCTCTTTACAAGTTTATCCAATCTTTTTTCCAGTTCTTCTGGTCTTCCAAGTTGATAGTATAATTTTCCTATAGTTTCAATTGATTCATTTACCATAAAAGGTATTGTTTCTTCAGGCATTAACTCGAACATTTTGTCCATAATTTCTAAAGCCTCTTGAGGGCGCTTTTGATAATATTCATATATAACCACATCTAAAAATGCTTTTCTATAATTTTGTAAGAGGGCAATTGTATCCCTGTTATAATAAACCTTCTGATTGTTCAAATTCCTGAACTTGAATTTTTCAAATATATTTTTCTTCGTTATCTCAGGGACAATAGGATATCCCTTGACCGTCATTACCTTATAAGCAAGACCATCATTACGTAAAAATTCTTTCAAACCAAGCATATTTTTATCTTCAACTGTCACAGCAAAATAAAGCGGCTTCATAAAATTAAAGGACCGTAGTATTTCATATATCACATAATCCTGTGAACGGATAGCCTTTCCATCAAAAAATGTCGGCTCTATCTGAAAAACCATCTCTGTATTCTCATTTTTAAATGGAATTATCCCCTCCATTTCTTTTAAATAATATCGATTAAGTCTGGATTCAATTATTATTTTGACATTCTTGGCTCCACCCATGTGGAATAAAACACCTAATTCCATTATCTCCTCATCAGGATAATTTATAGGAACCTTGGGTTCCTGATATTTTAACTGCATTACATACCACCCAGCATTTAAAAGAGCAAGATTTGCAACCCTTATATCCTTTCTTATCCCTTCCACTTCTTGCAGATACCACAACGGAAAGGTATCATTATCCCCATTTGTAAAAAGTATAGCATTCGGTTCACAGGATTGAAGAATATTATATGAATAATCCCAGGCAACATAGTTCCCACTCCTATCATGGGAGTGAAAGTTAAATCTGAACATTTTTAGCGGGACATAAAAAAACATAATAAAAACAGCAGCGCTCATTGTATAAAACATAATAGTTCGTTTTTCTTTAAATGCAAAAACAATAGCCTCTAAAATTGCAACGGAACCAATACCTATCCATATTGCAAAAGCAAAAAAGCATCCCACATAAACATAATCTCTCTCACGTGGTTGTGGATCAGACTGATTCAAATATATTACCAGCGCAATCCCGGTCATAATCAGCAAAATCAGGACTGACAATCCTTTTTTCCAATCTTTGTAAAAATGGTATACAGCACCAAGTATTCCTAAAAAAAAGGGTATCCCGTATAAACCATTGAAACTGAAATTCTCTTCAATGTATCTATCGGGAACAAAAGTTGTCTCTTTTCCAATATACTGCCACCCAAAATACCTTAAGAACATCTTTTTAATCTGGTAACTCCAGAGTGGTGCCTTCCTATTGAAAACCGTTAAAAATTGATTTTCAGTTCCATATTGCCTCATATTAAGATAATTTATAAAATTTGTCCAGTTTTCAGGATTATTTTCATCAATTGGAGGATTCAGCCCAGACCTAATCAGAATCATTAAGTATGTAGAATATCCTATAATTACAAGAAAAGGAACAATACCCCAGAGGTCATACCTCAAAAGGAGCCTCCTGTCAGTAAAGATTATCAAGAGAAAAATTGTCGGAATTACAAGGAGATTCAAAAGGTGAACTCCAGCACCAAGCCCAAAAAGGTATATTATCAGCAATAGAAACCGAACCGACTTGTAATCCTTAAAATTGTCCATCCAGACCATTGCCAGCCATAAGACCAGCGCTGTAAAAAGCATCGACAAAGCATAAACTTCCGCTTCAACAGCATTGAACCAAAACGAGTCTGAAAATGCATAACTCAAAGCACCAATAAAACCTGCAGTATTTACAATTATCTTTTCTTCTATGGTTTTTAATTCCCCCCTCCACTCTTTTATCAGTTTTACAATTATTAAGAATAGAATAGCCACCACTAACGCACTGGACAATGCTGAAATAAAATTAACTCTCACAGCAACATTGAAAAATGGGAAAAGGGTAAAAAATCTTCCAACCATTATATAAAGAGGTGCACCGGGAGGATGGGGTATTCCCATAACATATGAACATGCGATAAACTCTCCGCAGTCCCAGAATGATACTATCGGGGCAATAGTTATTATGTAAACCGTCAAAGAAATAATAAATACTGCTAAAGCAATTAATTTGGTTTCTCTATTCATAATCTACTATTTTTCAGAATAAATCATAAAGATTACTTCTTTTACACTTATTTTATTACTTCTATTTCGAAGTAAAGTTCTTCTGCTGGAAGAATAAAGCAGAAAAATCTTTCATAATACATGGGAGCAAGATTAATAAACCATCCTATCCACTTCAATATTTTAAAATTTGAAAAAATAAATTTTCTTTTAATCATTCTGAACTTACTCTCTTCGCCGAAATTTGTTTTCCTTTTCAATCTCCATTCATCATAAAAGGGGAGCTTCCCTTCGATTATTGTATAATTATCAAATGTTCTATAACTAAAAGGGATTTTATGTGAAGGGTCACCAAAATATTTTGTACTTGCAAAAAAGGGAGCTTTAATAATGATTTTGGCATGAGGCTTGCAAATTCGGTGAAGTTCCATTACTGTCTCATGAAAATTATTCAAATGTTCTATTATATGACTGGCATATACCTCATCAAATGTATTATCCTCAAATGGATATGGAGTCTTATTCAAATCGTGAACTATTATGTCCAATCCCCAGGGATTACAAATATCTACATTAACATATCCCTCTTTTACATCATTACTGCAACCAAGATTTAACTTCATTATATTATCAATATACTGGAAAATTTTCAAAAACTCAATATAACTATTAAATAAATCATCTTTCTCCTCTATTGAGGAGAAATTCAATAATCCCCGAACACTCAGGATAATTTTAAGTTTTCTTCTCCGCCTCGGCGGGTCCGCCCGAGGCGGACTTTGGCGGAGATTACTTCCTTTCGGAAAGAAATTAGTAATTTATTACGGAAATCTATAAATTAAATATTAAACACATTATATTACAAAAGGTTCAAATAAATATATATAAATAAGAAATTTTTTTTAAAAAATCATTTGCAATTGCTAATAAAAAATATATATTTAAATTGATTTATAAAAAACCAAAAATAATTCTATCAAACTCAGGAAATTAATTGGAAGAATATATTGATTTCTCAAAGATTATCGGTTTTTCTGAAATGTTTATTGATTATATAAACAACTTCGATAAATTAAGTGGATTTTATACGTGGAATCCTTTTTCTGAACAATCATGGGATAAAATTCTACATTCGGTAACCAATCATCAATACAAAAGAGAGCCTCTTTGCAGAATTCTTAAAGAACAGAATAATATTTCAGGAAATGACCCAAAAACTCTTGAAAATATAAATTCTCTTAAAGAAAAGAACTGTTTTGCCGTTGTCACTGGACAACAGCCAGGAATTTTTACTGGTTCTCTTTATACGATATATAAAGCATTGACAGCTATAAAACTTTCTGAATCACTTAAAAAAAGATATAATTACAATTTTGTTCCAATATTCTGGATTGAAACAAATGACCACGACTTTGAAGAGGTTAGGGCTGTAAATCTTATTGCGAAAGATAAATCCCTAGCACTATTGAAATATCAACCTGAAAAAGAATTTTTAAACAAACCTATCGGAGAAATCACTTTTGATAATGAAATTGACAAATTTTTGAAAAATTTTTATAATGTTTTGCCAGATAACGAATTTAAAATTGACATAATAGAACTATTAAACAAATATCATCAAAAGTTTACATCATTCTCCCTTGCATTCAGAATGGTCATGACAGTTATTTTTAAAGGAGCGGGATTGATATTGCTCGACCCATCCGATTCGGAACTAAAAAATTTGGCAACTGATATATTCTTAAAAATTGCAGGAAATCGGGAAAAATTAAGCGCCGGGTTCGACCAAACTTATCAGAAATTAATTGTACTTGGTTATCATCCAGAAGTAAAAATTAAGGAAAATTCTTTAAATCTCTTTTACCACAATTCCGGGGAGAGAATGCCAATTTATATAAATAATAAAGATGTTATAATCGGAAACAGAAAAGTAATAATTAAAAGACAAGAACTAATTGATAAAATTATAAAAAAACCTGAAAATTTCAGCCCGAATGTTCTTACCAGACCTATTATCCAGGATTTTCTTCTTCCCACCATCTCTTATGTGGCAGGACCTACAGAAGTATGTTATTTTTCTCAAATTAGTGAAGCTTACAAATTGATGGAAATTCCCATGCCTGTGATATTTCCAAGAGCAAGTATAACCATAATCGACAAAAAAATAGATAATATTCTGAAAAAATATGACATTCTTCCCTCTGAATTAATGGAAAAGAGAAATATACTCAAGGATAAATTAACCAAAAAATTTATCCTGCCAGAATTAACTGACCTGTTTCAGGAAAGTGAGAATAACATTAAAAAAGTTTACCAGAAAATCTCTTCCACAGCAGAACCTATTGATATTACATTAAAAAAAGGTATAGAAAATTCTTTCAGAAAAATATTTTATCAGTTTAATAAAATCAAAAATAGATTTGAAAAGAAAATTCAAGAAAAGCATAGTATTATAAAAAGTGAAACAGAAGAGATAAATAATTTTATATTTCCGAATGGAAAACTTCAAGAACGAAGAATCAACATCTTTACCTTTATTTCAAGATATGGATTAAAATTTATGAAA
>Ga0209636_10009281_pt1 | contig 10036 bp, 6 predicted proteins | sample DeeMarSWOR152_54_FD_187464 | JGI IMG/M metagenome (GOLD analysis project Ga0209636, IMG submission 187464) | Marine sediment microbial communities from White Oak River estuary, North Carolina - WOR-1-52-54 (SPAdes) (version 2) | ecosystem: Environmental > Aquatic > Marine > Intertidal zone >... | reverse complement strand
TACTGCTCTTGCTTAGTGCTTTTTCTGCTAAAACAAGTTCAGCGAGCATCATCGAGCATAAAGCCAGCGTTATAAAAGTAACTTTAGGATTGTCTGCGTATTTTTCTATTGACATGATATGTTTCCTTTCCTTGGCGACTGTTACAGGTCGACAGGTCAAACTGCCTGTTTTGACTTTATCCTGAATCTACTTTTTCCTTAAAAAGTCTTACTCCATCTATTAAAGGCATTAATTTGACGTCCGGTAACGAAAATTATACGTTAGAATTACTGATTTTATCAGTACTTCTCAATGCTCGATTTTCCTTTTCTGCGGGAATCGAGCCTTGGCCGCCGGCAGGTCAGTATCGAGACAGAACATAGCCGAACTCATTGCGTATTGCAACTTAGTTTGCTATTATCAAAGGTATTAGATTGGTAATTGAGTTCACCATTTAACCACTGGATAGTGTGGATGATGGTTAAAATTAGAACTGTTTTCGTAGCCGCAATTATCATTGGAGGGTGTGCAGCTCTCGCGGCGATCATAATGGGTCGGCCTGAATTTGGCAGAGGGCGGAGAACAGAGGACAGAGGTAAAAGAACAGAAGACCGAATTCTGACTTCTGATTTCTGTCTTCTGTCTTCTGGGCCTTGCTGGCCTATGTTCCGTGGCGGACAAGGGCTTTTAGGTACAGCACCGGGAACCTTACCTGATTCGATGACACTTGTGTGGAAATTCAAAACTGATGGCCAAATCAAATCATCGCCGGCAATTTATGATGGGCTTGTATTCATTGGCTCATCCGATGCCCATATTTATGCGATTAATTTAGAGAATGGCCGACAGGTTTGGGCATACCAGACCGGTGATGCTGTGGAGGCCAGCCCTTGCGTGGTTGAAGGTTCAGTATTTGTAGGCTCGTCGGACAATTTTTTGTATGCCCTTGACGCGAAAACTGGAAAGTTACGGTGGAAGTATGAAACGGGTGGGCAGATCCTTGGAGCCGCTAATTGGACGCGGTCCCCAGATGGCCAAAGGACGTGGATACTTGCGGGCAGCTACGATAATAAGCTGCATTGCGTAGATTCAGCTAACGGAAAGGTTGTGTGGATATATGAAACGGATAGCTTCATAAATGGGGCGCCTGCGGTCGGCGAGGGAAAGGCTGTCTTCGGCGGCTGCGACGCAATGATTCACGTTATATCCCTAGCTGATGGCAGCAGGCAGGAGCAAATTGACACCGGCTCATTTATTGCAGCTTCAGCAGCACTTTTCCAACGTCGGGTATATGTCGGCAATTACGATAACGTTTTTATCTGTGCTGACATTGCTGCCAGCGAGATTGTATGGAAATATACAAGCGGAGATGCACCATTTTTTTCATCACCTGCAGTTGGCGACAACGCAATTGTGTTTGGAGGACGGGATAAGCGCGTCCATTGTCTCCATCGTGATGACGGTCATTTACTTTGGACGTTTCAGACGTTGGGCGAAGTTGACAGCTCACCGGTTATTTGCAGAGATAAGGTGGTTGTCGGCTCAGAGGACGGACGGCTTTATGTGATCAGACTTTCTGACGGGAGCCAGGTATGGTCGTATGAGATCGGCCAGGCTATTACTTCTTCGCCGGCTGTAGCTAAGGGGATGGTTATTGTCGGCAGCGACGATGGTTATGTCTATGCCTTTGGTACCAAACAATAGAATTTGAAAAATTTGATGTTGAGCAAACTGCCGAAAAAATGGTGCGTATATATGAAAGTATCTTACAGTAATTTCGGTGAGGACGATGCTCGAACTTGTTGACGTGACAAAAAAATATGAGTTTGGGTTCCCGCGGAGCGGGGTCCCTCCTGGGGACGCTGGGGACGTTTGTGTCTTGAAGGGCATAACGCTAAAAGTAGCCAAAGGCCAGTCCTTGGTGATAGTGGGGCCATCGGGCAGCGGCAAGAGCACACTACTTAACATTATTGGTGCCCTGGACCGCCCTACCACAGGCCGAGTATTACTTGATGATAGAGACCTTGCCCAGCTTGGTGAGATGGAATTAGCCAGAATCCGCAACCAGGAAATCGGTTTTGTTTTTCAGTTGCATCATCTCTTGCCCCAGTGCACGGTGCTGGAAAATGTTTTAGTGCCGACACTTGTTCGCCAAAAGGACGGCGGACTTGTAGACAAAAGAGATTTACGGCAAAAAGTTCAGCAAAGGGCTATTGAATTACTACAACGAGTTGGTCTTGAAGACCACCTGCTGCATCGGCCGGGTGAGCTTTCCGTGGGACAGCGGCAGCGAGTAGCGGTGGTCAGAGCTTTGATCAATAGGCCCAGGCTATTACTTGCGGATGAACCGACCGGGTCACTGGATGAAAAGACCTCCCAAAGCATAGCTGACCTGCTGGTTGAATTAAATCGAAGTGAAGGTGTGGCTCTGATTGTCGTGACACATTCACTCAAGGTAGCTTCCCGAATGGGACATGTAATGGAATTGGCCGACGGCTTGTTAAGAGACAGGAGCCAGTGATGAATCTTTGCAGACTTGTTAAAAGAAGCCTTGGCTTTTACTGGAGAACGAACCTGGGAGTTTTGTTAGCCGTTATGGTTGGCACGGCGGTCTTGACAGGTGCGTTGGTGGTGGGTGACTCCGTTCGCCACAGTCTTAAAATGTTGGTAACAGCTCGGTTGGGTACTACGCAGGTGGCTCTTGTTGGCCAGAACAGGTTCTTTAGGGCTAAATTGGCCGACGAGTTGGCAGCAGAGTTGAATACGGCGGTTGCACCTGTTTTACAGTTGCGGGGACTGATTGCCAATAGCGATGGTACAAGACGAGCAAACAAAGTTGAAGTGCTCGGCGTTGATGAGCGATTTTTTAAAATGTGGGCAGGGGAAAATCCTTTTGGAGATGATTGGAACGAGGGAGTTGTCCTCAATGTTCCACTGGCGGAAAGGCTGGGTATTAGGATCGACGATGAAATTGTACTGCGGATCGGAAAACCAGGCCTTATGCCGCGGGATGTACCGCTTGCGCCGGATTCGGATTTGTCGATTGCCTTTCGGCTTGTGGTAAGGGCAGTTGCCGGCCAATCTCAGTTTGGTCGTTTCAGTTTGCAGGCTAACCAAGTTACGCCATTGAATGTCTTTGTGCCGTTGCAATGGATGCAAGAAAAGCTTGGCCGCAGCGCGCAGGCCAACATGCTTTTAGTCGCTGAAAGTCCGAAAGACAGTATAACCATTGAAAGGGCCAACGATGCTATCAGAAGATATTGGCAGCTTGCCGACGCGGGCCTTGAACTTCGCGAGCTAACTGGTCAGAGCCTGCTTGAGATACGCAGCAGGCGGATATTTATTGACGAATCTTTGGCTAAGGCTGCGATCGATGCAGGAGACGAATCCGTTGGAGTTCTGACTTATTTTGTAAATGAATTGCGTCTTGGTGACAAGGCGACCCCGTACTCGATGGTGGCAGCTATGGACCGAGTAACAGGTGCCGAGAACTTCATCCCAATGGATATGCAAGACGACGAGATTTTGATCAACCAGTGGGTAGCTTCAGACCTCGATGCTAAAGTGGGAGATTCGGTTGAGATAACATATTTTGTCCTTGGGCCGATGAGAAAACTTCAACAGCAAAAAACCACTTTTCGGATTCGGGGGATTTTGCCTATGGATAGTCCGGTGATGGACCCGGAACTGATGCCGGATTTCCCCGGCCTGGCGCACGTGGCCAATTGCCGGGACTGGGAGCCGGGTATCCCCATCGACCTTAATAAAATACGCAAACGCGATGAGGATTATTGGCAGCGGTATCGTGGCACGCCAAAGGCCTTTGTTTCCCTTGCAATTGGCCAAAAAATGTGGGCAAACAGGTACGGAAACTTAACTGCTGTACGCTACTCGCTGAGTAATGTGTCCAAGCAAACTATAGCGGCAAACATATTGAGCGCGGTTGATCCTGCTTCAATAGGATTGTTATTTCAACCTGTGCGTGAGCATGGCATAAAAGCCAGCAGTGACGCTACTGATTTCGGCAAACTTTTCCTGGGCTTTAGCATGTTTCTTATCATAGCGGCTCTGGTTCTGATGGGTCTTGTTTTTGTATTTGGCGTGGAGAGTCGCAGTGAGCAGGTGGGAATGCTGCTGGCAGTGGGATTTACACCAAATTTGGTAAAGTGGCTGCTGCTTGTTGAAGGCGGGATATTAGCTGTACTGGGAGCATTTGCAGGAACGGCAGCGGGATTGCTTTACACTAAGGCCATGATTTACGGACTCGCTACTATATGGCAAGCGGCAGTGAGTGGCTCGATGATACATTTTAATGCGGAGCCATCTTCATTGTTTGGGGGGGCGTTGGCCGGAGTAGTTGTTTCCATTATTGCTATATGGGTGACTCTGCGTAAACAAGTCTCTCGACCAGCTCGCCAGCTTCTTGCTGGGAATTTGCAGTGGCAATTTTATACATGTTTAGCCCCGCAATCCTTCGACACTGCTCAGGACAGGTTTATTGCGGGGTTTAGTTCTTTGAGGCGGGGTTTTGGGCTATACGTGGCGGCAGTGGCAGCGCTCGCAGCAGTAGTGCTGCTTGTCCTGATGGGAACCGGTGACAGTAGCTCTGCCCCGGCAGCCTTTTTCGGTGCTGGTGCCCTGCTCTTGATTGCTGGGCTGGGGCTGAGTCAAGCATTACTAAAAATAGTGGCCAGTACTTGGAAGAGACCTCCGGCATCACTGGCTGGCTTAGGCCTGCGGAATTCTACCAGACGAAGCGGACGCAGCCTGGCAGTTATAGGCTTACTTGCCTGCGGGATTTTTCTGGTTATTGCAGTGGGAGCAAATAGACATGACCCCTTGGCACATGCTTATAGGCGAGACTCAGGAACCGGCGGCTTTGCGCTAATCGGCGAATCAGCAATAGGCATTTTATACGACTTAAACAGCAAATCCGGTCGTCAATCAATCGGGCTGGATGACGATAACCTTGACGGTATCCAAGTCGTTCAGTTGCGCGTGCATGATGGAGATGATGCAAGCTGTTTTAATCTGAATCGGGCACAGAGGCCGCGTTTGTTGGGCCTGCAGCCGGAGCAACTGCAGGTGCGTGGTGCTTTTAAGTTCATTCGTACAATCGAAAACACTACATCGATGGATGGTTGGAATTTACTTGGTGGTGACTATGGTGAGGATGTGGTACCAGCTATTGGTGATTATCCAACTATTATTTGGGCGCTTGGAAAATCTGTTGGAGATGAGCTTGAGTATAGAGATGAGAAGGGGCGAATGTTTCAGCTACGACTCGTTGGAATGCTGAAGAGTTCAATTTTACAAGGAAGTTTGCTTATTGCTGAAGATGAGTTCGTCAGACGCTTCCCATCAGAGGATGGATACCGGATGTTCCTCATTGATGCAGCACAGGACAAGGTTAAGCCGGTCGGTGATAAACTTTCCACCCAATTGAGGAACTTTGGACTGGCCCTTACATCGACAAAGCAACGATTAGGAGCATTAAACACCGTCGAGAATACGTATTTGTCAATATTTCAGCTCTTGGGAGGCTTAGGGCTCATTCTGGGCAGCGTGGGACTCGGATTGGTGGTGCTTCGCAATATGCTCGACAGGCGGGGTGAGCTGGCAATGCTGCAGGCCGTGGGATTTGACAAAATAGCGCTTAAACGAATGGTGTTTTACGAGCACTCCGCCCTATGCCTTTTTGGCTTATTGTGTGGAGTAATGACGGCTTTGGTAGCAATTGGTCCTGTGCTGAAATCACCTGGAGCGGAAGTGCCGTATCTTTCGCTGACACTTACTATCGTTGCTATAGGAATTAGTGGCCTAGTGTGGATATGGTTGGCGACGACGTTTGCACTGGCTGGAAACATCCTGGACGCATTAAGAAATGAATAAGAAGATTTTCAATTTTCGATTTTCAATTGGCAATTGGAAATCGGCAATCGCAAATTGGGCCGGGATGGTAATACCGGTTGCCTTGGTTGTTGTGGGTGTAATCTCGATATATGTATGGCTTAGTACTGATGCTGCGATTAATCTTACAGAGCGTTTGCCTATTGCTGAGAACGTTCCGCAAATCCCTTTGGAAGCAGAGCAGGCGATGGAGCTGCAGGGTGAGCTGGTTCAATTCGGAGGCAAGCCGGCGGATTTGCCCGGTGCCTGGCCGCGGTTTAGAGGGGCAAACTTCGATGCAATAAGCAAAGAAGATGTCACTCTCGCCAGAGCTTGGCCGTTAGAAGGACCCAATGTCCTTTGGTCTATCGACGTTGGAGAAGGCTATGCGGGGGCGGCTGTTTTGGCAGGACGAATATACCTTCTGGATTATGACCGCGAAAAACAGGCCGATGCAATTCGATGTTTATCACTTGAAGATGGCAAAGAAATCTGGCGATACTCCTACCCAGTCAAAGTTAAACGTAATCACGGAATGAGCCGAACTGTGCCGGCAGTAACAGATAAATATATTGTAACCTTAGGACCAAAATGTCATGTCACGTGCCTTGATTCAATGACAGGTCAATTTCGCTGGATGCTGGATTTGGTGAAGGATTTTAAGGCCAAGGTGCCGCCCTGGTATGCCGGACAGTGTCCCCTTATTGATGATGACAGAGCGATAATTGCTGTCGGCGGTGACTCGCTGATGATGGCGGTTGATTGCGAAACTGGCGAGATTGTATGGCAAAGTCCTAATCCCAACCGCTGGGTAATGACGCATTCATCTGTAATTCCCACCGATTTTGCCGGTAGGCGTATGTATATTTATTGCGCCAGTGGGGCGGTTGTGGGCATTTCAGCAGAAGACGGCAGCATTTTATGGGAAAACACAGAGTGGAAGATTCGCATCGCAAATGTGCCATCCCCTGCAATAGTGGGTGAGGGAATGATTTTTCTTTCGGGCGGATATAACGCAGGAAGCATGATGCTGCAATTAACCCAGCAGGATGAAAAAATAACCGCGCAACCAGCTTTTCGGCTTGAAGCGGAGATATTTGGCGCACCACAGCATACTCCGATTTTTTATGAAGGATATATTTATGGCGTTCGGCCAGATGGACAGCTAACTTGTCTGGACCTAAATGGCCAAGTTGTATGGACCAGCAGCAGTGCACACCAATTTGGACTTGGCCCATATACCATCGTCAATGGACTAATTTATGTTATGAATGATAATGGTGTACTTACAGTAGCTGAGGCGACACCGACTGGCTATGTGCAGCGAGCTTCCGCGAAAGTCCTGGAGGGGCCGGATTCATGGGGCCCTATGGCGGTTGCATCTGGTAGATTGATTTTACGTGATCTAAACCGTATGATATGCCTCGATATCACCGAGTAGTGAAAATTCAGGGAATCTCTATTATGTACCGGATGGCAAGACTATAAACAGTGAATTTAAAAAATTATGCTGAAGGTGTTTTTTGAAAGGATAGTAAGATGAAAAAGTTTAAGAAAACAGCGTTACTGGTCGTGGCGTGTGGAATGTCGCTCTTTGCTATCTCACCTATGGTATTTTCTCACTGCGAGATACCCTGCGGAATTTACGATGATCAAATGAGGCTGAATATGTTGGCTGAACATATCACAACAATTGAGAAATCAATGAAGGAGATTCAAGCACTCTCGGCAGAGGGCAATAAAAATTACAACCAGCTTGTGAGATGGATTGTAAACAAAGAAAAACATTCCGATGATTTTAGCGATATAGTGACCCAGTACTTTATGACGCAGCGGCTCAAACCGGCTGAAGAAAGCGACCAAAAGGCTTATAAGGAATACATACACAAGCTGACACTGCTTCACAAAATGATGGTTTATTCGATGAGGTGTAAGCAGACGACAGATCTTGCGAACGTTGAAAAGCTCAGAGCCTATTTGAGTGAGTTCAGAGCCGCTTATTTGGGCACCGGCAGCTAACGTATGCTTGGTGCTCCAATATTGGCCACAGATGGGCGGCTATGCTTTGGGACCCCGCAAGGTGGGAACCCAATTGTATAGACAACTCAACTCTATTGTCCTTCAAGATCGATTTTGAGGTCCAGGAATTTCAGCATATCTTTTAGCGTGACAATGCCGACTAATTGCTCTCCGTCAGCGACCATAAGTCGGCTATTACCTGTGCGATTCATTATCGAAAGTGCCTTCACCGCATCCATCTCTGGACCGACGGTATTTTCACCAGAACATGGCTTCATCAACTGCCTAACGGTTTGTTGACTCCACTGGTCTTTCGGCATCTGCTTTACTTGATTAGAGGTAACACAGCCCAACAGGAGGTTGCCATCGCATACCGGGAACATTTTGAAATGATACCTGTAGAAATAATCATTGACCAATTGCTCAACGGAAATTGATGGGGGCACGGTGATCGGATCAGATTTCATAAAGTGCCGGATTTCTTCACCGCCGAGCGCTGCCCGCACTAATAGTTGTCTATAAGACGTTTGAGAGGCGGTTCGAATAAACATACCAATTAGAGCTAACCAAACGCCACCTATAAAATCACCTCCAATAAAAAACCACAAGCCCATAATGATCAGAAACAAACCAAAAGCTGAGCCCAGCTTTGAAGCAATTTTGGTTGCCCACCGCAGATTACCTTTAACAGCCCAAAGGATGGACCGCAGCACTCTGCCTCCGTCCAGAGGAAAGGCTGGCAGCAGATTGAATCCCGCCAGAAAAAAGTTGATTATAAAAAGCCATTGCAGAACCGCCTTTACTGGCCCAAGCCAACCGATTTGCTTCACAGCCAGGTAAACAAGAAAAATTCCTGTGCTCAGCAGGACACTTGATATCGGCCCCGCAACTGCCATCAAGAACTCCGTTCTGGGTCGGTCGGGTTCATCAACCATTTCAGCTACACCGCCAAAAATGAAAAGTGTAATGCCTTTCATGGGCAGTCCGAAACGGCTGGCGACCAACGAGTGGCAGAATTCATGGAAAACAATGGAAACAAATAAACCCAGTGCCCCGGCGATACCCATCCACAAATAAGTGGCTTTTGAAAAACCCTCAAAGTAGCGTGGGAAAGTATCTTCCGCCAGGGTCCAGGTGATAAGTATCGCCAGAATAAACCATGTTATGTCGATACTTACCCTAAAGCCGAATAGCTTAAACAGAGGTATCCGTTTTCCGAACATACTTTTATTCCAATTAAAACAATGTAGTTTATCTATCTTATATATGATTATACTATCATAGGCAAAAAAGAAATGGCTTAATTTATGACGATACGTATAAAGATTGTCTCAGCCGGCACTTGTGATAAAAAGTCAGGAGGCTCAGTAGTTTGAATTCTGTCTGCTGTATTCTGCATTCTTTATTCATGCCTCAAAGCTACAATGGGATCTACTTTAGCGGCATGCATAGCAGGATATAATCCAAAGAGGATACCAATGGTCATACTGATTAGAAGCGGCAGTAGAATTCCTTCTAAGGTCATCACCGTGACCATCCCGGAAAAGTACGTTATTAAGAATGGGATAAGAGCACCCATACCTAATCCAATGATGCCGCCGGTAGTAGACAGAACTGTGGTCTCAATAAGGAACTGATAGACAATCTGTCTACGCTTAGCACCGATAGCTCGCCGAATGCCTATCTCACGCGTACGTTCTGTTACCGAAGCCAGCATAATATTCATAATTCCGATTCCGCCAACTAACAAGCTAATACCGGCGATGGATCCAAGTACAATATTGAACCTTCTCTTCATAGCTTCGGCCTGCTTCAGCAACGCGAGAGGGACGCTTACCACATAATCTTTTTTCTTGTGAAATTGTTGGAGCATTCTTTCGATGCCCGCCGCTACGGCCTCAACTTTTTTCGGCTCATTCACCTGGATAATCATCTGGTGTAGTTCCACATTTTCCCGTTCGTCCCCACCCGAAGTACGTTTCGTAAAGATGTCACCGAAGTATAGGCGTGCCACCTCTATGGGAATGTAGACATCCACTTCCTGATCAGGTATTTGAATATGCCCTGCCTGTCCGCTTTCGCTTTTGACGATGCCGATGACCTCGAACTGGTCGCTACCGATGCGGACCGTCTGGCCTATGGTATGCT
>Ga0209636_10009277_pt1 | contig 10037 bp, 5 predicted proteins | sample DeeMarSWOR152_54_FD_187464 | JGI IMG/M metagenome (GOLD analysis project Ga0209636, IMG submission 187464) | Marine sediment microbial communities from White Oak River estuary, North Carolina - WOR-1-52-54 (SPAdes) (version 2) | ecosystem: Environmental > Aquatic > Marine > Intertidal zone >... | reverse complement strand
GTTGTTATTTTGGCTTTTTCCAGCTGGGAAACCGAGTATTCTCGGATTGCTGGCTATTATCCTTTGCTCCAGCTTTTTTACCTGCTGAGCCTCTATTTTTTTTACCTGGGATTTTTTGAAGGAAAGAAAAAATATAAATATTTAGCCACTATTTTCCTTGTTTTGACCCCCATGCTTCATCAGATCGGCCTGGCACTTATTTTTGTCTATCTTTATTTGCTGATCATTGAGGGAGTAAAAAGGTTTTTAAAAAAAGACTCCTTGATAAGCTTTGTCGTGGTGAGTGTATTCTATGTTTTCATTCAAATCAACGAGATATTTTTCTGGAAAGTCGGCTATGTGTATACCCCCGAGGATGATCGATTAACCAGTATTCTCGCCGAGTATTTCGGCCACTTTAACCTTCACTATTTTCGAGAATTCAAGATTGCCTTTCCCAGCATGAGTTTAATCATCCTGGCCGGTTTTATTCTGTTATTGGGATTTGTTTTAACAAACCTGGTTCAAAAGAAACTCAAGGAAAACAAAGAGCTCAAGCAGTGGCTCTTTCTCTCTCTCGCTTTTCTTCTTCCCTTATTGTTCATGGGCTTTGTGAAATCCCATCTTCAACCCAGATATATCTATTTTCTGAGACCGCTCTTCATCTTGTTGTTTTCCTATGGCCTGTTCAAACTCGTCCAAATCTTCATCAAGCTGGGATTTAAGCCTTTTAAATCTCGCCTGAAAACAGATCTATCAAGAACACAATCTCTCCTGACTGTGGCTATATTTCTTTTAATCGGTGTTCTTACCGTAAACGGCCTGAGCCTGACCAGGATAAGGCAGATTATCAACCGTGAATATCAGGATAGGATTTTCACGAATCTAATCACCAGGACAGGCCGGCCCGAACATCCTGACCATAAAAGCGTAGGAGAGTTTTTGAAAGGACAAGTCAAAGAGGATGATGTGGTCATTGCCATTCATATGGTATTTCAATACATCTACGCCGGAAAAGCAGATTATTGGCTCTGGTCAGGAGGACCTGGCACCTGGGATGGCTGGGAAGAAACCGAAGACGGCTTCCGAGACGTTTACACTGGGGCCAAATGGATCAACAACCTCACTGACTTGAAGCGAGTCATCGACCAAAACAAAAACACACGGGTATGGCTGATTACTTCTCCTTCATTAGAAAGAAGAGACCATATCAACCAGGAAATTTTGGATTTTATCGAAGATAATTCAGAACATTTGGTTTATGTAGGAAAGGATGCAGTTTCAAAGGTCTATCTCTGGTCTGATTCACCTGAGGATCGGGAAATAAGACCGCAGGGATTCGAAGCCGAATGGTTTTCTCCTCCCCTGGGTACAATTCAGAGCGATGAACAGGCCTCGCAAAAGAGAGCTGTCTTCTTCAATAAAGCCAAAGATAAAAGAGGTTCCTTGAGCTTAGCTTCGCCCGAGATTTATCCGCCGGGTGAATACAAACTCATCCTCAGGATAAAGACAGACGATAATCTTAACTCTGAAAAAATATTCACCTTAGCCATTTTTCTAGAGAAACAAAAAATCTTTACCAAATCTTTTGCCGGAACGGACTTCAATAATAACAATACTTATCAAAATTTTGAATTCAGATTTTATATTAACCATGAAAAAGAATTAGAATTTAAAATGCTCTTTCTGGATAATGGAAATGTATGGGTCGACTATTTGGATGTTAAGAAAACAGGAGAGGCTTCTGGATCAGACACTGATTCCTAAAATAGAACATCTCTCATTAGCTTTAGACAAGCGTTCTTCCGTTTAGACAAAAATGTGCGGAATATGCGGAATTTATGGTTTTGAACCATTAGAACCTCACACGCGCCAGCTCATAAAAAAAATGAACCAGACAATAGTCCACAGAGGGCCTGATGATGAAGGCTATTATTTTGATCAGAAAATCGCCCTGGGTATGCGAAGACTGAGCATCATAGATTTGGTCACTGGGCACCAGCCTATCCACAACGAAGAGAAAACCATCTGGATCATTTACAACGGAGAAATATACAATTTTCCTGAGTTACGAACTCAACTCATAGAAAAAGGGCATAAGTTCTACACTCAAAGTGATACTGAGACGATCGTTCATCTTTATGAAGAAGAAGGGGAGAAATTCGTCGAGAAATTAAACGGGATGTTTGCCATCGCCATCTGGGATAAAAAAAAGAACAAACTGCTGCTAGTAAGAGACAGGCTTGGGATAAAACCGCTTCACTACCTTAAACTCAAAAATCAATTTGTTTTCTCCTCAGAGATAAAGTCTCTCCTTCAGGTTGATTATCAAAGAGAAATCGATTTTGATTCTCTCGCTCAATTTTTCACTTTCGAGTACGTCCCTGCTCCTCGATCCATATTCAAAGGCATAAAAAAGCTTCCTCCTGGACATATGATTATCGTTGAGGAAGATAAAATGAAGATGTGCTCCTACTGGGATATTAAGCATGACTGTGAGCCAAAAAACCTCAAGGACGAGGATTATTATACGGAAGAGATTTACCAGAGGCTCAAAGAATCGGTTAAAAGGCGTCTCATCAGTGACGTTCCCCTTGGCGTGTTCCTCAGCGGGGGCATCGATTCAAGCTCTATCACTGGCTTGATGAGCAAAGTCTCTGCTTCAAAGATAAAAACGTTCTCTATCGGCTTTGAAGAGGAAAGCTTCAATGAGTTGAGCTATGCCAAAAAAGTGGCCGATTATTTCGGAACCGACCATCAGGAATTCGTTGTCAAGTCCGATTTGGTCAAGGAATTGGTTCCTATCTTGATGAAATATCTGGATGAACCCTTAGCTGACGCCTCGATAATTCCCACCTACATCATCTCCAAATTAGCCCGAAAATACGTTACCGTGGCTTTGGCCGGCGACGGCGGAGATGAATTGTTCGCCGGCTACGACACCTACAAAGCCTACCAGGTAGCAAGATTTTACCGGAGAGTCCCCAAGTTTGTTCGGGATGGCCTAATAAAAAAAGTTGTCTATCTTTTGCCCGCTTCTAAAAAAAGATTGAGTCTTGAATTTAAGGCCAAAAAATTCATCTCGGGCATAGACTATCCCGCCGAGGTTTCGAACTACATCTGGTGGGGTGCTTATAATCCGACCGAAAAGGAAAATCTATTTTCTTCAGAACTTGAATCCAGTTTTGAAAAAAATCCTTACTCACCGGTTTTCGATCATTCAAAAAAATGTCAAGCTCGCCATACCCTGGACAGATTGAGTTATCTGGACCTGAAGCTGTATCTTCAAGATGACCTTTTAGTCAAGGTGGATCGAATGAGCATGGCCAATTCCTTAGAAATCAGGGTTCCCTTCCTCGATCATACTTTTGTTGATTTTGCCACTTCTATTCCCAATTCCTTGAAGCTCAAAGGACTCAAGACCAAATACATCTTGAAAAAAACAATGGGCCGCCACCTCCCTCGAGAAGCCATACACCGGCCCAAGATTGGCTTTGATATTCCTTTGGGTATCTGGATAAGGAATGAATTGAAAGATTTTACTCTAAGTGTGTTGTCCTCACCCAACTTGAAAAAGCACGGCTTTTTCAATTATACCTACATAAAAAAACTTCTGGCAGAGCATTTTGAAGGTCTGCATAACCATCGTCAGTTGCTCTGGCCGTTGATCATTTTTCAATTCTGGTATGATAAATACATGAAATAAATGAGGCCAGAGGAAGAATCCTATGTCGATTAAAAAAAGCCAAATATTTGAGCTTTACAAGGAAAATGGCTTTTTAACCAGAGTTTATATCAGGATCAAGTTAAAAATTTGTCCTTTTATGAAAATGGAGACTTTTTTTCCTAAAAAGGGCAAAATGGTCGACTTAGGATGCGGGAACGGGCTATTTTCCAATATTCTAAAATTGGGGTCATCGGCAAGAAGAATAACAGGTTTTGATCTGGACAAAAAGAAGATCAGAATCGCCAGAGGAACTCAAAAAGCTCGTTCGTACCTAGACTTCCAAGTAGGAAATATCACCGAAATGAATTATCCCCACGCTGATGTATTTACCTTAATCGATGTTCTCTATCTCATCCCTTTCGACAAACAAGAGATCATATTAAAAAAATGCCATTCTGTTCTCGATAAAGGAGGAATCTTAATCATAAAAGAGATGGACACCAAGCCTGCCTGGAAATACTGCTGGAATCTGATTCAAGAGACTGTGGCAGTAAAAATGGTCGGGTTGACCCTAGGCGAGAAGTTTTATTTCAGAAGCCAGGAAGAATTCCTCAAAATTTTAAACGATGTAGGATTCAAGGTTAATCCTGTAAGATTAGATAAAGGCTATTGTTACCCGCATATCATCTTTGTGTGTAACAAGCTCGAATAGATGGCACCATCTGAGACGAGACTTTTTTTTAGTTCCATTTCCAATCAGGGAACGAATCTCTCCCTGGACTATCGAACAAAGGAAAAACTCTCTTCGATTTGATTTCTACTATATGAAGTGACCAATTCCCTCTTCTTTGGCGCCCCTGTGTTGATGAGCTGAATACTATGAATTTTCCATCTGGAGACCAAGAGGGAAAGTAATCATAAGTTTCATCTCTTTCTGTTATTCTTCTTTTCTCACTGCCATCAGGACGCATCAACCAGATATCGGCCTTTCGGTCTGCTTCAGCCGAAACATAGGCAATTGTTTGGCCATCTTTAGAGAAATGAGGCCGACAAGCCTTTCCCCCCTCAGTGAGGCTTTTGATCTCTTTCTTCTGCATATCATAAACAAATACATCCCATCCCAGCGTTCTCTTTCCAGTAAATCCCATTAGTGGCGCAACTGGAGAAAAATTCGGCAGGGCATTGGAACCTCGAAATTCAGGAATCATATTTTTTGTCTTTTTTGATTCCAAATCAATCCTCCAAAGAGTGAAATTTCTTCTGAAACCTCTCTGGATTTTAATGGTAAAAGCGATTTTATTTCCATCAGGAAACCAAGCATGCTCTATTTCATCTTTTTCAAGGTCAGTTATTTGAACAATATTTGTTCCATCCCTTTCCATGACAAAGATATCGTAATTCCCTCTCGGATTAGCGGTGAAGGCAATGCTTTTTCCGTCTGGAGACCACTTTGGGTATTCGTCGTCCCATGAATTATCAGTGAGCTTCTTGAGACCTCTTGAGGTGAGCAAATAGATTTCATTATCACCATCCATATCTGACTGAAAAACAATTTCCCCTTTAAACGGAAATTTGGCTTTTAGGTTACGAGTTTCCATTGACTCATTCGAATCTAGTATTTCATTTTCTTTTGAACAGGAATGAAAGAACAAAGCTATCAGTGAAAAAATCAAAATAAATATTTTCGTTCTCATTGTTTGCACTCTTTAATACGTTATGATTAATTTAATTTCGATATCCTATTTCCGTCGACCTGCTGTTCGTTAGATTATACGTTTTATTATTATATCCCTTTCTGAATAAACTCCACTCTCCTCTCCTTTCTGACTGAGCCTTTATGACTTAGCCATTACCAATGATACTATCGCATAACGGGCTTTCATCTCAACCAATCTGACCATTTAAAATCATAAAAAAAATTTTGGCTATTGGATATCGCATACTTTGCGATTTCTTCGATAACGGAATTTTGCTCTGAAGGCTTTCGTTATGGCTAATATTGATTCCAAGATATTTTTTATCATAATGTAACCAGAATAATAGGTGTACCGAACAGAAAATATATTGCACTTTCTTTTCCCTATCCTTTGCATCGTATTGAAAAAAATAATTAAGATTATTAATTCAACTCATTGAGCAGGAATTCATGGGGCAAAAAGTCAAATTTCTTCTCCTATAGATTAGAATTCATGTTCATCAATGAAACGATATTTTTTGAAGAAATTGAAATTTATTCATGACTTCTCTCTGAGAGGAAATTCCCTAAGCATTTTGACCCTTGGAAAAATATCTTGAATTTTGAATAATCTTTACTAATAATTTTACGAGAATACACTGAAAATTCTATTTGGTCAATTATCGATTAGGCCTAATTTGCATTATGAATGAAATGAAAAAGGTAACTGAATTGAGGATCCAAACTCAGGAAATGGAAAATATTAGAGTTATAATTGGCATTAGTGTTCTGATCGGCATTATAAGTCTCTTTTATTACCTATCCTATTACCAGTACTACAAGATCGATGTCGATGAAGGATTGCTCATTAACGGGGCTATGAGGGTTCTATCGGGTGAAGTGCCGTTGAAAGACTTTCATCAGTATACTCCAGGAAGGTATTACTTATTGGCCTTATGGTTTCTCATCTTTGGAAAAAGTATCGCTGCGGAAAGATTACTGTTCGTTCTTCTCCATTGCCTAAAGAATATTCTGATTTTCGCAACCTCAAGAAAAATCCTTCCCTTGCCTTTTAGTCTAATCCCAGTAATTCTGTTGATCTTGATTCCCGGATTCTGGGTTAAAGCGTTTGTGAATATCTTCTTATTGGTAAATCTTTATCTGATTTACAGATATTTGGAAAATTCTACTAGAGTAAATTTATGGTTATTAGGTTTTTCTACGGGATTTTCCCTCTATTTCCGAGAGGACTTAGCTGGATACAGTTTTATAACCGTTGGTCTAATGATTATCTTTTTAGGAACATATCAAAAGAAAAAGATTAAGACTATCTTGAAGCAAGGAATTGATTTCACTTGCGCTGTCCTTTTAGCTCTCCTGCCATTAATTCTATTTTACTTGATCAATAACGGAATCATCGAACTCGCTGAAGGCATTTTTCAGACAGTCAAATTAGGGCATATCGAATCTTGGACTTTCCAGTCACCAAGTGTATTTCTAAAATGGCCCTTAAAAATTACGGATAGAAACCTTGGTTTAGCTTTTCTTTATTTTTCAATTTTGCTTTTTTTTATCATTGGCCTTATTTTAATGCTCAGATTTTTCAAGAAAACAGTAAATAATCAGCCAAAGAATTGGTCAATATTATTCACTCTTATTCTGGCCATACTTTCCTTCACTCATATCTGGCACTGGACCCTTGAATTTAGAATCCCCCAGAGTGGAGCTCTCATCCATATCCTATGGGCTTATTTAATTTATATAGCTTTTCATAATCTCGTATTAACGATGAAAAAAAAGAAGAAATCCAATTTACTAAAAATCCCTTCTTTAATACTTGTGTTTCTTGTTTCACTAGGAATCCAAATCTTTTTGATTATCTACAGTTTTTCGGGTCATAGTATGGTCCAATATGATGCCGGGGGGATTTCTTTAAGGAAAGGTGTTCACCAAGAAATCGAAGGTAGCAGCAGAGCAAAAATATCTCCTCCTAAAAGACAGGCTGTTATTTATAGCCAAATCTTAAAATATATTGAAAAAAACACTTCTCCAGACGATAAAATTCTGTGTTTTGGTCAAAGTCCGATCTATTTCTTGTCCTCCAGAAAAAATGCTACTGAATTTGACAATGGAAGAATTCCCGCCTACTTTCCCAAACAGAGAAAAAAATTTCTAAAACAAATTCAAGAAAATAAGCCTAAGCTAATATTAATTCGAGGCTGGGAATACAAATTCTGGCATCCGAAAATGCCTGAAGTGTTCGAAGAAATTCATTCAAATTATTTTTATGAAAGAAAAATATTTGATTTTTATATATTTCATTATGTCGAAAAATCAAATGAATTTATCAAGAAAGGAAATCATTTCTACTGGAAAGGGGACATAGAAAGAGCGACCCATCAATTTCTGGAGGCAATGAAGTTAGACAAGAAACACCCAACTCTTCGAAAAATTCTAACAAAGCTTTTTTTCAGTAAAAATACCTCTCAAAGGTCCTTGCCACTTCTTGATGGATACAGCATAACTAAAACAAAAAAAACATGGAAACTGAAATGGGGGAGTCAAAAGAAACGAAAATTTTCGGGAACGATCTATGTTCAGAACCTTAAGAGCATTAAAGAAATAATCCCTGAGATCGAAACTTACCCCAAAGATAAAGAATGGGTAAAAACTAAATTTCTTCAAAATACCATCTCTTTTGAATCAGAAATTTCGAATAATTCTGCTGGCTTAGATTTAAAATTTGTTGAATCTCATCCAGCTATTTCAATAATATTTGATTTAAAACTGGATGATGAAACAGATATCGAAAGGGTTTTTATTCCGGGGAAAGGAATAATCTCTATAACTCGTCCCTTAGTGCTTAAAAGAGCAAAAATATGATAATTCTCTCTATCTCAATTTATGTTAGCTGCCATTTTCCTTCTTGGTAAATAGTGAATAAATGAATCGAAAGGCAGAGAGGCTCATCGAAATGATTTTTTTGACACCAAATAAATGAATAAACCTTAGCACTTTTCCAGGCCTCAGATAAAATTGAAAATAGGCTTTTTTCCTAATCTTTTCTAAATCAAATGGATAGCCGTAGGGATCATAATCATATCGAATATCTTTCCAATTCAAACTGATCCTCTCTCTGACTGTCTCAAAAAGATGACTCCCGGGGAAAGGAGTCGCTATATAAAATTCAGCAAAATCAGGATTTAACTCCTTTGAAAAATGTAAAGTTTGCCTGATGGTATCAATATTTTCACCTGGTATTCCCAAAACAAAATGCCCGATTGAAATCAATCGTACTTCACGGGCAATCTGAATAGCTTCTCTTGATTGGTCTAGGGTTATTTTTTTCTTGCATAAATCGAGTATCTCCTGAGATCCGCTTTCAATTCCAAAAGAAACCATCCAGCACCCAGCTTTTTTCATTGACTCAGCCATTTCCCGATCAAAAGTATCAACTCGACTATTACAAATCCAATGAATTTTTATCTTCTCTTGGATGATTCGCTCGCAAAGCCTTAAGACATAATCTTTTTTTAACGTGAATAAATCCGTATGAAAAAATACCTCATCTACATACCTTGAGACCATCTTTAATTCTTCGATAACTTCACTGACCTCTCTAACTCTGACCTTTTTTCCGTAATAATAGGGGACAACACAAAATGAACAATCAAATGGACATCCTCGAGCTGTAGCAACTAAAACATACTTCCTTTTTTTGATTGGAACTTTATACTTTTCCAAATTAACTAGATCCCAGGAGGGAGTATGAAAGCTCGAAATCTTACTCTTCTTGGAAGGTATATGGAATATCTTTTCATTTGATTTATAGACAACTCCTTCAAAATTATCTTTGTTTCCTGATGCAAGCTGAAGTGCTGGCAGTTCGGGGTCATTCAAAATAACATAATCAACGTAATCTTCTTTTATGAGTTCATCTGAGAAATATGTCGCATGAACGCCAAATATAGCAATTTTTGCCCTTGTGTGAATCTTTAATTGTTTTAAGACTCGCAAATCCTCGTCGACGGTCGGAGTAGATATTGAAGATATAATTAGATCTGGTCTAAGCGCCTCTAGGCTCTGGAGGAGAGAAGATAGATTTTTTCCTTCAGCTACGGCATCAATAATGGTTACCCTATGAGCTTCTCTCAGATAAGAAGCTATGGTCGCTAAAGAAAGAGGAGGATAAACAGAGTCCCAAATGGCAGCTTCGTGTTGACACCGCCCCTCTCTTATGACCTTATAGGGATAAGGAGGGTTTAAAAGGACTATATTCAAGGCTAAAATAGATTTTTTATAAAACTCCACACCCATCGAAACCAGACTTTTTTTAAATTTATCACTGATTCTCCGTATTTTCTTTCATATTCATGGGAGGGTACTTCATCGACTCTAAATCCCTTTTTTAGACATTTCATTGTCATCTCTTGCTCAATGGTACTGATGTTTTCTTTCAGATTTAATTGCCTTGCGGCCGTAGTTCTTATAGCTCTAAACCCATTTTGACTATCTGTCAAATGAACCTTCCATCTCATATTAATCCCTATCAGAATTATATCGCTTCCTATCATCCTCAATAGTTTCTCTACATCCCCATGCAGCTCGTCGCTTCCTCCTTTTCCTCGAGAACCAATCACTAAGTCAGCTTTGTCTTCTAATATGGGCTTAACTAATTTAGGGATATCATCTGGATCATGAGAGCCATCCGCATCG
>Ga0209636_10009276_pt1 | contig 10037 bp, 11 predicted proteins | sample DeeMarSWOR152_54_FD_187464 | JGI IMG/M metagenome (GOLD analysis project Ga0209636, IMG submission 187464) | Marine sediment microbial communities from White Oak River estuary, North Carolina - WOR-1-52-54 (SPAdes) (version 2) | ecosystem: Environmental > Aquatic > Marine > Intertidal zone >... | reverse complement strand
TATGTATTTGAATCCATCTCCCGATAAGTTAACAGAACCGCCAAACGATAGCTTTATAAGCAGTGCCAATCTCTAAAACTATATCAAATTTTGGTGATCACATGGAGTTCTGCCCCAAATGCGGGAGCATGCTCCTTCCCAAAAAGTCGGGGAGAAGTGCGAGGCTCATCTGTCCGCGCTGCGGTTATCGGGGCAAGCTGAAAAAGCCAACAGCTTATAAAATAAGCAAGAAGGGGAAGGAAGCCAAGGGAATAGCGGTCATCGAGGAAAAGGGGAAAAAGAAGAAAAAACCACTCGAGCGAGAGTACGAGTTAGAGCCACCCGAATATGATGAGGATCTATACGAGTGAGGTTCAAAATTACGCCGCCCTACCCAACGAGGCTTGCTTCGTAGCACCCAGCTTCAGCAATATGCGCTCTATCTCCTCTGGGACGATCTTGGTCAGCTCCTGGACGACCTTCGCCGCGAGTTCGTCCGCATCCTCGCGCGCCGCCAGAGGTCGTTTACTAGGGCCATGAACCTTTTGGAGAAAAATTTTATCCGTACCGAATAGTATTTGGTGAGATTGAGGAAGGAAATGGCTGAAGCTCTAAATAGATGTCCAAGGTGCGGTTCAAGAGAAATTAAGTGGGCAACTCTTGTCAAAGGTGGTTATTGGTTAGATGGAGTTCTTTCTCCATCTCCGTTCTTTGTTTGTAGGAAGTGTGGTTTCGGAAATATACGGTCACCAAAAACTAGGCTGTTTAGATTGGTGTTGCTCACGATTATTATCCTCTGGATCGTCATTTTCATTTTGCTATTGACAATGAAGGGTGAGTGAAAGCCTTTGCGCGCCGCTTTGTGGCTATCCTGCCTTTCCCCGTTGATCCTGCCTCCTTTACCTACTAGATAATTTTTGACGTAATAGTAGACGGCCATGAGGCATAGGAAGCCAACAAACAGAGTCAGGAGCAGCCCCAAGCTAAAAATGCTGGTTATAGTCCCCCGCCCCAAAACCCCAAAGTCAACAAATTCGGTTGTAGCCTTAATGTCTACAAGCCCCAAAAGTGCGCCAGCAAATGCCAGTATCCCGCCCACTACGGGCAATACTGCGAGTTCCTTCGTTTTAGGACATGCTATCATCCCAACAGCACCTATAAGCGTAAGAATACCGCCGATTAAAGCCAGGTAGGGGTAACTTTCACCTTTCCACACCCTTGTTGCGGACACTTCCCCTACCGTAACGTTGATTTCTCCCTGCGTTATGTCCCATCCACTTGCAATACCCGACACGGTAAACTCTCCGACAGTACCGCCAGCCTCTACCCAAGGCATGAAGAAAAACCCGACTAGCACCAATATGCCGCCAACAACCAAAGCCAATCGCTTATCCGCATACCACACCAAATATACCAGAAACAGAAACGAGAGGAGAAAAATAGGCACATAAGCCCATCCTACCAACATGTTCGCCCCTCCTCTGATACAGGTTGCGCGCCATTTTTAATAGCCCTATCTTCTGGCGAGTAATATGGCCGCCCCAATTACGGCGCACCCTATCACGATTGCAATCCCGATAATGAGCCCCGCTGGACTGCCATTGGATGGCTCAGGTTCGGGGGATGGCTCCGTGATTGTGCCGTACGAAATGCCGCTGCTTGGTTCATACTGTTCGCTGCCATCGTACGATACGCTAACGATGGGGTAGATCTCATAACCCGGGGCTGTGTAAACAATCGAAACTTGCCCAACACTGTCAGTTTCGCCGCTTGAGGGAACAACGGTGCCAGCGGTGGCTCTCCAAGTTATGTCCTCCCTCTCAACTGGGTCACCATCAGAGGTCAATGTGGCGGTTAGGTATTTGGATTCGCCAGCTTGCAACGTAAAGTTCTCCTCAGAAATTGTTAAAAATGTCGTTGTCCTCGGAGGAGGCGGGGGTGGCGGGGGTCCGAGCTCGTTTTCTTTCTCTGGAGGCAGCCACTCAGTGGTTTCTATCTTCATTCTGACGGTGGGCTTGAGCACGCCAATTTCCCCCGGGATAGGTTGCCTCTCCACGGGAATCCATACCTCCCATCGCTGCCCCGTCAAGTTCTCCCATCTCGGTATGTTCAACGAGAGCTGGATCAGAGCGTACGAGTTCTCTCCAATCATAAAACTCGGGGAGGAGGGAAGAACCCAGCCCCCATTCGGGATTGGCTCGTAGCCCGGCGTGACCATGTTTTCAGGAGGGACTTCGACGGTTATTAAGACGGTTCGCGGAACATCATCGCGGTTCCACAAGACGAGTACCTGTGAGATGGTGTAGGATGAACCCATCGGCGGGGCATCGCGCACCGTGAACTCTCCGGGCGACACCGTGAACACATTTTCTATTTCTTGAGCATGTGCGACAGAGCTGGCGTAGAGAATTAATGAAACAACCATCAGTGCCGAAAGCAAAACGCCACTCAAACGCTTGATACCCACTTTTTAGCCTCCTCTGCATCTCCGCATTGCTGGATTTGGCGTGATGACATAAAGCCTTTGCGCGCCGCCTGCTGGAGCGAAGTTATTCCCGAGCAAGACTCGTTTTTGAAGATGTAGATTTTCGGCACAGATCTGTATGGGATGCTTACTTTCTAGCCTCCAACACTTTGACTCTGCCGCCGTATTCAATGTAGGTCAATTCATCCCCTTCCCCTATCCTCTCCATCAGATCCTTCGGCACATGGGCCTCGTAGATAGTGTAGTCCATCATGTCCATGATCTGCCCGACATCCTCAGAGATCTTGGCTATTAACTGGCCGTGCTTCCTCTTGATGTCCACTTTCTCCATCGTCTTATGGGGGGACAGGCTCAAGATCTTCTTGGTTCCGCTGAATATACCGGTCAAATCCATCTTTATCTTGGTGTGAGAATGCTTAGAGATTACGACAGACTGTATGGAGTCGATCCTGAAAGGCTCACCCTCCAAAAGAACGACATCCCCTCTCCTGAGACTTCCTGCCTCAGCCATGCATCCACCACCATGAAAATATGTATATCGGCTCTTATCAACTTGAAATTTTTATCTAAAACGAAAACGATTCACAAAAACTTCTTGATTATGAAACTACCCTCCACCCCTTTTCCCATTTACCCCTTTGCGCGCCGCCGTAGAACGAGGTAAGACGAGGAGTCTTCGCCTCAAGCGGCGCGCGGCCCGCAACGCAATCGGCTGGGATCACTCCACCTCCTCGGTGATGTGATCTGGTGGAAGGCGCCGCGGATTGCCACTATCGATTTAACTTCCAGTGGTAAAACGTTTTTGGACCATTATGGACCACTAATAAAAAATAAAAAATGGTAAGTAAGACGACATAACTCGGAATATTATACGAGTGAGCTAGACTTTGACAATTGCCCCCTTAAGGGCCTCGCCGCAGGAGCAAGAACGCTTTTTCGGGATCAATGGAATAGCCGTAAACATCAATTTTTTGACGCGTTCTATGTTGGCCGCCATTAGCTCTATTACCTCCGCGTGCGTCAGCTTTTTCCCCGAGATACCAGCGGCGAAATTCGTCACAATTGCAACCGCGGCATAGCAAAGCTCGAGTTCCCTAGCTAGCACGCATTCCGGTACATTTGTCATGCCGACGAGATCGCAACCGAGTCGGCGCATCGCCCTGATCTCGGCAGCGGTCTCAAAACGGGGCCCTTCGAAACATGCATATGTCGCCCGAGGGTGAAGCTTGAGCCTCAGTTTCCTAGCAGTCTTGATGAGGATATTGCGAAGCTCCGGACAGTAAGGATCAGTCACATCAATATGCACAACCCCTCCTTTCCCCCCTTCATAAAACGTCATCGGGCGGCGTTTGGTAAAATCCAAGAATTGATGCAGCAGCACGAGCTCGCCAGGCCGCATTCTTGGGTTCAGCGAGCCAGATGCAGTCGTCGCGAGCACGCGTTGCACTCCCAGCTCCTTGAGTGCCCATAGATTTGCGCGGTAATTGACGAGGTGAGGCGGCGCCGTGTGCCCCTTACCGTGGCGGGGCAAAAACGCAATCCGGCGGCCCGCTAGCTTGCCCACCACTATCTCTGGCGATTTACCGTACGGTGTGCTGATCACAGTCGTCCCCGCATCCGTGAGAAGGTCAAAAGCATAGACGCCGGAGCCTCCGATAACCGCAATTTCCGCCTTCATGCGAGCACCCACATATCTAACAAGTGGAATTGTCAGAATAATTTGTACACATCGCTTTAAACTCTTTTCAAACACATTCTAGATTAAAATCGGGGCAATTTATGCTCATTTTGACAAATTCAGCCTGTTTAGAGCTTTAAGGAAAAATTTTTAACCCCTGAAGGATTATTGATTTTGCTATTGGAGGCGACCTGAAGGAGCGGGGTGCTAAAAACGCGCCCAAGGTCGAAAAAGTGACCCACATAAACAAGATCGAGATGCGAGGTTTCAAGTCCTTCGGAAACACAAAAGTGAGTTTGCCCCTCTCCCCGGGATTAACGGCGGTAATTGGACCTAACGGCTCGGGGAAAAGCAACATAATTGATGCCCTTTGTTTTGTTTTGGGCTGGACGAGCGCCAAGACGATGCGGGCAGAGAGATTTTCTGATTTACTTTTCAATGGAGGCAAAGGCAATAGGCCGGCACCATTCGTAGAGGTTTTACTTCACTTCAACAACAGCGATGGCGTTTTGCCCGTCGACTCCAAAACCGTCTTGATAGCGCGGCGCGCAGATCGCAGCGGCAAATGTGTGTACCGACTGAATAAGAAGCGCGTGTCAAGACATGAAATAGTTGACCTGCTTTCCAAAACCATGTTGACCTCCGGAGGACACAACTTTGTCTTACAGGGTGATGTCGACCACTTCATAAAAATGAGTCCTCTTGAACGCAGGTTGATCATCGACGACCTCGCTGGAGTCGCAGAGTATGACGAGAAGAAAGAAAAATCTTTGGCCGAACTTCAACGAGTCGAAATGAACCTCCAAAGCATGGGTGCCATCCTCAACGAAATCAACATGCAGATGGAAAAGTTGAGCGCGGAAAAGGATGCCGCTTTACGTTATAAACAATCGAAAGCCCAACTTGAGCAGGCGTGTGCAATATTGCTATGCACCCAGAAAAACATAAATGAAAGGAGGCTGTCTGGGCTCCAACAAAAGTTAGATGCTGGGAAGCAAGAGCTTCATGAAATGCTCGATAGACAAAAAAAGGTCACCGACGAGATAGACCGGCATGAACTGAAAGTAAAACAACTAGATAAGCTCATTGAAGAAAAACAATCCGCTGATGTCCTCGCCGCTACCGAAAAACTGCGCGAACGGATTAGCACCCTGGCTGAGATGATAACCTCTGAAACTGAGGAACATGCTGCAATTGAGGCGAAGATCGCTCAGTTTCAGGCCGCGATCGAAAAAGCTAGCAAGGAAATGCCCAAGGAGACTGGCGACCATCGTGAACAATTGTTGAAGAAAATCAGCATAACTTCCACAAAATTTACAAATCTTCATCAAAAGTTCAACGCTTTGTTCCAAAGTTCAGGCAAAATTAGCTCGCTCGCGGAGGCGCGCGAGGTGCTTAATAGGCTACACGAAGTGCTTAGCGAGATGCACCAAATCCTAGCTGACTACAACACGTGTATCAAACAAGGTTCGAAACTGTTTGAACCGCGTCCGCAGTTGTATAAAGGAGCCGATGAGCATGAAGCGAGATCAGAACCCCAACGACTACAAACTCAACTGATCACGTTAGAAGGGCAACGTATCCAGCTCAATCAAAGGCTTAAGGAACTTCAGCAGAAAGCCCAGGAGGCTCAAATAGCATTAGATAGTGCGTCCAAATGCGAGAGTGAATTACGGGAATCAATTCGGGTCACACGTCGGGAAAAGGAGTACATTCAACAGAAGATCTCCTCTTTAAAAGGCAAGGTTACGCGCCTGCAGGGTGAAATTCAGGGACTTGAGAATAAGCTGCAGAGCTATCGCATCGAAGAAGCTCGTTTGCAGACCCAGTTCGACGCCGTAAAAAAGGAATCGCGAAATCTTAAGGTAAAGGTGCCCGAGCGTGTTGATATACCAAAACTGGAGCGCGAGATCGAAGCCCTTAAGGCCGAGCTAGAAGCGCTTGGGGCGATCAATTTCCGCGCCGAAAGAGATTTTAGAAATGCCGAGCAGCGTCACAACTCTCAAAAAGTGCAGTACGACAAACTGATCGGGGAGAAACAGTCCATCCTCAATTTCATGGAGGAGGTGGACCGGAAGAAAACCGAGGTCTTCATGAAAACTTTTGACGGAATTTCAAGAAATTTTGGTGAGATCTTTAGCGAACTCTCACCTGGCGGCACGGCAAGACTTATCCTTGAGAATCAGGAGCACCCACTCGACGGAGGACTTGAAATAGAAGCGAAACCAAAGGGCAAGGAGCTCGTGCGAGTCGGCGCCATGTCAGGTGGAGAGAAAGCCTTAACAGCGCTCGCGTTCATCTTTGCGATTCAACGTGTAAGGCCAACCACTTTCTACGTGCTGGACGAAATCGATGCCCACCTCGACGATGAAAACCTGCGGCGTGTCGCTAAAATGTTGCATAAATCATCGAACAGATCGCAGATCCTGGTGGTCACACTTAGGGATACAATGATGTCCGTCGCCGACCGCCTCTTTGGTGTGAGCATGGATAGCAGCGGAGTGTCGAGTCTGGTGTCCGTTGAGCTGACGGGCATTGCAGCATGAGGTGTTCAAATGGGCGTGGTGCTCGATCAACCATTTCAAATTCTGTTAGGGTTGGTTCAAGACCACAAGCTCGACCCCTGGGATGTCGACATCGAAAAGCTCACCGATGTCTTCGTGCATCGTGTTTATGAGATGCGAGAACTGGATCTTCGTCTTTCGGGGAGAACATTGCTCTCCGCCTCCATTTTGCTACGCATGAAGTCCGACCACTTATTAAACAGCAATGGCAGGAAGCGGGAAGTTGAAGAGGAGCTCGATGAAGTACCTGATTTAACTTTACCGGAACTTGGTCCCCTCATGATGATCCAACGATCCGCGCGAAAAATAACGCTTGTGGACCTCATGGGTGCGTTGCAGAATGCTCTAAAGGAGGTTCCTGCTGGCGCGCGGCCGTCTAGAAAAGGGCTGGAGAAAATAATGCGGTTATTGAGTGAATATCATATCAACATTGAAAAACATCTCGAAGAGTTGTATGAAAGGATAGCTGAGCTGGCAGCTGAAGGGCGTACCATCACGCTAGAGGAACTGATTACAGAACGGACGAGAATGGGGGTGGCGCGAACTTTGCTTTTGGTGCTATTTTTGAGCATGCAGGGAAAGGTGACGGTATGGCAGGACGAACCATTCGGCGAAATATCCATCTCCTTGTTAAAACCACCGGGTGTATGACATGGGACTAAAGGCAGACCAGGCAGTTATAGAAGCAGCCTTTTATGCGGCCGACCATCCCCTTACTCTGAGTGAAATTCGCAAGCTGATTGGTACCTCATCTGAAACCTACGCGCGCAGGCTTATCGAAATCACCATGGTGGACTATGGCAAACGAGAAGGCCCCCTTGTTTTATCCGAAACAGCGAAAAACACCTTCGCACTTCATCTCCGAGATGAGTACATGCCAAAGCTAGAGGGAATCGTGCCCAAAGCCAAGCTCTCTCGGGGTGCACTCAAGACCCTCGCTATGGTCGCATATAAGCAGCCCGTTTACCAGGCAAGGCTAGCTGATCTGCGCGGCGGACGCGTCTACGAACACATGAAACAGCTAACAGCACTTGGATTCGTTGAGTCCAAACCCTTCGGCCGCACCCGCGTCCTTCGGACATCGAGGAGGTTCGCTGGATACTTCGGTTTCGAGGACGACATGGACAAAATACGTGAGCGGCTCGAAGAATTGATAAGATAATGTGCTCTGGGATTTTCCCTTTTTAAGTAACTTTCAGCCCAGATTCTAACGGGCATTTGAACTCCATCCTGTTAATTATGGCGCTCGCTGTCAGCTGGCATGCTAGCATGTTCTGGATAGAACGCTCGCGATGCCTCCGTCACGCAAGACCATCGCTTGTAAAGCTTCTGCGCCTCGTCGAGCGTGACCTGCTGAGCACCATTCGCGGTGAACTGATGCGCCTGCTGCGGACGAAGCCCGAACTCAAGCCAAGCTACGGGTGGAAGCTACAGAAAATAAGCGAACAACTCAACGCGTTGGGCGATCACAATGTCCAGTGAGCGAACGCTCGATGGTCTTTTAAAAGAGATCGATGGGCTTGTCAAGCTTTCACCTGCTAACTTTTCGTTTGCAAGCAAGCGTGGCGAGGGGATATGCAAGGCAATTAAAGAATTTAAAGATGCAATTGAGCCCGGCACCATCCATCGCGATAGCTTGGACAAGCTTTTTTCTACAGTTGCCCGCGCAGCTGGACAACTTACTCAATCCGCGCTCAACCTTCGGGAGGATAGGAGGCTCCGTGCCGACTGGACTCGCTTTGCCCAGCGCGACTTGATCAGGCTTAAAGACTGGGCCTTAGCATTGCAAGAATTCTTGGTCGCAAATGCGAGCTCGCTTAAGCTGAACTCACGAACGAATGCGGGGTCAAAAATCGATTTGGAAGAAATGCTCAAGGTGTTGCATAAGGACAACGCGATAAGTGAACGTACCTTTTTCATGTTGACGACATACCTCGCTCAAAATGGTCGGTCTAAGCTCAACGACCCTACAATCATCGAACAAATCTCACGGATCTCTACTCAACTTTCCGAGCTGCACGAGATGAGGCAGGTGATCAGCGATGCTTGACAAGGTGAACGAGCGAGCGATCTTAGCAGAGCACGGCAGGTGGATCGAGAGGTTGCGATATGCCACTCGAACATTCGACCAACGATTGACCGCCCTGGAACACAGGATGTCCGTCCTCGAGGGGCACCTTTCGGAACTTGTAAAAGTGAACCGGAAACTGGACGCCCAGCTGACCTCCGCAGCTGACCAACTGAGTATGTTAAGTTCAAGATTTGAAGTTCTGGCCAAACACCTCACCAAAATTGGAAAGACTCCGCGCATTATCATGGGGGCCGAAGCGAAGGGCTCTAGGTGGGGAAGGCCGTGAGCTGCGAGTCCACGTCGACCTTGATAGGCCAGGAGAGGATACTGAAATTTAAGTGCAGCGGCTGCCCGCGGGGAGCTTCAATTGAGCAATCCGAAGTCTGCATGCATGAGGCCGTCAACCGCCTAGCCGAGGATCCTGCGATCGACGCTGTAGTCCTAGCTGACCTCCTTTACGAGCGCGAATACCGCGGCTCAAGTTTGGGTGCGCTCAAGGAACTCGCGCGCACGTACGAGGAATGTCGCTACTGGCCGCTCAAATTCCTGGTGACGGGCGATTGCGGGCGTTGCGAAGCGGAGCGCAGGCACCTTGTCGAAGGGATAATAGAAAAGCTGCCAAGACACCCTCGGAAAGCGTACGACGAGCTGACGCAGCTGTCGGCGGATGTTCGGGCACAAACAAAACGTGGGGCTGAAAAGTGCAAGCAGTGCCGGAGATACTTCCTCGACCATGCCTTAGAGCCAACCCTTAAAGCGCTCGAGCGCGTGGAACTCGTAAGCTGTGGGAAGCGGGGACGAAAGGGATATGCTGAACTGATAATACCGCTCACCAAGCCGCGCTTCTCCACATCAAGGATCGTGATGGAGCCGCCTGGAGGGGCTAAACTCGTTGATGCCTATAACCTTGAAGAAAGCGAAGTCCGCATTTACCGCCTACCGAGCGAGCTACAGCACCTCTATTTCCTTATCCTGCCCGAGTACAGGCTACCTCCGGAGCATTTGGTGTTGCTCAATCGGGCGCGTGAGCTGCTGTTGAACCGTGACCCAGAAAACATGGACCTTTCAGACCTGTCGCACGCCCGAGAGCGAATCAAACGCTTAAGCAACAAGCTGATGACGAAGCTGGCGGTGGAGGAAAAATTAGACGTCACTAAGGCGAACATCGAAGCCCTTGCCGGATGCCTGGCCAAGTTCAGTGTCGGGCTTGGGGCGCTGGAGACGTTGCTCTCCGACGCTAAGGTCCAAGACATCTACATC
>Ga0209636_10009275_pt1 | contig 10037 bp, 6 predicted proteins | sample DeeMarSWOR152_54_FD_187464 | JGI IMG/M metagenome (GOLD analysis project Ga0209636, IMG submission 187464) | Marine sediment microbial communities from White Oak River estuary, North Carolina - WOR-1-52-54 (SPAdes) (version 2) | ecosystem: Environmental > Aquatic > Marine > Intertidal zone >... | reverse complement strand
TGCGATCAGCTCACCCACGTTGGGGTCCTTTACGATGTCCTCCCACGTGTCAGGGGCGGCAGCCAGCGCTTCGAAGTAGCGATCATCCTGCCAGTCGAGCTGGTTATCTTCCGACCGCAGCAGCGGTTCCATAGCCAACGCGAGCTGCAGTTTGTAGTATTTGTGCGCATCGTCGGAAACGCCGCCTATTTTGTGCTGGAATATGCGGGCCAGCTCGCGATGCAGCTTGAGCGCTTTGGGATTCAGCGGGATACCCTGATCGCGCAGCAGCTCGTAGCCGTTTTTGACCCAGCGCCATCGCTGGTCCGGCTGAGTCGCGGGCAGGGCCACGGAAATGTTGTATGCCATATTCCAGGCGTGAAATTCCCACACCGCGGCAAACCGCGGCTGCAACATGGTGATCCACTCGGCAAGCTGTCTGGCGTCAAAGAACTGGCCCTCCTCTTTCAGCTTGTCCGCCCGCATCCACAAGATGTCGACCACCAGGCCCCGAAAAGCCCCCATGGCCACCGTGGCAAAGGCCAGAGAGGGTGGGGCATTCTCCAGCGGCTCGTTGATAATCAGTTTCATCTGCGCCCGCTGAGAATTGATGTAATCCAGGCGCATGCCGGCGGTGATGAGCAGGCCAACGGCAAGAACTACACAGACAACACTAATTATTATGTCACGCGGGCGCATAACAGAGCCAGGACTTGCCGGCGAGCTAAACCGTAATCTTGGCAATCTCTTTGAAATTGAAAATCAGCAGCGATAGCAGCAGTAAGAGCAATCCTTTGACGGCGACCACCAGTGCGGCCACCTTCGCGGTCAAGGCCCAGCTTAGCAGTCGCGCGGGCACCAAAAACTTCGTGGGATTAAACTTGTCAAACTGGGGCAAGAGCTGGATGACGGGCCTCACGGTGTAGGAATACACGCCGATCAGGTTCTCACCCAGAGAATCGAATGATTCGAGCACGAAGCCGCTGAATGTGGCGGTCAAGAAAACGACCAGGCAGAAAAGGATGGCCACCGGGAAGGACAGAAAAGTCCCGGCCAACAGGCCCAAACAAGCCAGGAAAATCAGACGAAACAGGATAAGAAGAACAGCCCGGAGAAAATTGGCGGTGAACGTATCCGCTTTGTAGAGCACCTCCAAACCGTCTTCGAGAGGAAAGATCACCACGGTGTCGTTCAGAGGGACGTTCGTAAACCCGACCGCCAGGTAGCCATCTTCCGCCACGGCGTCGGCCGGGAACTCCAGCTCCCGCGCGGTACGGACCGGGTCGCTGCGCACGGGGGTCTCGTATATCGCCGTCTTGGGTTCCGTACCATACCGAATCTGCCGATAGTCGCCGATGAACCACTGGCTGTAGACCTGTGAAACGGAGGGGTTCGATACATCGTATTTGAATCGCACGAACAGGCTGGCATTCGGATCACGCGGTTTGACGTCGTGGAATTCCCACAGCAACTGATGCCCCACGCCGGCGGCCCGTTTCTCCAGCCTTTTTATGCCCGTCAGCTCTTTCATAATCTCGCTAACCGACATGTCTTCAGGCAATTGGCCGCTTTCCTTGCGCTTCTGGTAGATTTCCTTGACCTCCTGGTCCACATCGGCCTCAACAGGAACGATACTGGTCCGGGCCGTGAAGAATTCGTTGTTGATCTGGGCCAGTCTTGCTTCGAAATCGGACACGGCCACTCGGAGATGGTACAACTCGGCATTGGACTGAAGGAGCTGTGCTTCGCTCTGTTCGGAATAGCTGGCCCCACTCTTCTGAAGCTCGTCTTCGAGGGCCTGGGCATATCTCGTCTTGAGCTTCGACAGTTCAGCCTCGGTCACGTTGAAGTATCTCGGCGTGTACACGGTAATGCCGTATATGATCGCTGAGAAGAGAACGAGCAAAACCACATTCAGTAATATGACACCCAGCAGTTTGCCCAAGAGAAGCTGGGCACGGCGAATTGGCTTGGTGACCACGGTGTATATCTGTTTTTGCTGTATGTCGCTGGTGAGCGAATACGCCGAGACGATGATCGTCAGCAGAGAAAGCAGGATGCTGGTCAGCGAAAGACCGTAGCTTACGAATGTTTGCAGCCTGCCTTTGAGGGTGCCGTCGCCGGTCGCGGAGATACCCATGACCGGAAGCAAGATAAGCAACAGAACGACGAACGCCGTAGGAGTCTTCATCCGCAAGGCCTGCCTTATGGTATTCGTCGCCACTGCCCACACACTATGCATTAGCGGAGTCTCCCGTTTGAGACTTATCCTGCTCAGCCTGGTCTTGAGCCCCATCCGGCGTTATCGAAGGATGGGTAAGTTCATCCAGAATACGCTTTTTTATCTGCTCTGGGGGAGGTTCCGCCCGTTCAACGGGTTCAGTCTTTATATCTTCGCGGGCGCCGGTCTCGCCCGGGGCCGGTTCGGCCGACTGGGTTAGCTGGCTCAACAAGCCTTCGTCAGGCTTGGATTCAGCCTCTTGCACCGGGGCAACTTGGTCGGTTAGCGGGCTTTCCGGAGTCGTTTCCCGCGAGACGGAGGCGGCAACCAACTTGTCCAGTATACGTTCTGCGGGCATCTCCCGTGCCAGAAAATCACCGATACGAGTCGTGCTGACGGCACCGCTGATAGGTTGGGCTTGCTCTTGAGCCGCGGTAATCGTCCTGATGAAAAATGTTTCCAGCTTGTCCATGGGGGACGTCACCTCGCAGTCGGTATCTTCCTGCTGCACTATCTGCTTTATCTTCTCAACCGCGGTGTCACTGATTGCCCCGGTCGTAATCTGCCTCTTGCCTGTTTGTTGCAGCAGCTCTCTGACCTTTCCTTCCGCCTGAATTTTGCCGCCGTAAAGAATCGAGATTCTATCGCAAACGTCTTCGACGTCGGCCAACAGATGGCTGCAAAGCAGCACCGTCTTGCCGCGCTGAGCAAGCTTCAGAATGAGATCCTTGATCTGTCTGGTCCCTATGGGGTCCAGCCCGGTGGTTGGCTCATCCAGTATCAGTAGCTCGGGGTCATTGATCAGAGCCTGTGCCAGACCAATCCGGCGCGCCATGCCCTTGGAGAAGGTCCCGACTGGTCTGTTGGCGACGGCTTTCAGCCCCACCATATCCAGCAGAGCCTCGATGCGCAGCTTCCGCACCTCGGCGGGCAGCGCAAACAATCGGCCGTAGAAATCCAGCGTTTCCCGGGCGGTCAGGTATCTGTATAGATAGGACTCTTCGGGCAAGAAGCCGATTCTGGCGTTGATCTTGGGGTCCGAACCGTCCCCGCCGAGGACCAGCGTCCTTCCCTTTGTCGGGTGGAGCAGGCCCAGCAACATTTTCAGGGTGGTCGTCTTGCCCGAGCCGTTGGGACCCAACAGGCCAAACACCTCGTTGCCGCGAACCTGCAAATTCAGGTCGTCAACAGCGTAGATTTTGTCCCGTCCCCACCAGTCCGAAAAAATCTTCGTCAGAGAAAACGTCTCTACGGCGTATTGCATGCTCCGTACCTCGCTGCTTACCGGCGTGGCTCGTGGCCGAGCTCCTCGCCATAGCGGACCAGCCGGGCACTGTTGAAAACAACAATCAGGGTGCCGAGAAAATGCAGCACCGCCGCATAAACGGCGGACAGCCACCCCGCTGAGGCCCCCGCCACACCAAGTATGATGAACATGATGCCGAAAGAAAGATTCTGCGTGATAACGCCTCTGGTTTTTCGTGAAAGCCTAACCAGGAAAGGCAGCCGCCTCAGATCGTCACTCATCAAGGCAATGGAAGCCGAGTTGATAGCCACGTCACTGCCCGCGGCCCCCATGGCGATACCCAGGTCGCCCGCTGCCAGGGCAGGCGCATCGTTTATGCCATCGCCGACCACGGCCACGGTGTGTCCGTCCCTTTTGACCTGCTCGACGATCTGCAGCTTATCCGTGGGCAGGCACTGGGCTTTGACGTCGGTACAGCCTAATTCCGCAGCGACGCGATCAGCGACCTCCTGCCGGTCACCGGTGAGCATCGTCATTCTTTTGACGCCGGTTCTGAGCAGCTCGTCAACCGCCTGGCGGGCCTCCGGACGCGTTTTGTCCTGCAGCCCGATCCAGCCCATGCACTTGCCGTCTTTGGCCACATACAGTGTGCTGAAGCCCTGCTCTTCGTGCAAGCCCGGGTCGGGCACGTTCGCTATATCCACCTTGTTCTCTTTCAGGAAAGTATCCCTTCCCACGATGATTTTGGCCGAATCGACCACTGCGGTTACGCCCTTGCCCGGCGTTTCCTGGAAATGGTCCACCGCTGGCAACGAGAGGCTCGCCTCCTTGGCCACTTCCAGCAGCGCTCGGGCAGCCGGATGTCTGCTCATCTGCTCAGCCGAGGCTGCTCTGCTCAACAGCTCAGCCGGTTCGACCTGTTCGGCTGGCGTCAGCTTCGTGACGTATAGCCGACCCGTCGTAACCGTCCCGGTCTTGTCGAAGACCAACGCCGTCATTTTCCCGGCAATTTCCAGGTCGGCGACATTCTTAATCAGGATGCCCAGCCGCGCCGAGGCCGAAATCGCCGCCACCATCGCGGTCGGGGTGGCCAGAATCAACGCACACGGACACGAAATCACCAGTACGGTAATGGCCCTGTCGACGTCCTTGGTCAGGAACCACACGATGCCAGCGATCATTAAGATCGTCGGCGTATACCACCGAACGTAGCGGTCGATAATCCGCATAATCGGAATCTTCGTCTGCTCGGCCTGCATAATCAGTGACTGAACTTTGCCCAGAGTCGTATCCTTGCCGGCCTTGGTCACATTGATATCCAATACGCCGGTCAGATTGTTTGTCCCGGCAAAGACCTGCATCCCAGGCACCTTGTCAACGGGCAAAGACTCACCGGTGATAGTGGCTTCATTAACCGAGCTAAGCCCTTTCACCACATCGCCGTCGGCCGGTATGTTATCGCCCGGCCGGACGCGGATACCGTCGCCCGGCTTTAGATTGCTGACCTTGACTTCTTTTTCATTGCCCTGGCTGTCGATGAGAGTTGCCTTGGTGGGCGTGAGTTTAATTAAGGCTTCGATCGAGGCACGAGCCCCCAGCGCCGTCCGGCTCTCGATCAGCTCGCTCAAGAGCATAAAGAAGGCAACAATACCGGCAGTAGCGTATTTCTGGGTCACAAAGGCAGCCGTGATGGCCAGCGCCACCAGCTCATCCATGTGCGCCTCTTTGCGAGTTAGGCTCTTTACGGCGTGCATGACGATAGGGGCACCGAGTAATATCGCAGCCGCCATAGCCAGCAATTCGGTATGGTCAGCGGCGTAGAAGAATCTGGAAATACCGCTGTTTATCAGCAGCATGCCGCCGGCCAATGTCCCCAGCAGCGCCATACTGATACGGACCTGCTTGCCGTGCGTATGCTCAGCCGCTATGTCGTCTTTGAAGTGCAGGTGCTCGTGAGCCATAATGTCGTGTCTCACCTTTTATCTTGGCTATAGGATTCCTTATTGCTAACTCACCCACTCCTTTTCACTGCTTCGCCGCAGGCTTGATCTGCATGCTCGGAATTTTGCTCACCTGGATCCATAGCTGTCTGGGAGCCGTGCCGTCATTCGGCGGAATAACAAACACCTCATCTGCATTGCTCCGAATACGCTGGATAGCATCCAGATAAATTTCCTGAATGACGAGTTCGGGCCGTTTGCGATACTCGGGCAGGATTTCATATAAGTACGCGGCGTTTGCCCTGGCCTTCTCCACCACCTCGGTTTTATAGGCCAGCGCTTCATCTATTCTTTGCCGGGCCGTGCCAGCCAAGTCAGACCACAGGCGCTCCTTCTCCTCTTCGCTCATCGTCTCATTCTGCAACGCGGCAAAAAGGTCCTCACCGACCGGCCCAGCCGCTTCGTTGAGGGTCTTTTCGGCGTACGTACGGGCTTGCCTTATCGTCTTCTGACTATCCTGGCTGGCCTTTATGGAGGCCTGAAAAGCGGCGTTGACCTGTCGAGGCCATGTCTTATCCGTTAGCTGTACCGATATGACCCTTATGCCTGCGTCTATTCCGTCCAGTCTTTCCTGCAGTAGTTTTCTAACGCCCTGCGTCACTGTGGCCGCTCGCTCGAACAGAACATCGTCAATGGTGTAATTCACCATCGTGGTTGCCACGGCATCGGCCACCATGGATTCCAGGAGTGGTCTCACGTTTTCGATTACGACATCTGCGTAATTTTGCCCGGCCGGTATGCTTTCCAGATCGACAAAGACGTTTCCAAAGAACCGCTCGGGATCATCGATTTGATATTGCAACTGCCACTTGCAGTGGACAATGTTGTAGTCGCTACCGGACGGAGCCGCCGCCACAGCCTGGCTTTGTCTTTCGCCCCGGGTAATACAGTAGCCGTCTTTCACCGGATCCAGCTTTTCCGGTACACGACTCGTCCCCTCGCCGAGCAGTTCTCGGCTCTTCTGCGAATACCAGAACGCCTCGACGGGCAAATTCACTGTTTGCTTGACGGGGATTCTGACGATTTCATCGATGGGGTACGGGAACACCCAGTGCAGGCCCGGCTCGAGAGTCCTGTCCTCACCTACCCCTCGAATCTTGCCAAATCGCAAGACCAGCGCTTGTTCGTCGGAGCCAACCGTTCGAAAGCCTGAGGCCAGGAAAATCACCACCAGCACGACCATGATGATCTTCAGGGTGATGAAGCTTACTCTCAGTGCCTCAGACAGAGATTTGCCGGCGGCATCAAGCTCATCGCCGGTTTGTTGTCCGGATGGTTGAGTTTGCATATTCCGGTCGTTTTGTGGGTCTGCATCCACCATGCTGTCAACTACTCGGATTCAGAAAGGGCAACTTCCTTCGGTTTGTTTGGCTCACTAAGTGTCATATCAGGCATTTGATCCAGGTATCTGAAAGGCTCTGCGCTGGCACGTATGAAAATAGTAGTCTCTCCTTTCAATATCTCCTGCAACGCTTCAATGTTCCGCAAGAATATCGCGAGCTCCGGCTCTTCTTCCAGCTTCTCGTAATGCTTGGCCGCTTCGGCGTCACCCTGGCCTCGTATGGTTTTTGCTCTCGCCTCGGCGGCAGCCTGCAGAATTCTGGTCTTTCTATCCGTGTCGGTTTTTATCTTGGTTGCCTCGGCGTCTCCCTCGGAGGTAATCGCTTCGGCCCTACCGTTTCTTTCCGCCCTCATTCGCTCGAAAACGTCCTTGCTCAGATCCGCGCTGATTTTGAGCTGCTTCATACCGAGCGCCTTGATTTCAACACCATACTTAGCGTCTGCGACGGCCTCTTGAACAGCGGTGAACATGTCCCGCTCAATGTCCGCAAATTTCATTCCATTAGGATTGCTGTTGACGAACTCAGAAAACGCGTGTTGCCCAATTACCGTGTTTTGCGTGTCCTCGATCTGGCTCAGCAATTTCTTTTTCGCCTCTTTTATCTGGCCGCGCTCATTCGCGTTGAAGAAATCCAGCGGGTCGCCGATTTTCCACACCACATAGGTATTCACGATAATGGGCCAGGCACCTCGGGTGGGTGTCTCGCCGAGGTCCGCCTCAAAAACTCTCATGCGGGAGTCAAATTTGTACACGCGCTGGATCGGAGCCGGCCATCTGAAATACCATCCGGGTTGTTTGATCACGTCTTCTTCCGTCGCCTTGCCGAAAGTCGTCACCAAAGCGCACTCGATCTCTCTTACCTGGAATGAGAAGAGATACAGCCCCATCACTAAAACAATCAGCGCGACAAATATGCTAATGCTTATACTTTTCATTTTTCGCTGCTCTCCTCTATGGCCCCCAGTTTATAAAGGTCCGGCGTCAGCTCTTCCTTCGCGTCGAATATGAATACCTGCTCATCATTCGGGTCAGTGACCACCACAAACTTGCGTATCTTCGGCAGAGCCTCTTGCAGGACCATCAGCCTGGGCTCACGTATGTAAATCTGCTTGGCGGCCCTGTACGCCTTGACCTGGCTGGCAAAACGCTCGCCCGTGGCCTCAGCCAGCGTGGCCTTTTCAAAGGCATAGCCTTGCGCTTCTGCCAATGTGGCAAAGATGTTCCCCTTGGCCTGCGCGAAGGTCAAGTCCAGGTCACGACCCAGTTTTTCGAATTCCTCGGGTTTGTTCTGCTCCGTGGCTTGTTGATATTTGGCCGCGAGGTCGTAGAGCCCCTCCGCCTCTTGCACGGAGCCGGCCAGAACACTCAGGTTCTTGTTTCTTTCGGCATGAGCACTAAGGATGGTCGCCTGCTTTTTTTGGACCGCTCCAACCACCTTTTGATAGTCCGCCGCCAACTCGGGCGGTGGGTGGATACCCTGCAGGCCCACGAACACGATCTCGAGTCCCAGCTCGGCTCGGTCTGCCGCCGCCTGGATATTCTCGGTCAGAACCCTTTTGGCCTCGACTCGGCCCGCACCAAGCAGGCTCCGCTCGAGGTCGGCTTCAGTGTCAACCTCAATCGTGGCGCTGGCGGCGAATCGGGTCAGTTCGCGATAACAGATGGACTCCAGCAGTCTCTCCGGCTCATCGTGCTTGTAGATGAAGTCATAGAGATTTCCTATCCGATATTGAACGGGAACGGCGGCCATGACCAAACTGACGGGCACGGCTTCCGTAGCGCCGGCTGTGTGCTCACTGGCCACCAGGAGCTGGTATTCTTCCTTGTAGTGCGTCTGGCCCCACAACAACGGCCCATAACCCACTTCATCGCCCTCCTCTTTCACCTCGGGGAGGAAACCCACGCTGATTTCTGAGATTTTTTGGGTGGGATGTTTGCGAGCCATATCGATGGGCCAGGGCCATTTGAAAGACAATCCAGGCCCGATATGTCGGACCTGGCCGGCCCGGTCAAGCGGATTGCCGAAACGCTCTATGATCGCCTCTTCGTCTGGCGCCACCACGACCACGCAACTCAACAGGTATAGTGTGACGCCGGCAAACGAGACCAGCGGTACGATCGCTTTCTCCAGGAGCTTATAGAACCAGGTTTGCGAGACCTGGAAACCGAACTGGTAATCGATGGCGCTGGCGGCGGTGCGGAGTATTTCGCCCGGCTCATTTATCAGCCCCAGCAACCGGCTGTCAAAAGCGGCTCGGCTGTACTGGTCTTTGAGCCTCGGCCGATATAGGTCCAGCACGACATTAAGGCCCGTCTCCACACCGAGCACGAGCAGCAAGATGGGAATGATCCAGCCAACCACGCTGAGCAAGGCAGTGAAATCGAATGGCACCAGAGCCAAACCTATCGCCATGGCAAAGCACAGCACAGTGACGCCGAGCATGAAGCTGCCGCCAGCCCGCAGCGGTCTCCACTGCGATTGCGCTGACATGCCCGTGGCGTAGCGGGAAAGCAGGAAGCTGACGAAGGCTATGGCCATCATGCAAACGGCGCAAAGCAAAGGCTCTTTCGGCTCAATCTCGACCGGTACCCGGCGGGCCGCTCTTAGCAGGTAGAAGCCCAAAGCTATCTGATACGCAGCGATCAGTCCTGCAAATAGGGGGACGAACCACTTTTCCAGGATTTGCAAGCGGTGTTGAGCGACGGCAAACAAAGTGGCCCGTTCACCTTCCGCTTGGAATATCCTGGACCCTTGCTCGGTCTTGGCCAATTGGCCGGCGTCGAGCTTCTCCTGCTCAGCCAGTGCGCGCTGGTGGAACTGAATTGTCAGGGCCAGCCAAATCAGAGCCGCCGCAAGGATTAGCCAACTGACGGCAGAGACGGCGAAGAAGCCGCTCCATCGGCCGATGAGAAAGGTAACGCCAAAAAAGATGACGCTCAAAATCAATGACAGTAGAGCTATGTGTTCAGCGCGTTTCGAGGATAGCGTCATTTCTTATTCCAGTTTTCTCTCCGTGTGGTCCCTTGAACAAATAGTGTGCAAAAAGGGTATCAACTATATATACGCTTTACAAATCGGCGGTCATGTAATATAAACAATAAGCGGCGCGTTAGTACAGAGACAATTAGGAAAAATTTAGGCCCGACAAACACCGCTGAAGGACACGCGGTCCTCAAAGCCGTTAGAGATTCGGATGATAGCCCAATGCATAAAGTATTTACGATAGCGAAGAACACTTTCACCGAGAC
>Ga0209636_10009274_pt1 | contig 10038 bp, 7 predicted proteins | sample DeeMarSWOR152_54_FD_187464 | JGI IMG/M metagenome (GOLD analysis project Ga0209636, IMG submission 187464) | Marine sediment microbial communities from White Oak River estuary, North Carolina - WOR-1-52-54 (SPAdes) (version 2) | ecosystem: Environmental > Aquatic > Marine > Intertidal zone >... | reverse complement strand
TTTATTATGGAATTTAATTACCCTCCGCGACGAACTCAATCATTTGATGGAGACATCCAAAACTATTCGGGAGATCGAGGGTGGAGAACAGTAAAGACAACTGCTATCAGTGCACAGTTTGCGGAGCAGTTTTTGCTGTTAAAAGAAATTTCTGAAGTTCCACTTCCTCCTTTTTATCGTACTGTAGACTCCTGATAATACGTTGAGCAACAATTTTCATTGGAGCCTGCAGCTGTACAGTAACATACTGCCTGTCCAGTATCTGCGGCCACAGCTATAGCTAGCATGTATACTTTCTGGAAACCGTAACTGTACGCTCCGGACAGGTGCTCTGGGAGGAATAACTAATGACAATCAGATGAGGTTGGAACTGGACATGCAGTCCCTTTTCCCCACATAATGTCAACTCCTATCTTCATAGAGTTTCCTCAGCTTTTCTTTGTATTCCTCTTTGTTTATTTCTCCGTATACGAACTGGGCTTTCAGTTTTCTCTCTTCCTCTCTGATTTCCTCTGAAGGAACAGATTCTGTTTCTGGCTCTTCTTCTTGTTCTTCCCGTTCTTTTTCTTCCACTTTTTCTTCCCTTTCCAGCTCAGGGCGTTTTCTTATGTAGCGTGTTACCCCAAAGTATGAAATAGCTATCCCTACTGCCAGAATCACTGCAAGGAGAATTAACCCTGAACCTCTCCCTCCTGAGTCTTCAACCGGCGTTTCTTCTGGAACCTGCAGCTGCTCAATTTCCTCTATGCGATCAGAACACTGCTGCACTTTCTCTGTGTCTCCCAGTTCCTGATAAAGGGTTCGGGCTTCTTCATACACAGCCATTGCTGTATCATACTCTCCCTGCTGGAATAGTCCTTCTGCCTGTGAGAACTTGGCCTCAGCATCTGCCTGCTTGGCAAACAATTCCTCACATTCTTCAATGTACTCCTGGCACTGATCTGCCATTTCCTGGTTTCCTTCTTCCACAAAGAGCGCCTGCGCCTGATAGAATAGATCCACAGCATCAATACAATTTTCCGCCTCAAAGAGCACCACAGCACGGTTAAAATATTCAGCACCTTGAGAGGGCGGAGAAATTCCAGCCTGATTTTTCATGAGGTACAGAAAAGAGTCCACACTCCCACCAAGTGCATTCACTGCATGCGCTAGCAGAATATCTTTCCATTGATTGCCATCCATATCGTAAACAATCATTTCAGTGAACGTGTCCTGACTTTCCTTTGATCTGAACCGGTACTGCCACAATGATTCCCCCTCTGCATCCAGAATTTCCAATCGCAATTTGGAGGATGCCACAATGATCTCAGATACTCCATCTTTGTCCACATCTTCCACAGCCAAAACATCTGCTCTGTAGGACTTCAGATCAATCTCTCGTTCCAGCCCGTCTTCTCTGGCTTCCCAGATCAGTATGAGCATATTGTCAGTGGAGAATAAAATCTCCTTGGTACGATCTCCATCAATATCTGCAACCGCCACGTCCCTCAAGCTCTGTGTCTCAGGGCTTATCCATACTCTTTCCCCATCTTTATCCAGAACATAGACCTTCTGTTCTGTAAGAATCACCACCTCTGATATTCCGTCCGAGCTCAAATCTGAAACCACAATTTTCTTGATCTGACTGCCAATGGAAACAGTCCAGTTTATTGTCTCCCCTCTGCACGAGATTTCTCTTGACCCCACCAGGAGTTCTTTTTTTCCATCGCCGTCCAAATCTTCCGCCTCAGCTGCAGACACCACTGTCCCTGCAGGAGGATAATTCAAATTCTGTGCCTTGCTGGACAGTACATAAAGATCTGCTCCTGAAACAAGGATTTCTGCAGTACCATCGTCATCAAGGTCTGAAATGGCGACCCCATTGATGGGATACGTGGAATCCCAGCGGTACAGTTTCTCACCATTATGATCTACAATTTGTACTGCATACTGCTGAACCCCTGCTTGGGGACGGATACTCAATCCCAGCACAATTTCCGGACGACCATCATTATCCAGATCTCCGACATCCATGCACTGAATCACTTCATTCTGCTTTTCCGTACTGTAATTCTGCTCCCATTCTCTCACGAAGAGGTTTTCCGCAAAAGAAGTACAGAGCAAAGCTCCTATGCACAACGAAAGGAGAACCGTTCTCGTCACCAAATCACCACTTCACCTTTCGGAATGACCTATATAAAGATTATGATCAGCAGTATGAAGACCAGTACTTGAGGGGTTAAGTGCGACCAATTTTTGACTCCATCCATTCTGTTCATTCACTGCTCTTTTAGATACGTTCTGAAGCTGGAAATGAGAACCTCATCTTTGTATGATGGAACAGTCTTGTATGTGACACCCTGTACTCCAGTATTATTCATCTTCATCACACAAAGTGTGAATATGTGTGAAAAAGTGTGATTTTAAGAGCAACCTTTATAAAGAAGGACCACTCAATACATGTATGGAAGTGCGGAAGAACGTTGCACTGGACCATAAACATATCAAAATGCTTCAGCCTCTCATAAGAAAACATCAAGGTAATTTCTCTGCTGCTATTCGCGAACTGGTAGAATTGATGGATCTATTGAGCAGAAATTTTGGATCCATTGATACATTAAAAGAATCCACACTGATAAAAAAGAGTAAGAGAGATGAATACATAGAGAACCACTATGGTGTGGTGGTTCCATCTCAAATCTTGCACTGGCTGCTCAGTGGGTTTCAGGATGATATGCCACCCAAGCAGTACTTGCTGTTTTCTTTGTATTCTTACTTGCGAGAACAGGCTGAACTGGATGCCCCTATTGAAGAGAATCCTGCCGCATGGGAGAAACTGCTCAACGATTTCTACCATGATCTGGGATGGCCCATCGATATTAGAATCAGATCCAGCAACAGAACAATTACTGTGGAAGTCATTGGGTTTGATGCTCAGATAAACAAATTGGCCTTCTTGATTAATGCTATGAACCTGGCCTGCGGATCTGTCAACTACAGAATTACAGAAATGGAGAATATCCAGACTGCTATTTTTGCCGCCTTTGAACCATGTGAAAATGAAGAAGAAGCCTCGGAAAGCATTCGCCAGTTTCTTAAATCAGAATCATAAGGCCCAGAATATAATCTGCTCTAATCTAATCTAATTTAATCTATTCTCGAATTACCTTAAATCCGTTTTCTGCCACCAGAAGTGGGAAATAACTGGTATCTAATCGTGAACTTCTCATTTTGACACATCGAATGTACCGGTTAAATGTATCGCCCACCTCTCGCATGGTGAGCCGGATAATACCATCACACATGAAATCTTCTAACCCAAATTCTCCGCAGGAAGCATTTTCTGAAGAAGACTCAGCAATGAAAAAGGTGGTCATGCCCAAACTGCGAAATTTCTCGAAAAAGAGGAATAACTCATTGCGGGGATTGGAAAAGTTTACCAGAGAGTACAATGCATTCAGTGAATCTAACACCAGCAGCTTGCAGTCTTCCACATTCTTTATCAATTCCACCAACCGAGAGATGAAATCCATCCAGATGGCCTGGCCTTCGATCAGCAATTCTTTGCGCATTTCGGTTAAATCCAGTACATTCAATTTCTCCCCCAGTACAGACACATCCATTCCCATACCTGCCATGTGGGTAAGCAGGTTCTCCTTGCTCTGTTCCAAGGTAATGTACAGTCCTCTGGCGCTCTGTTCAACTGCTTCCCTGTATAAAATGGAGAAGGCAAGCGTGCTTTTCATTGTCCCCGCACTGCCACAAATAAGAACCATATGGCCTTCAGGTATTCCGCCCTGCATACAATCATCAAAATCTTGGACGTGAGTCTTTACTCTTCTCACCTCATCACCTTTCTGGAACTACCGTCCTCCCAGAGGGGACAGCTATCCGGACGATTTTCCAGATATAATTTGTACCTCATGGATATAAAGGTTTTGGTGCAATGAGGTTATATTTGGTGTGGAATCCGGATTTTGAGAAAATCGGCATTGTTCAACCTGTCTTTTCTAGGACGTATCTGAAAAGACGTTCAGACATTTTTCATTGAAATAATTTTCAAAAAAGAGAAGACAGCTTTTCGTTGTCTCATCTGATGCACGAAGCAGGGAACAACCCCAATCTACACTAACCCCAGCATGTTCAAAATGTAAGGAAGCGCCCACACTGTACCAATTGTGGACCCAATGTTGGAGAAAGCAATTACCAGGAGAATGCGAGTGACTCGATTCCGATAGAAATCCCTGAATCCACTGATGTCTCGTAATGTTTCAAAATCAGCCACTGTAGGCTTTTTCACATACGCCTCCACCAACCCAGCAAACCATCCTGCAGCTAGGAATGGGTTCAAAGAGGTAAAAGGGGCTGCCAGAAAGGCTGCAGCCACACTCAATGGGTGACCCAAAGCCAGGAGAGCTCCCAGTGCGGATAAAGATCCGTTAATAAGAAACCAGTACCACAATATCTGTAGTGTCACATCAACGCCTGCTGATAAGAACGCATAGGTCAGAATGGCAAAAAATATGACAGGTACTGCATATTTGATGTGTTTGAACCAGTTCCTCCCTGGAAGAATCTCTTCCAATCCTTCCCGGGTCACTTTTTCTTGCTGCAACAACCTTTTAATGCCCTTCAAGTGACCAGCTCCCACCACTGCCACTATCTTTCCTTCAGATTCCCGTATTCGAGAGGCAATGTACTGGTCCCGTTCATCAATGAGTACCTTTTTTGCTCCCGGTGCTTGTTCAGCTAATTCCTCCATCAGTTCAGTGATCACATCTTGATTCTTCAATTCTTCTATCACTTCTTCTGCTTCCACAAAGAATCCGGCAATTAGTGCAAAAATCAATTTCAGTTTTTCTATTATTCCCATGGCCTTCCATGCTCTTTTCAAGGTTACAGAGATATCCCTATCCAATAAAGAAACAGGTATATTGCAATTTTCTGCTATAGTGATGGCTTCTATCATTTCTGCCCCTGGATCAGACCCTAGCTCTTCTCCCACCCGTTTTTGAAAATTACTTAATAGTAAATTGGCCAGAAAAAGATAAGTTTTTCCTTCTTTAATGATCTTGGTTATTTCCTGTTCTTCCCACTGCTTTTTTTTGGTTAAAATTTCGTACCGGCGATCACATAATTCTACTCCCACTACATCTGGCTGCTCCCGTGCTATAGTTTCTCTCACTTCCTGGACAGATTCTGGAGATACGTGGACTGTTCCTACCAAAATGACCTCTTTTCCATCAACAGTGATTTTCTCCTGCATGGTGAAACCTCTTTCTTACTTTGACTGCTATTCCTCTGTCCATGGTAGTCATCAGGGTGCCGGGGATGACTGCTCTACCTGTGCCTACTGCACGATCCCTTTTTATAACTACCTGTTCACCAGGGCGAATGCTCTTATCTGCAGTGATCACTCCTGGAGAGAATACATCTCCTTTTAGATCAAAATCGATGGTAATACAGTAGCGAGTTAACCGGTTGGCTCCTGCTTCAGTGAGTGAAAGATCAGCAGCGTACCTGGCCAGTAGTTTATCAGATGCAATTAGTTTTGTTCTCCTTCCTTTCACCGTAATTGTTTCAGGAAATATATCTTCAGCAAACAAGAATTCAGATACTGCCCTCATTTTCCGTTCCAAGGAAGGTGTTTTGCTTTTGGGTGTGCCCTGGAGATGTGAAGAAAGATTCTGTAGAGATTTTTTTGACAAAGGAGTATCTGAAACTGTAGTAATAGTTTCAAAGGGCAATTCTTCACAAATCCTTAGATATTCTTTTGGCAAATGAGCATATACAACTGGGTCTTTCACTTTTATTATGACATCTTGCAGGAGAGAAGCAGTTTCTGTTATTTCTTCCTGCGACCAGTGGCCAGTCACTGGTATATCGTAGTTGACGTAGTCTTCTAATTCCCTGGGCACCACCCCTAGAGGAGAGGTTAATACTAACTCGGTAATACATGCATTTCTAGGTATGGCTGTTTTAAACAGTCTGTGAGAGCGTGATTTTCTGTAGGGTTTTTTAGCTGAACAGGGCAACAACACAATAATGTTGAAGTGCGGGGTGTATCGTTCTCGGATTCTCTGGCGGAATCGTTTCACCTCTGGCCTGTATAATGCATCAGTGGATATGTACAATTCTTTCTTTTTCTTGAATGCAGTATACACTTCAGTTTCAGTATAGAACTCCCTGTATAACAACCTGAGTAGCCGTTTGGTTCTCACAGTGGTGTTGCACTCTTTTTCTAAGTATTCTTTGGTGGGGATTTCCAAAAATTGGTTCAGTGCTTTTTCATTTTTCTTTGTGTAGTCAAACAAGTCTATGCCAGCATGTAGCAAAATGGGAATTTCTTCAGGTTCAGCTTCAGTAAATAATAGTGACTGCGGATATTTTCTTCGCAAATAGAAAATTGCAGATAGTAATCGCCGTTCTTCGGGGCAGAACAAAAAAAAGAGGTCATGGTACGGTAATTGGGAAAGGAATTTCTCATTCAGGGTGCGATACTTGCTGAGGTAAACAGGGCATGCATGAGCTTTTTGCGATAAGAATTGAAGGTTTTTCTCAGTAAATTTTAGAGCAATATTCTTAGGGGTTGTGTAAGGAATTCTGAGCAGAGATAATGTCTTTAAATCAGTTTTAGCACTCTTTTTGTAGAGAGTGGGCCTCTCTACGGTAATGTCTTTCAAGTATAAGACATCGCCTTTTATAGTTACCAGGTTAGGGATGGGTGCTGATTTTTTATTCCAGGTGACGATACCTGTTCTGTAGCCGTCCATGGAGGACACTGAAAGCATACAATGGAATTCATTGGGGACTTTAATAGTTGTGCACCAATAGTTGCTCATACAAGATACAAGGGCACCTTTATGAGGACAAGAAATGAAGAAAACCCAATTGAAGATACCAATCTTGGTTGCAACACCTTAAGATTTCCTGGGAGAGCAGGTAAGATATAAGAATCTATTTCTATTAGAGTAGTTCTTCCATAAAAAAGCTCACCGTAAGCGTCCCATCCATTTCCACAGTAACCATTAATCCTCTTGATACACCTCCACTCAACTGTGAAAACACATCATACCAGAAAATATGCCATGCACCATTAGTATACTCCACCTTTGCAGCAGGAAGTCGAGATGTCTTAATATAGGATTTCACTTTTTCATTTTGTCTGGAATATGCAACAGCTTCCTGTGGTGAATCAATAGGGAATTCAACTGGCTCACTATACAGGGTATATTGACTTTCCACAACAGTTTCGTCCAGCACTTGTGCATTGATTGAATCAACACCATACACGTGGTATACGTATCCATGTTCATTTACCACTTTTTCAACTACCCACCATTTATCAGGCCTTACTGTAGGTAATGCCATGACATCAGTACCAGACAGTCCAACAGTATCAAGTGCCCTCTCCCGTTCATAGAATCGAACCCCAAAATTTAATAGTACTACAATAACAGCTACAACTATAATAGTTCGTACATTTTTATTTCTTTTATAGACAAACAAAGCCGCCAGGAGAAAAGTTACAAAAAAGACAGGATCAAAAAAGTATGTAATATCATACGCTATCATTTCATCTAAAAAAGGCCACAAAACTGCCATTTCCCAGGGAGTTAACAAATCCAAAAGAAGGTGGCTGAATGTTCCCCCCAAACAGATCAAGAGAATTACTAACCCCTTTCTCCGTGATGGTTTTGTAACCACAGCATACACCACAGTGATTACCACTGAGGCCAGTACTGCGAAAAGAAAAGTATGGGTAATCCCTCTGTGAAATTGGAACAATGCTTCCCAGCCAGCTAAAATGGAAACAGAGTCAATATCAGGTGCAACACAAGAACCTATAAGCACTATGTGAGCAGTTTTGTCCAGCTTTAACCCTTTCCCTAGCACAAACCCCAGAAGACCGTGTGAAATCAAATCCATGTACTCACCTGAGGTATTGGTAAGTATTTGGATATTCTACAGGGTATCACAGTGTACAGCATACAATCCCTCATGTCTGTCATTATATCCTACACATCTGGAAAGTTATAAGGATTTCGAATCTCTTGGCAAAATTCATTATTCTTAATGTTTCTGAAAAACTCTAATCTGGTGACAAATTTCCTTTTTCAACTATTATTTTTCCTGTGCTCTTGGATAACATTTATATATGAAAATGTTACTGCAGTATCATGGGCGATAGGGTGTATATTGTAGATTATGACATTCCAGAGAATCCAGTGAGAGAAAGAATCCAATTCTACAGAGATATGAAAAAACTGCAAAATTCTCAAACAGATTATTCAACATTAAGTGTATTTCGGATTGGCTGCGTGTAGATAGTTGTACTGTATGAGTACTGTGAAACAAGGATGCACACAAGATTGGTCTGAAGTAGTAGTTAGGTACACAAAAGACATCTTTGATCCAGCACAACGCATTTTCTGTAAATCGAAACATGGCCATCCAAGCATTCTTGAATATAAAAGACCCAAAAGTTTATATGCATTTTGCATGCTAAATCACATAGAGGTGAGAGAATGCGTAGATTTCGAAAAGTATGGAAAGGAATATCCGTCGAGGTATGTGCGATGCCTGGAATCGACCCTGCAATGCACATTCCGGTTGGGTATTGCGGCTGTGGCGGCTGCTGCTGCTCTGCATTTGGCCCTGGTAATGCACCCATATGTGCCTAGTCTCGGAATTTCCGTGGTATCAGTGAAGCATTGTGTTAGATTCTGTCTTTCATGAGAAGAAGATTTGATTCTTAATGTATTGAGAGGTATCTATGGGTACGCCATTTGACAATTTCTCCGCTAGATCGGCAGACTGTGAACGGGACCTGCTTATCCACTGGCTGAAAAGTTGAGTACAATATTTGTGCTAGCCGCTAACACCCAAAGTTCTAATCGTGGGGACAGCGAAAAAATATCTGGACTCTACACCAAGCCATTCTATACGAAATCTTAAAAAGGTTCATCACAAAAAGATGTAATGGATACAGCACGATTACTGCGGAAGGCTGAACAATATGACAAAATTGCCCAGGATGTCATGGCACATGAAACATTGAAGAAATATGAAAGGGGAGAATTGACTACAGGAACTGCGGAGGAATAACAGTGCAGTCTACCAGTCTCAACTTCAAGAAAGCTATGGATGTCAATAATGATCTGGTGAAGTTGTATGCTGTGCTTTCTGAGACAGAGTTAGAGACAGATCGGGTGAATCTGATGAAAGAGGGATTTGTTACTGTGATAGAAGAGGAGCTGAGAAAACTGCAGGAATCCAGGATTGTAATTTGATGGATTCCATTTTCACTTTTTCTTATTCTTTTTCTCTTGCTTTGTGTTTCTGTAGAACTGGATTGAATTTAGAGTTATAAATTGATTTCTATAATGTGGGGGATTTTGACAAAGCTTTGAGATGTTATAGTAAGACCTTGAGGAACCACAAAGAAATAAAATACAAACAGGAAGAGACAAGTTCTCTGGCAAATATTGGATTTGTCTACATGGATAAAGGAGAGTCAGATCAAGCATTAGAACATGCAAAAAAGGAGTTCTATAATACCTCTCTTCGAAAAAATAAGCTTCTTCAGAAGAGTATTCAAAAAAGAGCTAAAGGCTTTTTCCTTTGAAGTACATAGCGATGGCATGGTCTTTTTTCTTGACAATTTTCTTTCTTAAGAGTTCAACGATTAAAGGTGATATGTAGTGCGTGCTGATGTCTGTTGTAAGATCAGTGGTATCTACATACGTCTTGGCTATATAAGCAGACATAACCAACCTGTCGGAAACCTTGAAGAAAGAAGTTGCTGTGGGCAGTTCAGAAAATAAATCAATGATGAAATCTTCATAATCAGTTTCAAACACATAGAGGTATGATTCATAGGCTGGAAGTGAGTCTGGATAGTAACTCGTGGCTATGGTGCAAGTTTCAGGGAGTCTCTCTAGGAATTTGTAGAGTCTGCTTCCAGAAATCCCGTGTTTTCTCATGACAGGAGCGAAGGTCTTCCTTAAATTGTACTTGAAATACCTGTAGAGGAATTCATCTTCTTCATCCCATTCT
>Ga0209636_10009273_pt1 | contig 10038 bp, 7 predicted proteins | sample DeeMarSWOR152_54_FD_187464 | JGI IMG/M metagenome (GOLD analysis project Ga0209636, IMG submission 187464) | Marine sediment microbial communities from White Oak River estuary, North Carolina - WOR-1-52-54 (SPAdes) (version 2) | ecosystem: Environmental > Aquatic > Marine > Intertidal zone >... | reverse complement strand
CTTTATCTCACCCGTCATTTTCATTGCGATATAATCTCCGGGCAGCATCATTTTATGAATTTTAGAATAAATATCCGGCTCGTTTTCCATAACCCACTTTAATTTCGATGCTGTAAAATTACCTGGTGAGTTAAGCAGCCTCTCAAGGCATTTCTCCTCTCCGATATCCTGTGCTGCTTTTCGGCCGATTTCTACCGCTCTGCTATCGCACCAGATTATTGAAGGCCTTAGTACCTGGTGACCATCATCTACAACCACCAGTCCGTGCATCTGATAAGAAATCCCAATCGCTTCCACATCATCCATGCTGCAACTTGTGCCCTTTTGCACTTGTGCACTTATGCTCTGTGTGGCCTTGATAACGTGCTCCCACCAGATACGAGGATGCTGCTCAGCCCAGCCTAATTCTTTTGCAATAACCTCTAATTCTCTTTCGGGTGAAGTCGCCGTTGCCAGAACCTCGCCCGTTTCAGCTTCCATCAATGTGGCTTTAATCGACGAGCTTCCCACGTCGTAGCCTAATAGTAGCGTCATTTACATACACCCCTTCCTTAAAATCAAGCAAGGTAGAGTTTATCTTTCGGTTTGATTTTAGGTATCTGATTCAGCTTTGCTTTGATGTCGTCTTTTTCCAATGCAAAACTCGGCGCTATTTCGATAAGGCAATCGACTGAGCCGTCCGGCTTTCTGGGCACAGCTACCCCCGCAGACTCAAGCCAATTAGCTGCACGCTCAATCAACGCCTGTTTTGTAGCTTCGGGACTCTCGGGGCCGGCAGCGTTTTTAACAGGAGCAAATTCTTGCTCCCATAAGGTCTGCAAAATTATTGACTTTGAGGCCAAAGGCAAGACATCAAAAACAAAGCTTTCCAGTTTTATACCGTTTGGTTCAGTAGGTTCGATAAGTTTTCCCTGCTGGTTGATGTGTGGGATTTTTTTGACGGCTTTATGCAACGGCAAAGAAAATCCTCCGGCATTTAACTTTTCAACAAAGCTGCGATTTATAAGGTGTATGGCGATGCTGCCAAGGCCGAATACCAGAGAACCATCGCCGTTTCGCTTCTCGGCCAGTTCATCGGGCAAATCGATATATTCAATGACGGTTATCTTCCCGTTGACTAAGCAGAAGTTACCGACCTTTTCTTTTGGCTCAATTTTTATAAGGGCCTTTGAGGACATCTCGGCCTCATCGAGAACATGCAATCCTATGAAAAGAGGGTCAAAAATATTTATCATAGGATTGTCAACCTGGAAATAGCTGATGATTTCTACGCCGCGTCTTTTCATATCTTCGGTGGCGCCGCTTTTATAGAGGGCCTTTAAGCTTCCGCCGTGGCCGTCAGGTGAACAAGCTGTGGTGCACTTGTCAGACATAAGTATCTTGCCATCAAAACTGAAATTGGGCAGTGTCCCCTGCTGAAATATAAAGACATCGCTCTCTCTCAGGCCGTAGTAATCATTCGAGCGAAAAATTTCTACTGTTTCAGCATAGTTCAAAGGGCTGGTCATAACATACCAGGGACAGATAGTCTGGTACTTCTGCGAGACTGCTGTGATTGTTTCTGCAAAAATTTGGAACAGCGTTTTATTTTTAATGGGGCTGATGGGGAAGTTCCCTTTTGGGCCTTCGAATCCGAGGCGGGTTCCCTGGCCGCCGGCAACGACAAGTGCGCCAACCTTGCCTGCCGAAATCAGCTCCTTGCCCAACTGCCTGGCCTGGACGTATTTGTGTTCCTGTTCAACATCGGCCGGCTCGCGGCCGTAGAATGGAGCCGCCTCAAAATCGGCAGGCAGGCGAAAATGAGCAGTCTTCTTTACGTAGTTGGCTACCCAATCGTCTATTTTCGAAAAATCCAGACCCTGGATTTGTGCCGCCAAATTCTGCCTCTGGGCAGGGTTTAGCTGCCCCCAAAACGCCAAAAGGTGGCCTTGATGGTGCCTTTTTAGCAGTTTTTTGGCGTTTTCAAAATTTGCTTTAGCAGTCATACCCGCAATTCCAAGCCAAAAACAAAGATATTAAGCAAATTGAAAAATTTTTCAAGAAAGTTAGAAAAATTTGCCGAAATTGGGTTGACAAAAAAGCTCATTTGTGCTACTATTCAATTTGAAGTAGACAGGTTTAAAAAGTTTATTATAACGTGAATAGTCATCATACTATATTTTTCTTTCATACCCTAAAGCCTGCCTGCCAAAAAAGATACTTTTTAGTTCAGCTTATACCATTGAGTTGATAAGTGCTTTGAGTGTAAATAAGCTAATGGTGTAGATTTCACTGGTAAAACTCGGTTTTGCGAATCTGAACCAGCTGCTTTTAGGCGGAAAAGAACTGTAAACCAAGGAGATTCGCAAGAAAGATGTTAGTTGTATTTATCTATTAAAAACATAATGAAAAACGGGCTTAAAAGCAGCTGGTTTTGCGAATCTCCAAAAGATGGAAAGGACAGAATTATGAAAAGGAAAGGTTTTACATTAATTGAGCTATTGGTCGTAATTGCGATCATAGCACTGTTGATGGGCATCCTGATGCCGGCTCTGGTCAGAGTAAGGCAACTGGCCATCCGAATGCTCTGCGGCACCCAGCTTAAGGGCATTGGTAATGCAATGATGGTCTATTCTAACGATAATGAGGATGAATACCCAATTGCAGGTGCTAGAATTGCTGTCTGGGGCATGAACACTAATACTAACCCTGCCGCCCCAACATACCCACACAGCGATCCGACCATCGCAGAGAGTTTTTATATTCTAATAAGGGGTGGCTATACAACACCGAAGCAACTCATCTGCAGCGGCGACTGGGGTACAGAATTGAAGTTCTCTGATTATTTGCCAACAGTGGTCACGGAATGGGAGCAGGTTATAAACTTCCCCCATAACCCAAGTGCACCGCAAAATCCTATTCGATTGTACGACTTTTGTAGCTACTCCTACCAGCTGCCATATCGTATCACAAAAAGCACTCCTGCCTTTCCCGTCAGTGCTTTAAGCGACCCTGAAAGCCCTGTCTGCGCCGACAGGAATCCTTACTTAAACGAAGAAGCCACTTATGTCGATTTTTCGTTTATAGGTGAGCAGTTGTGGAATCCGCAAAACAATCAGTACGGGGACCCAGATGGTAGAACTAATTGTGCTGCCCATCAGCAAGAAGGACAAAACGTCTTGTTTAACGATTTCCACGTGGATTTTGAGAGGCATCCCAATGTCGGTATTGATAACGACAATATCTGGATGTCTTGGACAAGCAAAGTCAAACCGATAGGTTCAGGTCACGGTCACGAGGTCGGCGTGGAACCTGCAAGAACGGGGCTTGGTCCGGGGTCTTCAAAAGACGCGTACCTGGTACAAGATGGAAAGGCCCCATAATAAGATGTGTGATTTCTGGTTCAGTTGCCTGCAGGCGGCCTTGTGCAATTGAGCACAAGGCCGCTTTTTTATTGATTATTGGCAAGTGATAATCGATAATTCTTATCCAGTCGTTCGTATCTCGACTTGCGGAATACCAGTTAGATTATGCACTTTAATTTTTTGGAGTGTTAAGTTGGGACAATCGCTTGTCTATAAGATACTTTTGGCCCACCTGGTTGACGGCGAACCGGCTGCCGGCCAGCCCGTTGGCATTCGAATCGACCAGACGCTCACGCAGGATGCTACCGGAACGACTGCCTTCTTACTATTTGAATCTATGAGAGCCAAGACAGTTAAAACGCAGCTTTCGGTCAGCTACATCGACCACAATATAGCCGGCTTCGGCCCGGAGAACCAAAACGACCATTTATATCTGCAAACCATAGCCCCAAAGTGCGGAGCTTATCATTCACGCCCCGGCAATGGCATCTGTCACCAGGTTCATCTGGAGCGGTTCGCAAAGCCCGGTGCGACTCTTTTGGGCAGCGACTCTCATACGCCCACCTGCGGGGCGGTAGGTACGCTGGCCATCGGGGCCGGCGGACTGGATGTCGCAGCAGCTATGGCTGGTGGGCCTTTCTATCTGACCTGCCCGAAAATCCTGGGCGTAAAATTAACCGGACAATTGGCCGACTGGGTGACAGCCAAAGATGTTATTCTTAAATTGCTGAGCCAGCTTACCACAAAAGGCAATGCGGAATGGGCGGTCGAATATTTTGGGCCGGCCATCTCAACACTTTCAGTGCCACAGCGCGCAACAATAACGAATATGGGAGCCGAGCTTGGCGTAACTACAAGTATCTTTCCAAGCGACGAACAAACCAGAAGATTTCTCACCGCCCAGAAACGGCAGGATGATTATCAGCCATTGGCAGCCGATGCCGACGCCGACTACGACCGCACAATTGAAATAAATCTATCCGAGCTTGAGCCAATGGCCGCCTGCCCGCCTTCGCCGGATAATGTCAAAGCCGTCAGAGAAATAGCAGGCATTCAAATAAGGCAGGTCATAATAGGCAGTTGCACAAACTCCAGCTTTAGTGATTTGATGATGGCCGCAAAGGTATTAAAGGGCAGGCGGATAAACGATATGGTCGAATTCGCCGTTGCTCCGGGCAGCAGAGAAGTTCTCAATATGCTGGCCGAAAATGGTGCGCTGGCGGATATGATTTCAGCCGGTACGCGTATATTGGAATGCGGCTGCGGCCCCTGCATCGGCCAGGGCCTCTCGCCCGCAGATGGTGTGGTGAGCGTGCGAACGTTCAACAGAAATTTTGCCGGCCGAAGCGGAACAAAAAACGACAAGGTTTATTTAGTCAGCCCCGAAACAGCGGTCGCTTCGGCGCTGACCGGCCAAATCACCGACCCTCGGGATTTGCCAGAGTTGTTCGGCATAAAATACCCGAGAATTGAATTGCCGGATGAATTTATCATCAACGACAATATGATAGAGCCGCCTTTGAGCCAAGAGCAAGCAGCAAAAGCAGAGGTTGTGCGTGGCCCTACGCTTGTCGTGCCAGAACCACCGCCGCTACTTCCTCAAGATTTCCAGGGCCAAGTGTTAATTAAATGCGGCGATAAGATTACCACCGACCATATTATGCCCGCCGGGCCTTTTCTGAAACTGCGTTCCAACGTGCCGGAATATGCAAAAGTGGTCTTTAATTGCTTTAATGAGCAAGGCAAACCCACATTCGCCCAGCGAGCCCTTGCGCTAAAGCAAAAAGGCATCGCTGGTATTATCGTAGCAGGTGCAAGCTACGGCCAGGGCTCGTCAAGGGAGCACGCCGCACTTTGCCCGATGTATCTGGGCGTGCGGGCCGTGATTGCAAAAAGCATTGAGCGAATCCACAAAGCCAATTTGATTAACTTTTGTATCGTGCCGATAGAATTTGCCGAGCTGCCTGACTATGACAAAATCAAACTCGATGACATACTCAAAGTCGACAACCTGCTCGAAGCAATAAAAGATAGTAACAAAGTTAAAATCGCCGAGAAAACCGGCAAATATGAATTTGTCGGCAGGCTGATACTTTCAGCAAGGGACAGAGAAATTTTGCTCTCAGCCGGGCTATTAAATTACGTACGTAAAAAAGCAAATGAGCAATAAGATAATAACCATTTTTGGGACCGGCAGGGCTAAGCCTGACGATGAGGCCTATGAATTAGCTCAAGACATAGGCAAACTACTGGCACAGGCCGGCTTCACCATCGCAAATGGTGGCTACGGCGGAACTATGCTGGCTGCAGCAAAAGCAGCAGCCGAGGCCCACGGCGAAACCATCGGTGTTACCTGCTCGGCTTTCGCAGCAACACCAAATAAATATATCAGCCGCAAAATTGTTACCGACTCACTCGACGAGCGGCTTGATACATTGATAAAATTAGGTCACGCCTATATAGTTTTGCCCGGCGGAACAGGGACACTGCTGGAATTGGCAAAGGTCTGGGAATTAAAAAACAAGGGCTTTCTACAGCAGCAGAAACCGATTATACTGGTAGGCGCATTCTGGACGCCGCTTATTGATTTGGTTGCCACTGATGACCCTGACAGCAAACAATATGTGCAACAGTTAAATGAGCCGAAGCAAATTATAGAATTTATTAAACAATCTGTAATATGAGCAACAAACCGGCAATTTTGATTTTGCTATTTATAGTCGGCATCGCCGCAGCAGGCCGAGCAGATAAGAATACCAGAGCTGCCGTGCGGGACGGCTTTATTCTGGCCGGCATAGATGGCAAATTGGTCACCCAGGATAGCAACGAGACTTCGCAGGCAAGGCCCGACAGATGCTTCTTCAAGTTTGATTCGGACGTAACTGACGGTATAGACCGACTCGAAGCCGGAACGCAATTGGAACTTCTGCCGTCAGCGACGCTCGAAAAGATGCTCGCCGATGCCAACAACCGTCCTGATGCAGGCTACAAACTCTGGGCCAGAGTTACAAAATATAAGGACGAGAATTTTATATTCCCGACTTATTTTTTGCCCACAAGCCAGGCCGAACCAACGCCGCAGCAAGAAGAGCCCGAAACAGCCATCAATGAGCCGAACGAGGCATTAACCGTACCGAAACAAATTTTAGATAAGCTCAAAACCAGAAAAATTATTCCCCAAGAGCAGTTAAAAGGATTGGAATTGAAACATGACTCGATTTTAGTAAACAGGACCGGCTTTATAGTCAAACAGCCAAAACCTAAAGCCAGATACGATTCATTCGCCCTTGACGGCCTTGGCCGAAGCATACAGCAGACCTCCCTTCAACTGCTGCCCTGCGAAGCGCTGGAGCAAGCCCAGCAGCGGCAATCTGCTGAGCCGGAAACACTACGATTCAAAGTAGCAGGCATTGTAACTAAATATAAAGGCGAATATTATCTGCTCCTGCAGCGGGCGAAACGAGTCTACAGCCATGAAAACTTCGGCAGATAAAGGATAAACCAATGCCCCACGAGCTTGACCAAATCCTAATTTCCTCTTCTCAGCCGGATTTTGAGAAAAGATTAGGCGACTTGCGTAGGAAAAAAGCACCTCGCGGCAGATTCCCGGGATATGACAGTCCTGAAAGTATAAGCGTGTTGGAAATTTTGCGCGATGTTGGCGAGAGAGGTGATAATGCTATCAGAGACTACACAAAAAAATACGATGATGCGGACCTTGAGCCTGATGAATTCAGGGTTTCTTCAAGGGACTTGGAAAAAGCCCACAAACAGATAGACGAAGAACTTTTAAAATCGATTCGTCAGGCGATTGAAAATGTAAAAAGGTATCAGAAGGAAATCTTTATTGGTAAAGAAAGAGCTTGCACTGGCGGAACCGCCATAAAATATAACCCTATAAAGAGAATTGGAATCTGTGTGCCAGGTGCAGCGGCCCCATTGCCTTCTACTGTTATAATGACTGCAGTGCCAGCAATAGTAGCAGGTGTAAAGCCGAAGAATATTATTGTAGTCTCACCCCCAAGATATAAAAGTAATCCGCAAGACAAAGGAACTATCCATCCGGTGACTCTTGCGGTTTGCCACGAGCTGGGGATTAAAGAGGTCTATCGAATTGGTGGTGCTCAAGCTGTAGCTGCTCTGGCCAGCGAAAAAAGCAGTATACCAAAAGTTGATAAGATTGTTGGGCCTGGCAACTTATGGGTGCAAACTGCCAAGAAAATGGTCTCGCAGGATTATGTCGCAATTGACTCAATAGCCGGCCCAAGTGAAGTTTTGATAATTGCAAATGACAAAGCTAATCCCGCCTGGGTCGCAGCTGATATGCTAAGCCAGGCCGAGCATGCCTCTGATAGCACAGCGATTGTTTTAACTGATTCAGAAACATTTGCAAAACAGACTCTCGAAGAACTTAAAAAACAGCTAAGAGAACTATCAAGGGCTGAGCAAGCCAAACAATCTTTACTTGCGCTTGGCGCTATTGTAGTTTTAAATGGTATGACCGAAGTGATTGACCTTGCAAATGATTTGGCAGTAGAGCATTTACAGATTCAATGTGGCAATGAAAGCAGAGAAATAGCCGAGAAAATCGAAAATGCCGGCGCAATTTTTATCGGCGATTATACGCCGGTTGCCGTCGGTGACTACTGGGCGGGTCCAAGTCATACATTACCTACAGAAATGCGAGCTAAGTTTTCAAGCGCGCTTACCAGCAACGATTTTATCAAGTCAATAAGCATTATCGAGTATGATAAAGAAAAGCTCACCGCCTGTGCCGATGATATTGTCCGCCTGGCCGAAACCGAAGGCCTCGACGCCCACGCAAAAAGCGTAAAAATCCGACAAACAAAATAACGTGCTACAGTTCTTCGCTACACTTCCCAGTTAAGCTTTTCCTCATATTTCCAGTAGAATCTACCCAATAAATGAGCCGTGACTATTAGCAAATAAATAAGGGCTATGCTGGAAACGTAAGCTAAAATCCACCATTGCTGCAAAATCGATACTATTATGACGGACAAAGCCCCAAGACCATAAAACAGTATAACTAGCCCACAGTATTGAAAAAACGTGCTGAATATCGACCTGATAAGCAAGACAGGGTTAATCCCGGAAATAGAGTCAAACATCACAACCGCCAATAATCCCATCGGAAAAAACAAAACCGCATAAGTTAATAAAGACCAGAAAATAAAGTCAGCTTTTTGGGCATATTGAGCATAAATTAGCACTGGTGCAGTAAAGAAAGCAAGGCAACCAACTGTTCTAATCAGCTGCAAGAGCATATCGCCTAAACCGGGGGTACTGCCTACCGTCTCCGGAGCCCGCAGCCCGCCGGCAGCGCTGTCACGGATGCATTCACAAAAGTACCAGTACACATATAGGCCAAGAATGATATCTACAATGAAACCTACAATTGCAAATAGTGCAAGAAATACAAGCATCGGCAGGAACATCGGTGTAAATACGCCAAGCACCTGTCTTACTATCTTAAATAATAATGGTATGCCGATGATAATCCCAAGGATTATTAGCCCTGGCTTGCTTGTCGGATATAGAAATATATCGATAACCCACGGCAGCTTACGCTCAGAGACAGGTTCGTCTTTTTTTATTCCTAATTGCTCCTCAAGTCTTTGCACATCTTCTATAGTTCTATCATCTCGACCCGCCGCAGGCGCCGGCCGCTCCGCAACCTTATATTCCTGGGGAACATCCTGCAAAGTTAAATCGTAAGCGCCACGTTTTGGGCTGGGTTTTAGCTTCTCGGCTTGGCCTTTATCCATCACAGGTCCTACCGCCGGTGCTTTGGGAACTACAAATATATTTTTACACTTCGGGCATCGACCTTTTTTACCGGCGTGGATTTCGGGAACACCAAGTCTCTGGCCGCATTTTCTGCAGCGGAACCTAATCATATTATTTCTTTTCTGGTTTGACATAATCTGCTTTCAATTCGTCAAACCAAACTGTTCCGGGCCCGTAGATTTGCAGCGCTATAATAATCCATTTTGTGTCCTCCGGGATAGAAACAGTCCCCTCATAGCGTTTCCAGTTATGGTTCGCAGGCGGGTCACCGGTATCTTTTGCCCCAATATACGCAGCCCACTCATGGCTTGACTGTTTGCGGTCGGCTCCGAGAAATTGGACATCAATGACTGCTTTGCTGGCTTGTTCGGCCTTAATGTAGGCGCTTACCTGTAATTTCTGCGATGTCCCATCGTGTGTGAATCTTCTCGCCCACTGCGCAACGGGGAAAAAACGCTTGACTGTTTTCTTCAGGCAAAGACTTGCTTTGCCTTCGAACGCTGTCTCTTTGTCCCAGATATATTCTACGCCTTGAACTCTTGCCCCTCGTCGCCAGCCGGAAGGTACTGTGCGGCCGGTTTCAAAGCTGTCGGCTATAGGAAATGCTCTTGATGTTCGTGGCTGCTCCGGTTTAACTGGCACTGGTTTTTTCTCTTGAGCTTGGGTGGCTGCATTAAGCTCTAACCAGCCAATGCCTTCGCGAAGACGACCATACACATTACCTCGCCAGCCGTGCCCGCCCTCATAAGTAACCAGCTTCACCTTTGCACCATGCTCGGCAAGGGTTTCGGATGCTCTCTTAGCCATCCAGAAGGGACAAACTTTGTCATCAGGTGAGTGGTCAATAAAATACGAATGACCGGCGGCATGTTTTAAGACAAAACCT
>Ga0209636_10009272_pt1 | contig 10038 bp, 7 predicted proteins | sample DeeMarSWOR152_54_FD_187464 | JGI IMG/M metagenome (GOLD analysis project Ga0209636, IMG submission 187464) | Marine sediment microbial communities from White Oak River estuary, North Carolina - WOR-1-52-54 (SPAdes) (version 2) | ecosystem: Environmental > Aquatic > Marine > Intertidal zone >... | reverse complement strand
GTTGATTATGGCAGCAATCAGAGACTGACTTTCCCCGGCCGGACCGATACCGGCAATCTTGATACCCTTACCCAGTTCGGCTTCGAGCATATCTTCTATCTCCACCATGTCCTTGCCCCAGAGATGTCGGGCTTTCCTCAACTCAGCTTTGCCATTATCAAGGAACAGGTAAACAGGTTCTGAAGATATACCGCTAAAGAAGACGGCGTCATAGCCCGAAAATTTTAAATACGGACCGAAATCACCGCCTGAGTTAGCATCGCCCCAGGTGCCGGTGAGCGGCGATTTCCCAACTACGACATATCTGGCAGCAAACAGAGACCGGGTACCCGTAAGAGACCCGGCAACAAAACCAAGCATGGCTTCGGAGCCGAGCGGGTCTGCTTTTGCTTGCTGACGGCTGAATAGTATCCTAGCTCCTATGCCATAGCCTCCGAAGAAATCACGGTATAGGCTTTCGTCCGGGTTCTCTTCCTGTATCTTGCTTGCCGATAGGTCAACAAACAGAATTCTGCCTAAATAACCACCAGACATTTTGAAACCTCCTGTAAATAATTTACCCTAGCAGGTTTGGGCGGCAGGTGGATAACGAGTTTATTGTACCACAACATCTGGCTTAACCGAAAATCCCTCGATCTAAATCGAAGTATTGACAATCATCAACGAGGGTTACTAGAATTCACTTTGGTACAAAACATAGTCCCAAGAGGTCGTTAAACTCAGGGAAATTCGCGAAAAGGAGATGTGGTTATGGAGTATACCCAGATAAAGTGTGATTCTTCAGATGGAATCCTGACGGTGACACTCAACAGACCCGAGAAGTTGAATGCCTATACCTTAGTTATGGGCAATGAGCTTGCTGACGCTTTCACTAGAGCAGATGAAGATGACGAAGTGCGGGTAGTAATTGTGACAGGTGCTGGTCGTGCTTTTTGTGCCGGGGCTGAGATGGGGCGTGACCCTGCAGATTTTGGCCAGGCTCAGCGCTCATCAACAACGGTCACTGAAGGAGTGCAGGCAAGTTTGTCTTGGATACATACACTTTACGATCTGAAGAAGCCAGTCATAGCTGCTATTAACGGGCATGCCGTCGGCGTCGGCCTTACCATGACTTTGCCTATGGATTTCCGGTTGGCCTCTGAAGATGCCAAAATAGCGTTTGTTTTTCCTATGCGTGGATTGACTCCCGAGGCAGCCAGTTCATGGTTCTTACCACGTATCGTTGGTATTAGCAAGGCTGCTGATCTGTTGCTTACGGGAAGATTTATAGATGTTCGTGAGGCAGTAGCATGCGGGTTGATTAACGAGGCAGTACCTAAGGACAATGTCGTTTCCAGAGCTCGCGAGATTGCCTCGGAGATCGTTCGCAATACGTCTGCGGTAGCTGTCGCGCTCACACGTCAGCTTATTTGGAAAATGTTAAGCGCTGATAGTCCTTCAAAGGCTTCAGAGATAGACTCAAAGATATTCCAATGGGCGCTTCAACAACCCGATGCTCGCGAAGGCATTGTGTCGTTTCTCGAGAAGCGCCCCCCAAAATTTAGTATGCGCCCTAGTGCCGATATGCCGGATTTTTATCCCTGGTGGAGTGAACCGGGTTCCACGCGATAATGTGGTTCTTGTTGAAGTATCGTTCCGGATGATCCCGCTAATTTTGTCCTAGGGTTGTAAACTCCGGTTATACGACGGCTTGGTTTTAACAAGGTAAAACTTGTAGAAAAACAACTCTACGGACGCAGCCTTTCTTATATCAACAATCAGCCAGTTTGTTGAGCTACAACATACTATCAGGTATGACTAATGGCAGTGCAGATAGGATATTTCTACTCCCTCTCGTAGAAAACGAGGTCCGAACGCTGAAAGCCTACAGACGTCAAGAAATTCCTGAGTCTTTCGTCACTCTCCCTAACGATACCCCCCATAACCGCATTACTGCGCTTGCATTCTTCATCAAAGGCTTCGACCAGAGCTCGGCCTATCCCCATATGCTGATACTTGGGATCGATGCCGATCATGTCGATCCACCCGACCTTGCGGTGCCGAGTGGGATGTTCTAGCGAGTGCCTCAAGCTCGTGATGGACTGACTGTGTTCCTCTTCTACCACAGTTCCCACTATGAAGCCTGCCACCCTGCCCTCTGCTTCAGCAACAAAACTTAGCTCAGGGTGATACAATGCCCAATAAGCTTCAAATGAAAACGGCCAACTAGGTACTCGCTCTTCACCAAAAAGCAAGTTGTCTATCTCATTCACTCGGGGCAGGTCGAAATCAACCATTCTTCGGATCTTAACATCTGCCTTTTTTCCAGCCATGTTCACCTCCTTACACCATGGTGATAACCATTCTATAACACTCTTGTGGCGTGGGCAACTCACCTTCAGTGGCTGTTTCAACTATCGGTTCGTTATCTCAAGTATCGCCGTTGGGCGTTTGGTTCTCACCACTATCGTATGACGGCCTGTTTAAGTTTTGTGTAACATTTCATCGAAAAGTGACGTAGTCTTCTTCAGCAGCACTTGTCTTCGAATTGTAGTCACTGCATCCCACACGGCCAAGAGTTCTTGCTGCTTTTACGGAGAGTCTGATGCTATAATTAAGGGAGCCTCAATGCGTCGCTGTGCCGCTACCTCGAATAAGAGGTTTGACAGAATACCAATTTCTCAAGTAATAGTAAGCGGTTCGTATAACTTATTGATGCATCAAAGGAGGTGGTACCATGTCACAACCGATGCCAGACATTACATTCACCTTTACTGACCCGGATGGATTTAAGGTCTTTGTGCGCAAATGGGTGCCGCCGCCAGGAGTGCAGCCTAAAGCTGTGGTGCAGATCGCCCACGGTGCGGCGGAACACAGCCTGCGCTATGAACGTCCTGCTAAATTTCTCAATAGAGCCGGCTACATAGTTTATGCCAACGACCACCGCGGTCATTGGCAGACAGCTGTAACCATGGAGGAGGCGGGGTTTGCCGGCGAGGATGGCTGGAATGGAATCGTCAGAGACGCCAAACAACTTACCGATATCATTAAGAAAGAAAATCCCGGCTTGTCAGTATTTCTCTTTGGCCACAGTATGGGGTCGTTAATATCTCAGCATTACATCCAGCAGTGGGGCAGTGGACTCAAAGGTGTTGTGCTTTGCGGGTCGTCTGGAGTGAGAACAGACCTGGACTTAGTCATTTCTAAGCTTGAGGCGAAACCCAGGGAGGAGCACCAGAGGCCGGCTGGCCCGCGTACTCTGCAACAATTTGATTGGCTTACGCGGGATAGAACTGAAGTGCAGAAATATATCGACGACCCCTGGTGCGGCTTCACCTTTACGCGGGGCTTTGTACTTGACATGCTTCGGGCAATGCGGGAAGGCTGGAAGCCAGAAAATGAAGCCCGCATCCCCAAGGAGCTGCCAATTTATGTGATTTCTGGTGAGCTAGACCGGGCGGCGGGGGAGAACACAACTTCGATAAGGGCGCTTGTGGAACGTTATCAAGCGTTGGGTATGCGAGACGTCATGCTTAAAATATACCCGGGAGCGCATCACGAACTGTTGAATGAAACTAACCGCGATGAAGTACAAAGTGATATACTTACTTGGTTAAACGAGCATTTGTGAAACGATAGTCTCAGGGTAGGGTAATCTCATATAGATTAGGTATCTCACCGCCAGCTTGGAAATCGTTATCTAAATAATTAAGTATGAGGAGATAATGATTTATCAATAAAAAATTGAAAAAGGGAGGTTTATAGAATGGATAAGGTCAGCAAGATGGGTTTTCCTGCCGGGTCGAGGGACCCGATGTACGACACACCGTATGTGGACATCGACGAGTGGCGAGACGAGCCGGTCCGCTGTCGCTATATACATGGGGGGTTCGAAGGCACCGATTGTCGGTTCTCTTTCTACTTCCCACCTCCGGAACGCTACGAGGGACGGTTCTTCCAACCGCTCATGGCGGTTTCAGGCATAGAGACTGCTGCACTTATGCCTGCGATGCAGGGTATGATGATACCTGATACCCTTCCCTCCGCTATAGATAGCGGCGCTTATCTTGTGGAGTCGAACCAGGGCCTTACAGTTATGTTTCAGGGCGATGACCCCACTATACCTATGTATAGAGCTAGCGCCGCAGCGGCTAGGTACTCGAGGGTGCTGGCTGCCGAGATGTACGGCATGCACCGACCTTATGGCTATGTTTACGGCGGCAGTGGTGGAGCTTACAAGACCATGGCTTGTATGGAGAACTGTCCCGGTGTCTGGGATGGCGCGGTGCCATTCGTTCACGGAACACCACTGGATGGGCCCAATGTGTTCACGGTGCAGGCTCATGCTATGAGAATACTGCTTGATAAATTCCCTGCCATTGTTGATGCACTGGAGCCTGGCGGCAGCGGCGACATGTATAGCGGACTGAATATCGAGGAGCGTGAAGCCCTCGCCGAGGTGACCCGGATGGGGTTCCCACCGCGGGCGTGGTTCAACTTCGAAAGGATCGCGCGTGGCTACACAGGGGTCTTCTCAATGTTCTTTGATAACATGGTTAAGTATGACCCCGAGTATTTTAAAGACTTCTGGACGGTACCGGGCTACCTGGGTGCAAACCCTCCCGAGTCTCTCTTGCGTGCCCGTATCCAGCACAAGACGAAGATCAGTAAGGTGGTAATGTCCAAGGAAGCCGCCGAAATGGGCCTGCAGGTGTCGATGCCGGCGAGGCTGGCTGACAGTGAGACGGAGATGCCGGCAGTGATCCAGCTTGAGAGTCTGCCGGAAGGGAATCTTCAGGGGGCTACCCTGGCCTTAAAGAGCGGCACAGCCGCAGGGCATGTTTTCTACATTTCCGGAGTGATGGGTGACATGATAACGATTGGTTTCGGCGAGGCTCACTTCCGGGCTATGCCCGGCATTAAGGCTGGCGATGAGGTACTGATCGACAACTCGGTGTATCTCGCCGCCCAGACCTATCACCGCCACCAGGTCCCGTCGCCTGACTACTATGTCTGGGACCAGTTCAAGGTTGCCGGTAAACCGGTGTACCCGCAACGGCCCGTGCGGATAGGCTCGAGTGGGCCTATTTATACCGGTCGATTCGCCGGAAAAATGATCGTGGTTCAGTGTCTGATGGATGAAGCCGCTTTCCCCTGGAATGCCGACTCGTATCGCACAATGGTGCAAAAAGCGCTGGGGCCAAGCTTCAACGATAACTACAGGCTCTGGTTTGTCGACCATGCCATGCATACGGGACCATGGGTTGCGCCAGGTGATCCCCGACCCGTAATTACAACCCGCATCATCAATTACATGGGCGTCCTGCAACAAGCGCTGCGCGACCTTAGCGACTGGGTCGAGAAAGGATTGGCACCCCCTGCAAGCACCGTCTACAAGGTAGTGGACGGTCAAGTGGAGGTGCCGGAGACAGCCGCGGAGCGCAAGGGCATCCAGCCGACGGTCACCGTGAAAGCGAATGGCGGTGAGAGGGCTGAGGTCGCGGTCGGCGAAGCTGTCGAATTCACCGCGGTCATCGAAGTGCCGCCGGGCACCGGCACGGTAGTGGCCGCGCACTGGGACTTCGAGGGTGCTGGCGACTATCCGGTCAGAGAGCAGTTTGACGACACCAACTCGTCGTATTCTCGTGTGACCATGAAGACCACCTATGCCTTCTCGGAGCCGGGCACGTACTTCCCGGCGCTTCGGGCTACCTCACAGCGGCAAGGCGATTTCAAAACCCGATTTACTCGAATCCATAACCTCGGCAGGGTGCGGGTTGTCGTGAAGTAGGACAGGCGACGGTTCGAACGGGTGGCCCCTTGAGGTGCGCTGCGTTCATACGATTGCCCTTAGGCTAAGTGAGCGTGTAGAACCGTGGGGACGTTCTTTATATTTTTGCATTTGATGAATGAGTCTGATTGAGAGATAATTTTTCGAGAAGGTTACATCGAGTAGCTAGATAAGGAGGATAAAATGGTGAATTCAATTCGTGTGGAACGAAATATCCCTATGAAAATGCGCGACGGCGTGACATTACGGGCTGATGTTTACCGACCGGACGATAACGAAAAACACCCTGCTATTGTCGTGCGAACACCATACGATAAAGGGCCTTCCACTCGCAGTGACTATCTATCACCGATAGAAGCGGCTTTCGCGGGATACGCCGTGGTTATCCAGGATACCAGAGGTAGATTTGCCTCAGAAGGCGAATTTGTCCCGGGAGCACCGGAGGGCAAAGATGGGTACGACACAATAGAAAACGTGGCCGCCGAGTCTTGGTGCGATGGGAACGTTGGTATGGTAGGTGCCTCATATCTTGGACGGAACCAGTGGCAGGCGGCAATAGAAGCTCCACCCCATCTCAAAGCTATCGCTCCACATGTTATTGGAGCCGGTATGTTAGGCGAAGCCGGAATGAGCGGAGTGAGAGAGCTGGAAACAGTCATAAGCTGGTCTGCCACGATGGCCCTCGATACGCTCGCCAGAATGGCCAAACAGGGAAAAGACGTCTCCAAGGCGCTGGCGGATGTCAGGTATGCCATGAACAATTTTGAGGAAGTATGCAATTTTTTGCCGATTAAAGACATACCATATTTTAGGTTTGAAGGACTACAGGAAGGGTTCATGAGACGCTTCAGTGATGAGAACTTGAAAGGCATAAAGTCCGAAGAAGAACTCTTCTGGCCCTATGAAAAAGTAAAAGTCCCAATTATGCATTCTTGCGGCTGGTATGATATGAGCGTTGGACATACCTTTCTTAATTTCCTCAAGATGAGAGAAAAAGGAGGCTCGCAAATTGCTCGGGAAGGGCAGCATGTGCTTATGGGGCCCTGGGTTCATGGGGCAAGGCTCCACAACTTCATCGGGGCACTCAATTTTGGCCCGTATGGTTCCGGGGCGGGTGCTTTTGCCACGAGCAGGCATATACAGTTTTTCGATAAATACTTAAAGGGGATTGACAGCCCTTATCTTGTGCCTATACGTTACTTTGTCATGGGACGGAAAAGGTGGAGAAACGCTACCACCTGGCCTTTGCCGGAGACCCAGTGGCAGCGTTTTTATCTACACAGCCAGGGTCATGCCAACTCCGCCGGCGGTGATGGTGTACTTAGCCAGGAGGAACCAGGGACGGAATCACCGGATATCTACGTATATAATCCACATGACCCTGTACCCACCAGAGGCGGCAGACTTAATCCGGACCTCAACCAAGCCGCGGGCCCACAGGACCAAGCTGTTATCGAAAAACGTAATGACGTCCTATGCTACACAACGCCTGAACTAAAAGAAGAAATGGAGATAACCGGTCCTTTGAAACTCCATCTTTTTGCTTCTACCTCAACAAAAGACACTGACTTTTTCGTGAAAATGGTTGATGTTTATCCTAACGGCTTGGCCATCAATGTGGCGGAGGGCTGTATCCGGGCCAGATATAGGAAATCGATTCTTAAACCCCAGTTGGTAACCCCGGGGGAAATCAATGAGTATCTGATTGATTTAGCCTCGACCAGTAATCTCTTTGGCAAGGGACATCGTATTCGAATAGATATTACCAGCAGCAATTTTCCTCGATTCGAGCGTAATATGAATACCGGCAATCCCTTTGGAGAAGATGCCAAGGGTATTCCAGCTATGCAGACCATATTTCATCAGTCAGACTATGCTTCGTGTATTGATTTACCGGTAATACCGCTAGCTAAATGATAAGTAGGGAAAAGAGAGGGGACGATAGCCACTGCTAGGAATCTCAGTGAAAACCAATGCTGGTAATAGAGCAAGGCGAAGACTAGACTTTATCCTGACTTAGCTGGCAAGGCAAAGGTCTATAGCCCGGCGATATATGGTAATAGGGACAGCCCCCGCTATGGGATAGCGTCCGCCAACCACTACGATAGGGATTCCCCAGCCTTCATATTCGGCTCGTCCATCTTCATATTCTGCCAGTATCTCTTCTTCCAGTGGTCTGCTGGAAAAGTCGGAGTTGAATCTCTCAACATCAAGCCCAGCCTTTTTGGCCAGGCTAATCAACACCTCGCGCTCACTGATGTTCATGCCCTCTTCGAAGAAGGCTCTGAAAAGAGCAATGTGGAAACGTCGAAAGGCTTCCCCTCCTTGAAGCTGGGCACACTTAGCTGCTCGAAGCGCAGGCATGCTTGAGGCGGGATATGGCTCGTCAGGATTCCAAGGATTAAAGCCGATTCTATCCTCCTCCAAGGCTGCTCTACGTCGCGACTCGACACTGTGAGAGCTAATGAGCCTGTTGGGAATCTCTCGAACCACGAGTGGATAGCTTCTCCAGCTAATGCTAATCTTACTCCCGTATTCCTCTTCTAGGCATTGCAGCCGAACTGCTGCGATGTAGCACCACGGTGAAAGATAATCGAAATAGACAACTATCCTTATCGGCTTCTCCATTGATATTATTCCCTGGTAAACGCAGGCATAGCCTACCATTACAAGTGTAAGGCTATAACCAAACAAAATTCAACAGCCTTCGAGTTCAGCAACAGACTAAGCCCGGTTATGATAGCCGCGTCTCTCCTTCTGCCTGGTGAATTTAATTGCGCCCTTTAGCATTTCGTTACTTCCTTGGCAATAGGTTTTCTGGTTGACTTTCGAGTTAGGATGGCAGCGACTGAGTGATCTAGAGGAGCCGTGAACTACTGCAGTCTCCCCAAGGCAACTCTTGGATGAATCATGCATGGAGTCACAAATGTCCATATTGTTCAGCTCGGGCAAAAAAGCCTGTTTTGGTTAGTGAGTCACAGTCCATCGTTAAGTGCAATGCTAAACCAGAAGCTGTTGTAGGGCTGGAATAAGACTTTTTTCTCAAACACGAGTTCGGAAACTGTCCCCTAAGGCCCACCAAGGGTGTCAATAAGCAGAACTCCAAGAGATTTTTTCATCTTCCCGTCTGCTGGCAGTAGAAGAGAACTACTTCGTAAGCCTTGACGAGACAGGCCAAATGAGGGTATCTTGTAGTTACCTGCCGCTATCCGATTTTAACCCGCTCCCAGGTGGCGGATTTTACATAGGTCTTGGCAAAATCAAAAGCGGACTTCGCAGCGTAGGGAAGGATGTAGAGTGAGAGCTTACATTCTGGCTATTGACCAAGGTACCACAGGGACAACAGCACTTATTGTTGACCGTGATGGGGTCATACGTGGGCGTGGGTACGCCAAGATTCCCCAGTACTATCCCAAGCCAGGTTGGGTGGAGCATGACCCCTCGGAGATTTGGGAGCAGACTTTACAGGCGGTCAGCCAAGCCAAGCATGCTGCCGGAATTGGAGATGCTGATATCGCTGCCATAGGCATCACCAATCAGCGGGAGACGACCATACTTATAGATGAAGTAACTGGAGAGCCTATAGGGCGGGCTATCGTGTGGCAATGCCGCAGGACAGCAGACAGGTGTGACCAACTCAAAGCACAGGGGATGGCCGAAATCATCCAGGCCAAGACTGGCTTGATAATCGATGCCTACTTCTCGGCAACAAAGATACAGTGGTTTTTGGAGAACTTGCCCGGGATAAGGGAGCGGGCAGAACGAGGTGAGATTCTATTTTGTAACGTGGACGCCTGGCTGCTCTGGAAACTCACCAATGGCAGGGTACATGCCACCGATTTCTCAAATGCATCTCGCACCATGCTGTTCAATATAAATACCTTGGATTGGGATGACGAACTGCTGCGACTTTTTGACATTCCGCGTTCTATGCTGCCGGATGTTTGCCCCTCGATTAACAATTTTGGCTATACCGAGGATGGGATTCCCATTGCTGGGGTGGCTGGTGACCAGCAGGCGGCCTTGTTTGGCCAGGCATGTTATCAGCCCGGCACGACTAAGGTGACATACGGCACAGGGGCTTTTGTCCTTATGAACATAGGTAAGAAACCCATCGTAGCCAGACACGGTCTGCTGACTACTTTGGCTTGTAGCCTCGACAGGAAGGCTGAGTATGCCTTGGAAGGCAGTGTATTTATTGCGGGGGCAGCTATCCAATGGCTGCAGGATTTAGGATTAATCAAAGAGGCAGGGGAGTCAGAGCAATT
>Ga0209636_10009270_pt1 | contig 10039 bp, 8 predicted proteins | sample DeeMarSWOR152_54_FD_187464 | JGI IMG/M metagenome (GOLD analysis project Ga0209636, IMG submission 187464) | Marine sediment microbial communities from White Oak River estuary, North Carolina - WOR-1-52-54 (SPAdes) (version 2) | ecosystem: Environmental > Aquatic > Marine > Intertidal zone >... | reverse complement strand
AAACAGAGCTGTCATTGCCGTGAAAAAAAAGAAGGCGATGAGAGCCCCTGCCAGAGAAAGAAGAAGTATATCAAAAGGAATGCGCTTAAGTATTTTTATTTCTTCTTGAGTAAAGGCGGGTGGATTAGACATCTTTAAGTTTATTCAAGCCTCTTATCAAATTGTAGAATCCCGCGGCTATACCAAGTAGAGTAAAGATAAGCAACAACCAGGGGTGAGTGTGGAAGAGTTTATCAAGAAGATAACCAAAAAACAAGCCCACAGCAATCGAGGAGGGCAACAGGAGGACCAGAGAACTCAATTGGGCAAATTTTTGGTAGTCGATCTTCCAGGAAGGCTTAAAAATCATAAGAGTTCAATAAAGATGTTTTCTGCAGGGAAAAGACAATCTCCTCTTTTAAATTATTATTGGATAAAATTAGTCTGTCAAGAGATTTAACCGGGGTCAGACTTTATTATGAATGGATGCCCCAGGGATAAAAAGACGTCCAGATCTTATAATAATGACAAAGTCTGGCCCCATGTTAAAGAGATAAAACCTACCCCCAGGCCTTCAAAGATGACAAGGCCTGACCCCATGCGATTGAGCTGGTGTGCCTATCCAGGTTTGTTCCTGTTGATTCTAATAGGGGGTTGTGTTAAATATTTCCTGTATGTTGAAGAAAAAAGCGGCTTTCCTTCTTTTAATTCTCCTTTTCTTTACGGGAAAGGTTTCATCCCAAACCCAGGGGGGGCTTTCCTCAGGGGAGATAAAAATCATAGCTCACTATAAGGAAAAGATCAAAGACCAGATTTTTGCTTCAGGCAATGTGGAAGTTCATTACAGGAATGTCAAATTATTTGCCGACCGAATCGAGCTTAGCTCGGAATCCAAGGATGTCTATGCCGAAGGTCATGTGGTTATTCAGACTCCTGATGAAGTCGTGAGTTGTGAGAAGATTTTCTTTAACTTGGATAGTAGCCAAGGCAAGCTGGAGAATGTGCACGGAATGATTCAGCCGACCATTTTTTATGAGGCTGAGTCTGTGGAAAGAAGAGATGAAAATCTTTACAGTTTTCGCAAAGCCCGACTAACTTCCTGCACTCAGCCCGTCCCTAGATGGAAATTTTCATGCTCCAAGGCAAATTTTAAAAAAGATGACTACATGGAGATGTGGAATTCAGTTTTTTCCATAAAAGGAATTCCTGTTTTCTATCTTCCTTACATGAGATATCCCCTCGATAAGGAAAGGGCGACTGGCTTTTTGATGCCCCAATTAGGATATTCTGGTCGGAAAGGCTTTTTCTTCAGTGAGAGTTTCTTTTGGGCTATCAAAAGAAACATGGATGCGACCTTTAATATAGACTACTATTCTGCCAGAGGGCTCGGAGGAGGCCTGGAATTTAGGTATATATTTTCTAGAGGCACAACCGGCCATCTCAATCTTTATTATTTCAAATTTAACAAGGAGCAACAGCAGGAAACACCTTCCTCTGCCCATATTATCCGCTTCAGACACAATCAGGACTTACCTTTGAATTTTGAGTTGGTGGCAGATATTGATCTCCAGAGTTCATATGATTTTTTGAGAGAATTTGACAATAATTTTAAACGAGCTGTAGTATCAAATCGCAGGACACAGGCTTATTTATCAAAAGCTTGGTCTTATTATAATTTTAATATTCGGGTCTCAAGGTTTGAGACTTATTATGCCAATAAAGGAGATTCGGTCATCAGGCATGACTTTCCCCAGATAAAATTCAGTTCCTCCAAGATAAAGCTGTTTTCGCCCCTTTATTTTTCATTCTACTCCTCTTTCGACAGCTGGGAACATGGCTGGCAGTCTGATTACGAAAAGGATAAGCAGAAGCAGTCTCAGAGCCTAGCCTTTAGTCCTTCCCTAAGCCTTCCCTTCACAGGAATCCCTTGCCTCTCCATAAATACTTCTCTCGAAAGCAACTTTAATTATTATTTTCAAAGCTATGCTCCTGGTACTGCAGAAGTTGTTGATGAGCCTCTTTTCAGCTCTAATTATGTCCTGAATGTGCAACTCATCGGACCTGTTTTTTACAGGATTTATCGAGATGCTGAAGGCACAGCAAAACTGAAGCACATTATTGAGCCTTTCTTTACTTATACCTATCAGACTCCTGTTGATGATCCTGAAAGGATTATCAATTACCGAAGCTATTTTCGCACCCATCAAATCAGATATGGTTTGACCAATCGATTCTTGATCAAGAAAGATAAAATGCCAAGGGAAATCCTGACCATTGCACTCGAAAATGTTTATTATCTTTCGCCCGAAGATGGTCCCTTGAATATCTACCTTGTGGATGGTGAAATTCCGAAGTATGCTGATGTGAGAGGCACCGTAAGGTTTTATCCAACAACGAAATACAGCCTCGATTTTTCAGGAGCCTGGAATCCATATCATAAGACCTTTTCCAGCCTCAGATTGGGAGCGAACTTGGGTTCTATGAGTGATCCTTTATTCTTGAGAGTGAGTTGGTTTAAGAGTATCAATCCCTATATAGAATCTGAAATTTGGAGCCGCCATCAAATTGATGGCTTTGCAGGAATTAAGATCCCCAAGCTTTCCTTAGAGGCAATGGGTGAAGTCAGTTATAATATTCTCGAACGCAAGATGCTTTATTCTGGCTTGAATTTGGTGTACCATTACCAGTGTCTTGATTTCAGAGCTGAACTCAGAGTCTTTCATTTTCGTGAAGAACCTGAGGTCCAGTACAGAATTTCTTTCGGGCTAGGCAATATAGGGAAGACAATTGACTTTTTGGGTGGATTGGGATTTTAAATGAAGGGATTGATTTTAAGCGGCGGAAAAGGCACCCGGCTTCGTCCCTTAACCTTTACTCAAGCCAAACAACTCGTGCCTGTGGCTAACAAGCCCGTTTTGTTTTATGGGATAGAGGCTTTAGTAGAAGCAGGGATAAGAGATATAGGTATTGTCGTCGGAGATACCAAAGATGAGATCAGACAAGCTGTGGGAGATGGCAGTCTTTGGGGTATTCAGGTCCAATTCATAGAACAAGACGCTCCTTCAGGCTTAGCTCATGCCGTGAAGATATCTGAAAGCTTTCTTGGCAATGACCCGTTCGTCATGTATCTGGGGGATAATATTCTCAAGAGTGGAATCAAATCTTTAGTCGAAGAGTTTCAAGGGCAAAAGCCTAACTCCTTGATCCTTCTCACCGAAGTTCCTAATCCTCAGATGTTTGGGGTTGCAGAGCTTAAGGATGGAAGAGTCGTGAAGTTAGTGGAAAAGCCCAAGAAACCCATGAGCAATCTCGCTTTAGTTGGGGTATACATGTTCGATTTCCATGTTTTTGAGGCTGTAAAAGCCATCAAACCTTCCTGGAGGAATGAACTGGAAATTACTGATGCGATTCAATACCTCATAGATAAGGGATATGAGGTCCATCCTCATCTGGTAACTGGCTGGTGGAAGGATACAGGAAAGATTGATGATATCCTGGAGGCAAACCGATTGATTCTGGAATCGATCGAGAGCCGAATCGAGGGCAAAGTTGACTCTGCATCCCAGATTAATGGCGCAGTTATCATTGAGAAAGGTGTTCATGTTCAAAACAGCACCATTCGCGGTCCGGCAATCATCGGGGCTGAAACAGAAATCATCGATTCTTACGTCGGTCCTTTTACCTCCATTCAGAAGAAATGTAAGATCGTCCAAACTGAAGTTGAGCACAGCATTATTCTGGAAGGAAGTGAGATTCGAGATGTCGAAAGGATCGATGAAAGCTTGATCGGACGGGATGTGAAAATATTCAAATCTCCTCCTAAACCGTCAGCCTATCGGTTTGTGGTGGGAGAGAAGAGCAAAATAGTCATAAAGTAAGGAAGCGGAAGAAATGATTGATGGGGTTAAAACAAAAGAATTGAGAGTAATCCCTGATGAGAGGGGAAGATTGATGGAAATTCTGCGCTGTGACGATAACCTGTTTTCGAATTTTGGGCAGGTCTATATGACCACCACTTATCCGAGTGTCGTTAAGGCCTGGCACAAACACGAAAAGCAAACTGACAATGTTGCCTGCATTCAGGGAATGATTAAACTGGCTTTGTATGATGCCCGAGAGAAATCTCCGACCTACAAGGAGGTCAACGAGTTCTATCTCGGCATCCATAATCCTTTGCTTGTCCAAATCCCAGCCGGAATCTATCATGGCTGGATGTGTGTAAGTCATGAAGAAGCGATTGTGGTTAATATCCCTACTGAGCCCTATGATCACCAACATCCTGATGAACAACGCTTGGATCCTCATCAAAACGATATTCCTTATGATTGGTCGAGGAAGGATGGCTGACCAACGCAGCCTAGAGGATAAAACTCTGCTGGTCACTGGAGGGGCAGGTTTTATTGGTAGCAATTTCATTCATTACTTGCTAGAGCACTATTCCCGGTGCCAAATCATTAACCTCGACAAGCTTACTTATGCTGGCAACCTGGAGAATCTGAAAGATGTCAAAAAGGATCCTCGTTACGAATTTGTTCAGGGGGATATTCGGGACAAAAAACTTGTCCAGGAAATATACAAGAAAGTCCAAGGTGTTGTTCATTTTGCAGCTGAGACTCATGTGGATCGTTCCATTCTGGACGCTGGCGAATTTGTTTTAACGGATGTGTTCGGGAGTTTCGTTCTCTTTGATGCCTTGAGAAATTCGGAGGTCGAATTTTTCCTTCACCTGTCAACAGACGAAGTCTACGGCAGTCGGGATGAGGGCTATTTTGCTGAGGAAGACCCCTTATGTCCTTCTTCGCCCTATGCCGCCAGTAAGGCAGGAGCAGACAGGTTGGCTTACGCCTATTGCCAGACCTATTCCTTGCCTATTATCATCCTCAGGCCGAGCAACAATTTCGGTCCTTACCAGTATCCAGAAAAATTCATTCCCCTCTTTGTGACTAATGCCTTAGAAGGAAAGCCTCTGCCTTTGTATGGAAAAGGAGAGAATGTAAGGGATTGGCTCTATGTGGAAGATCATTGCCGGGCCATCGATTTGGTGATTCAAAAGGGGAAGCTAGGGGAAGTATACAATGTGGGTGCCAACAGTGAGGTTGAGAACATTACCATTGCTGAGAAAATTGTTTATCTTTTGGGGAAATCTAGGGATCTGATAAAGTTTGTTCCTGACAGATTGGGCCACGATAGAAGATATGCCCTAGATTGTCGGAAAATCCGCGCTTTAGGGTGGAAGCCAGAACAGGATTTTGAGGAGGCTTTAGCCTCTACTGTCCGTTGGTATCAGGAAAATAAAACCTGGTGGAAGAAAATAAAAGAGAAGAGCCGGAAATTTAAAAGCTTCTACGAGGAATATTATCGCCATCGTCAGTAGTCAGGTCTCAATATTCAAGATTTGTAACAAAATGAGGACAGTTCTATTTTTTCAAAATAAAAACAGAACCTTCCCCTCTCTTATGTAAACGGAGCGAAGCCATTTCCAAAGACCTGTTCTTATCACGGATTTGGAAATGCTTACACTTGATGAAAAATTTTTGTCTTTTACCCTCATAATAAGTACAATGATAGACTTAATACCTGATTTTTTGAGTCAAAATCTGCAATCGGAGGAGGACTGATGCGTGTATTAATCAGTGGAATAACCGGATTTGCTGGAAGTCACTTAGCTGATTATATTCTCCAGAGTCATCCTGGAGTTGAAGTTCATGGCTTGGTTCGCTGGAGAAGCAGGCTGGAAAATATTCTCCACCTGAAAGATAAGATAAAGCTTCATGAAGCTGATTTAAAAGATGGGGTTTCTTTGAAGAAATGTTTGGAGGAAGTGAAGCCTGATCGCATTTTTCATCTAGCGGCCCAAAGTTTTGTTCCGACCTCATGGAGATGCCCCTCAGAAACCTTTACCATCAATGCTGTCGGTCAGATCAATCTTTTCGAGGCCGTACTTTCCCTAAAGCTCTCTCCAAAAATCCAGGTAGCAGGTTCTAGTGAGGAGTATGGATTAGCTCTTCCTGAAGAAATGCCCATGAAAGAGACGAATCCTTTGAGGCCCCTAAGTCCTTATGCGGTAAGTAAGGTTGCCCAGGATTTATTGGCTTACCAGTATTTTAAAAGCTACGGCTTGAAGACAGTAAGGACCAGAGGTTTTAACCATACAGGACCCCGCCGGGGAGAAGTCTTCATCTGTTCTTCTTTTGCTAAGCAGATAGCAGAGATTGAAAAGAAAAAACGAAAGCCGGTTATCTATGTCGGCAACCTAGAGGCCAAAAGAGATTTTACCGATGTCCGCGATACTGTTCGCGCTTATTGGTTAAGCCTGGAGAAAGGAAAAGAAGGTGAAGTCTATAATATCGGAAGGGGGAAAGCCTATTCGATGAAAGAAGTTTTGGATATGCTTCTTTCTTTGGCCTCAATCAACATCAAAATCGATGTCGACCCTGAAAGGTTAAGGCCGTCTGACGTTCCTATCCTTATCTCCGATTGCACCAAATTCACTCAGTTAACTGGCTGGGAACCGAAGATTCCCTTCAAACAGTCACTCCAGGATTTACTTGACTACTGGAGAGAAAGGGTTTGAAAGTCTTTATCAGTGGTGCCACAGGCTTTGTGGGTCACCACTTTATTGATTTCTTATCCTCCTCAGTATACAAAATTTATGGCACATCCTATCCCCATCATCCTCCTCCTTCAGAGAAAAACATCTTCTTTCTGGACAGTAGAAAGGAAGGGGAAGTCTTTAGGATTATTAAAAGGATTAAGCCCCGATGGATTTTTCATTTTGCTGCTGTCTCCAACGTCGGGCATTCCTGGAAGATGAGGACAGAAACCTTGGAGACAAACCTTATGGGAACTTTCTATTTTTTGGAGGCGGTGAGAAAATTTTGTCCCCAAAGCCGAATACTTTTCATAAGTTCTTCCGATATTTATGGAGGCATGCCTTCAGAAGGAGGTTTTTTGAAGGAGGAGGATTCCATTCATGTTCTGAGTCCTTATTCTTTCTCTAAAGTCAGCGGAGAGCTGTTGAGCCAGTTCTACAGTGAGGTTGAAGATTTGGATATCCTTATTGCCCGACCTTTTCCTCACACTGGACCTGGGCAAAGTCCTGATTTTGTCTGTTCTGATTGGGCTTGCCAAATCGCCCGGATTGAGGAGAATTTATCCAAACCAGTCATAAAAGTCGGAAATCTTGAAGTCAAAAGAGATTTTAGTGATGTCAGGGATGTGGTCAGAGCTTATTTTCTCCTCATGAAAAAAGGGAAAAGAGGAGAAACCTACAACGTCTGTTCAAAGAAGGCGGTTTCCCTCAAGAAAATATTAGATATCCTTCTTTCTTATTCTTCTTATGAAATCACAGTTCAAACCGATACTCAGAAATTTCGCAAGGCGGATATTTCCCTTCTTGTCGGGAGCAACCAGAAGATAAGAGAGGATACATCCTGGAAGCCAAAGATTCCCCTGGAAAAGACATTGCTCGATTTATTGGAGTACTGGCGGAAGAAGATAAAGAGCGAGAATAGCTAGACTGGCTAGTCTAGCCTTTCTTATTATTTTTATATATTCAATTCGAGTTGACGTTCCTGAACAAGTTTTCTTTCTTCTTCTATGGCTTTGAGAATTTTAGGGGTAACATCTCCTGTGGGGTAAATTCCATCGAAACAGGCTCCACAAAAGGAGGCCAGTTTTTTATTTCCCAGCTGAACTGCCTTTTTTAAAGAATCGAGAGTTTGATAGATAACTTTATCGGCCCCAATATTTTTGGCGACTTGGTCAGGGCTTGCCTTCCGGGCCACAAACTCGGTTCTAGTCTGCATATCAATACCATAGACACAGGGATGCCGAAGAGGAGGAGAATAGGAGGCAAAATAGACTTTTTTTGCTCCACATTCTCGAGCCAGGGCGACGATTTGGCGAGAAGTGTGTCCCCTGACAATGCTGTCATCGACCAGGAGGACATTTTTGTCTTTGAATTCAGATGCAATGGGGTTCAATTTCTGCCGGACTGAACTTCGTCTTTTATCATCGGCTGGCATGATAAAGGTTCGACCGATATAGCGGTTTTTAACCAGGGCTTCTCTGTATTTCAGGTTGAGCTTACGGGCGATTTCTATGGCCGCATCTCGGGCAGAATCGGGCACAGGAACCACAACATCGATTTTGAGATTATGCTTTTTTATCTCATCAGCCAGGAAGCGGCCCAGGTTTACGCGACATTTATAAACGTTGACCTTATCGATGAAGGAGTCTGGTCGGGCGAAGTAGACCCATTCGAAAAGGCAGGGTGAATGAGGACAACGAGCGATTTTTTTGGTGTGAACCTTACGCTGTTTGTCAATGAAAATCGCTTGGCCTGCCTTTATGTCTTTTAAGTGATTGAAGTTCATGATGTTGAGACAGACACTTTCCGAAGCAACAGCGTAAGACGGTAGAATTCCATCATCTTTCCTGCCGAAAACAAGAGGCTTGATTCCATAAGGATCCCGAAAAGCAACCATTCCCTGTTCTGCAATATAGGCTACCACTGCGTAACTGCCTTTGACTTTTTCATAAACTCCTGCCACGGCTTGAAATATGTTTTCGGGCTTCAATTTTTTTATTTTCCGCTCGGCTAGTTCTTGGGCAAAGATATTCAGGATCGCTTCCACATCGTTATCGGAGTTTAAGAGACGGTGGTATTTGTCGAAGAGAAGTTTTTTGAGATCGTCATAGTTGATGACGTTGCCGTTGTGGGCCATCACTATTCCAAAGGGAGAGTTCACTCGAAAAGGTTGGGCATCTTCTCCATTGCCCCCGCCGATGGTGGGATAGCGAGTATGTCCGATGCCAATGTTTCCCTTCAGTCGCTGGAAGTTTTCTAAGGTGAAAATGTCCCTTACCAGCCCGTTTCCCTTCTTGGTGTGGAACTTTCCGTCATAAGTGATGATTCCGGCTGCATCTTGGCCTCTGTGTTGCAGGGCCAAGAGACCCTGATAGAGGTCTCTGACTACATTGTCATTTCCAATAATGCCGACAACGCCACACATTTTTAATCTTTACATAATATTATAAAACCTTTTTCTTCTCAGGTGAAGTCCTATACTTTTAAATATAGAACAACAGGGTCAGGCGGAGGTTTCTAGGGATTATTTTGGTACTCCTTTTTTAGGGAAGAAAGGAGTTCAGAAGGAGTGACTGTGGCTGTTCCGATTTTCCCGACCACAATTCCCGCAGCTGCGTTGGAGAGAACAGCAGCCTCTTGGATTGAAGCTCCGGCGAGTAGAGCCAGAGTGGCACAGGCAATAACCGTATCGCCTGCTCCAGTGACATCATAGACTTCTTTGGCGATAGTGGGAATGTGAAGGGATTTTTGCCCCCTTTCCAAGACACTCATTCCCTGCTCTCCTCTTTTGAGAATGATGTAAGTCGCTGAGATTCGGGAGAGGATTTCCTCACCGGCCTTGGCAACCTGTGAATCCGTTCGGCAGGCATGATGAACGATTTTTTCCGCTTCGAAATGATTGGGTGTGATGAGGGTTACAGAAGAAAAGAGGAAAAAATTTTCGACTTTGGGGTCCACAAATACAGGAATCTTTTTCTTTTGGGCAAAAGAAAGGACCTCTTTAACCAATGAAGGGGTAAGAGTTCCTTTGTTGTAGTCAGAAATGAGTATTCCCTCATATTTTTCTTGCTGAATAAATTTGGATATTTTTTCTTCTATCTGAGAAGAGACGGGAGTCTTCTTTTCCCAGTCAACTCTTACCACCTGTTGATGGTGGGCGATGATACGTGTTTTTACAGTTGTTGGTCGAGCCTGGTCGATAAAAATGCCTCCGTTAAAGGAAACATTCTTTTTAATCCAAAGGCCCTCATTATCTTCTCCGATGACTCCAACGAGAATGGGAAAAGCACTTAAGCTCTCCAAGTTATGGCTGACATTGCCCGCTCCTCCCAGGCAAGAGGTATCTTTATTCACTTCTACGATTGGAACAGGAGCTTCGGGTGAGATTCGAGTCACATCACCCCAGATATATTTATCGAGCATGAGGTCGCCCAAGATTAAGATTCTTTTTTTCTTAAAATCTTGGAC
>Ga0209636_10009269_pt1 | contig 10039 bp, 9 predicted proteins | sample DeeMarSWOR152_54_FD_187464 | JGI IMG/M metagenome (GOLD analysis project Ga0209636, IMG submission 187464) | Marine sediment microbial communities from White Oak River estuary, North Carolina - WOR-1-52-54 (SPAdes) (version 2) | ecosystem: Environmental > Aquatic > Marine > Intertidal zone >... | reverse complement strand
TAAGTATTTGAAGCGTTGGTTAGTCTGTTCGGCTGTGCCAAAGCCTGCGTACTGCCTCATAGTCCAGAATCTTGCTCGATACATGGTTGGATAAACACCACGAGTAAGAGGATATTCACCCGGAAAACCCAAATCTCGCGAATAGTCAAGATCTAAGATATCGAACGGAGCACAAACCCGACCAACTGGAATTCCAGATGTTGTGAAGAATTCGCCCCTCTCTGGAAGCCTTTCAAGGCTTTCCTGCAAGGTCTCTTTTTCCCACTTTTCTTCCTGTTGTCGGATCTTCTCTAGCTTTCGTTTATCAAACAACGTTAAGACCGCCTAAAAGCTAAGCTGTTCGACAAGCATAAAAGAATTGCCAACAAAAGATTTGAATCTGTCCTAGAGGCGTGGCGAACTCGTTGTATTTGACAGTCTATTATGATGATCAATTTCAGCAGTTTTATATGCGCAAGATGGCATTTTGATGAGTACAACAAGTAATCGAAAGAGATTTTGGAGTGGCTTTGACCATACATCGTAAAATCCTCAAGCTGGGCTTCCCTTTCGGTGTATTGAACAGAGATTTAAAACTCATTTTTGCCTCAAACTTGGCAGGCTCTTTTGGTGATGGTCTCTACTCTTATCTTCTACCGTATTATATGACTGAAAATCTTAAGGCTGATTCGGTGCAAGTTGGAATACTTTACGCAGTAGTGGGCTTGGTTGCAGCTTCTACGCTCTTTGTGGGTGGAACGCTTGCAGACAGGTATGACCGAAAAAAGATTATGATTGCAGGATGGATTGCATGGATGCCTGCACCGATAATCTTCTCTTTCGCCGAAAACTGGCTGCAAATGCTTCCTGGAATGGTTTTATGGGGTTTTTGGCTTGGTGGATCAACCAGCACAGCATACATCACGACGACCGCCGACAAGAGCAAGTTGACTTTGACTTTCACAGCACTTTCAGCTGCCTGGTCCGTCGGTTACATTTTCTCTCCAGCCCTAGGCGGTTATCTAGCCGAAACAATAGGTATGCAGATAGTCTTCTATTCAGCCTTCGCCCTATACGCCTCAGCTGGGCTCATCCTCATCTTCATCAGCAGTCAACACGCAAAAGGCCATGCACAACGTCCGTCAGAAGAACGCTATTCCTTTTTCAAGCTGCTAAGAACAAGAAAGCTGCTGATCCTATCGACTTTCTTCGCAGTAACGGTTTTTACTATGATGTTATTCCGTCCTTTTATTCCCCAATTCCTCGCGTATGTATATGGCTATGGTGACTTTGACATAGGCATCTTGGGCTCAATTTGCTTCTTCGGCTCGGCAGTTCTAGGAATTCTCTTGGGAAAACTTGGAGACAAGTGGAGAAAAGCCTATGCACTTGCCGGCTCTATGATTCTTTGCTGTTTCTCACTCATGCTTCTTACAGTGTCCGGCAGTTTCTCGATTCTGATGATAGCGTTTTTTATAGCTGGAGGCTCTTACGCAATTTGGTCCATAATGGGAGCTATTGTCAGCCCCCTAGCCCCAGAATCCATCAGAGCTCGATGGGTCTCTGTCCCCCAAACAGTAAGCATGTTCAGTTCGTTCATAGCACCCTACATCGGCGGCGTCCTCTACGACGCTTCACCCTACTATCCTTTCATAGTTGCGATGGCGATAACGCCTATTATCGCAGTACTTGCCTCCACAAAGTTATTCGAGGAATAGTCTGTGCACGAGAGCTTGCGGAACTTTTATTTGATAAGGCGTCTGATTTCGTCTAGAAGGTGAAAAGCATGGGCGAGTTTGGAGAACGTTACGTCAAGTTTTCTTCAGCCTTTATCATACTGATATTTCTAGCTGGATTGATGGTTGGAGGAATCGTAAGCTCCTACTTGGCTTTCCGAGAGATCACTAGATTAAATGCCGAAGTTTCAAACCTCGAAGCCCGACTGTCTAAACAGTGGGGTTTCCAAAACGTAACCTACCAAAACATCACAATCTACCAAAATAGCACTGCTCTTGCAGAATTATATGAAACCGTAAAGGACTCAATAGTCTTGATTGTCGGAACAACAAGCGAAGGAAATGTTCAGGGTTCCGGCTTCGTTTACGACTTTTTCGGGACAATAGTTGTGGTAACGAATTACCATGTAGTTCATGACACAACAAGCAGGAGTGTAACGTTTTCAAACGGAAACGGATACGAAGCTACGATAGTTGGAAGAGATCCATACGCAGATTTGGCTGTGCTTTCAGTTCGCGATGCTCCTGATATTGAATTCAAACCGCTTCAGGTTGTTAGCTCGTCAGTACTAAGGGTTGGTGATCCAGTGATAGCCATAGGAAATCCGTACGGCTTGGTTGGCTCAATGACGACCGGCGTAATAAGCGCACTGGGCAGAACAATAAGTGAAGAAGAGTACACAGGAGGCTTCGCGATAGCCAACATTATACAAACAAGTGCTCCAATAAATCCCGGAAACTCTGGTGGCCCTTTATTGGATTATTGCGGCAAAGTGGTAGGGATAACAACAGCCATAATAGCTGATTCTCAAGGTTTAGGTTTCGCCATTCCATCGAATACACTGCTCAAAGAGGCAGAAGCCCTGATAGAAACCGGCACTTATGCTAGTCACTCATACCTAGGCTTGAGAGGAAAAAACATGAACTTTGAAGAAGCTCAAAAGATAGGTGTGAACGTAACCTACGGCTGGAAAATAGTTGGCTTTCTAGACCCTAGTCCTGCCAAAGATTACGGAGTGAGCGAGAATGATATAATAATCGCCATGAATGACACTACCATCAAAAGCAGCGATGACCTAGCAAGTTATCTCGAAGAACACACGTTGCCCGATGAAACTGTGATTTTGAAGGTTAAAAGAAAAGAAGGCGAAACAATAAAGACCTTAGAGATACCGGTGGTTTTAGGAAGTAGGCCCACGCCCCAAGTCTAGAGTCTTTCACTGCTCAGGGGAGACAAGTAACGATTCCATATTCAAGCATTCTAACAAACCTGGTTTTGTGACGTATTCAAGAAACCATTATTATTGATCCTAGATCAGGACAGCCTGCAAAGCTTCAGTGGGACTGCCCATCCCCATACCCAAACGGGTTCAAGTCTAAAACCATACAGAACTTGATTATGTAAATTTTCGTCGTAAGCGGATTTTCATGTGTTCAAATCCCTTCCCCGGCGTTTTTTAACCATTTAGGGCTCATTCCTAGGCTATTTGGACAAATAACCTTGAATGCTATGCGCACGCGATGATAAAAAAAGAAGGAAGACAAGGCGAAAGGCTACTTCTATGTAGGTATGTCCTTTTTCTTGAAGACCCAGATGGCAGCTGCAATTATCAATAATGACACTACGAGGATCAAGGCGAAGTCGCTAACTTTAAATACGGTATCGAATATAGCCGCAGAGTAGTCCCAATAAGTTAACACGCTGATAGCCTTCATTAATTCCAAGTCTTTGGAGAAACTGCCAAAGGTGCGCAGGAACAGCTGAGCAAACACAAAACCGAAGGTGACCCCCATTCCAGCTCTCACCTTTTGGAAGCTGACAGCAGAAAGTGTGCCGACTGCAGCAATAACCATTAGGATAGGCAGGCCAGTTATAACAGATATCAGTGTTGCGTAAGCTGATAATTCGTTGAGACTATTTATACTTGACAATCCTGCGATGAGACCTAGAGCCGCTGTCAAAGACATGATTAATGAGATAATTATCATAGCAGCGAATTTCTCTGCAAGATAGCGTTGCCGTGTTATCGGTTTTGAAAGCCATATGTCCATATGTCTGTTTTCGAAATCGCCTGCAACAATAGATACCGAGAGATACGCGATGAACATTCCGGCTAACATCGTCCAGAGTATGAAGAATTCTAAGGTTATGAAACCTTTAACCTCCAGCATACTGATGCTTCTTCCGCCTGCGAAACTTTTGTACACGGGGTTTTCGAGGAGCTCTTTGAAAGGGTCGCTCTCTTCTGTCGTTGCGATACCGATCAACAAAGGTTCCGGTATTCCTTCAACAATAGCCATCACTGCGTAGTATCGTTTTTCAGTGAAATCCTTCTCGAAGGTAATGCTTGTTTCATTTCCCGCGTACTTAATTCTAGCCGTCAACATGATTGATCGATTATCTTCTAGCACCATGTAACTGGTTGAGTTCTCTATGGAATCCCAAGTAAGTGTTATGTTGCTCTGCGTTTCATCCGGCAATGTAATGTGGACTCTGCTTGCTCCTTCCAATTCCTCAACTAAGGAGGATCGATATAGAGGAAATATTGCAGGCATGCCCGCTGAATAAATGAGCGTTATCGCGCAGACTATAAAGACAATTTTCCAAGCGATTTTTAGTTCTCTGAGTGCGACTCTACCGATCATATCGAGCCTCCTCCAACTTCTTTAGAGTAGTATTTGAGAAAGAGATTTTCCAAACTATACGATTTCAGACTCATATTTATTATGCGATGGCTTGATAATGCTTGGACTACACTGTTTAAGTTCTGATGGATTGTCATTATGACTCTGTTGTTCTCTTGTTGGATGTCTTTGACGCCATCGATTTCGAATTCCTTCAGATCGAATTGATCTGCGAATTCAACTTCTAGAACCTTCCCTGTCTTCTCTTGCAATGCTTGGATTCTTTCAACCACCTTGAGTTGCCCCTTCTTGATGATAGCAACTCTATCACAGACTGTCTCAACTTCGGAAAGGTCATGAGAAGAAAGGAAGATGGTTTTCCCTTGTCTCTTTTCTTCTCTCAGTATACGTTGAAATGCGAGTTCAATGATTGGGTCCAATCCAGAAGGTTCATCAATTATTAAGAGTTCGGGATCAGTCATGAGAGCTTGAACAATTCCTACCTTAACTCTATTACCTTTGGAAAGCTCGTTTGTTCTCCGCTCGAGATCCAAATCAAGCCATTCCGCCAGTTCTACCATCCTTTTCGTCGAGTCGCAAGCGCTCAGCGAAAGTAGGTATCTTAAGAACGACCTCACTTTTGCAGGTGGCAGACCAAAATCCCCTGGCAAATAGCCAGTTCTCTTTCGTATAGCGATGGCATCTTCTGAAGAGTCCAAGCCAAGCATTGTTATTCTGCCTTCCGTTTTGGCTATAAGATCAAGGCAACAGCGTATTGTAGTGGTCTTGCCTGCGCCGTTCGGTCCAAGGAAACCCATGATTTCGCCCCTGTGAACTACTAGATCGAGATTCTTGACACCCACATGACTTCCATACATCTTTGTCAGATTTGCTATCTCCATGACGACGTCAGTCCTTTTCAAACCAACCAACTCCTTCAAATTTCACGAAATTTGAAACTACTTTAATAATGTGAGGCGCCCCATATAAACGTTTTCATTTTTCACGAACTTTGAAAATATTTATATGCGAAGAGTCCGAATAGATTATATGAGGTATGAGCATCTGAACGCAGAAATGGAACTCAAGGCAATTGAGAAAAGACTCGTCGAGATTATTGTGAATCTGGGATACTTTAAAGGTCGCTCCAGAAGAACTTCCGAGATTGTGGCTTATTTATACATCCATAACAAAGTCACGCAAAAAATGCTTCGAAAGGCTACAGGGTATTCTCTGGGAACAGTTTCAAACACTCTCAAAGAGTTGCGACAACTAGGGCTAATCCGTGAAAGCCGGGATCCTGAAGGACGTGAACGTGTATACGACCTAGTGGTTCCACCGTCTCAGCAATTAGCTTATTATCCTGTAGCAATGAACCGGTATTTTGGTGAATGGAATGAATTTCTTGAACAGCTCAAGAATAAACTCCGTAAGAACCATGTTGCCAAGAAGAAGGGAGCTGAGGAAATCCGTCGTTTCATCAATAAAATGAGAGTGGTTATTTCGATTACTACTGATGCTATGGCCAGACTGCAATTCACCAAACCAGAAATCCAGCAGGAAGTTGCATACAAATGATAGCAAAGAGTGCTAGGGACGATCTCAAAGGATTCGACCCGAAAATCAGGCAGATTGAAAAAGAAATAGTGACTTTTTTCAAGGAAAAAGGCGCCGAATTCGGCGGCAAAGACCCAATATTTATGACGATTCTTGCTTATTTCTACGTTCGCGAGAGACTGACTCAACAGGATCTACAAGATTTAAGTGGTTTTTCAGCAGGGACTATATCCAAGGTCCTCCGCCAGCTTGTTGAGATCAACGTTATCACAAAAGGAATAATCCCAAGAACTCACAAGCATCTTTACACAATGGATCAGCCATCTGTAGTCTTCTCACATTTTTTTCTGCCAGCCACAAAAATCCTATCAAAATATGAAGACGAGTTGAAGCGAACAAAAGCACACCTGATAGCTCATGCCTCGGAGATGCGAAGAATTAGGGGTTTCAGCGGAATGCTCACAGCAGTCACTCTGCTACAGCGCTCAGTGCATCTTATGTCTACGATGATCGCAGAAATGAAAAAAGAAGCAGAAAAACAAATGGAAAAATGACGCTTGCGATGTTTAGTGCAAGAAAAAGGGATTTGTGGGTGACACCTCCATCGAAATCGCAGTTCAAACTAGACATACGCGCAAGTCTTATCTTTCTATGAAGCAACATAGCAACTTATGGCACATCCGAATGGCAAAATAGCTGGGGTTCTCTTTTTAGTGGCTAGTACCCAGTTCATCTTGGGCCTTGTGGTTGCAGAAGCTTTGTATTCTGGCTATAGTATAGCCGACAATTACATCAGCGACCTTGGTTTTGGGCCTTCCTCAATTGTCTTCAACTCTTCCGCTTTCCTCTTCGGGTTGCTATCAATCATCGGAGCATACTTTCTACCGCGCACCGTTGATTTTAGAGGCCGATAGGCCACCGAACCCAAAAGCCATCAAAGACACGATGTCATGAATCGTGGTGGAAAACCCGCTCGTGAAGATTCCAACGCCCATAGCGCCAATAGCCATTAGGATAAGTGGAACGGTTAGGCCATAGCCTCATTCAAAGTATCGAAACTACCTCTGTCTGCGATCAGTGTGATATTGGGGGTGATGACAATGGGAGCGTTGGCGCTCTTCGCAGCAGGCCTGGTGACAACGGGCTCCCTGACCAGCAGTGAACCGCCAGCTAGCGAGTTCTTCTTAGGTATAGGTCCTGGCGGAATGGAACGCATGATCGTATATCCCGCGCTCATTTGGCTCACCTTATTCAGCGGACGCCTAATGGCGCTCTCAGAGGAACAAGAAAACCCGAAATAAGCGCACGCATACAAAAAGAAGGAATGTACGGGTGATATCTCCATTCATCTCGGGTTCAAATCTTACCCCGACACGACGCACTCATTAATTCGCGTACAAGGTCATCCATTACCCGAACGACTTGACAGTTTTAAACTTGTATAAACCTAACCCTCCGCACTTGAAAACAGCCATATTTAGAGCTTATTTAAGCCAAATAAACCCAATTTAGGACGTTGCGGAAGCCTTGTGCGGGGTTAAGAATTGAACATATGTTTACCGGTAAAAATGCTTGATTTAGATATTTTCGGAATACCTTCAAACTCTCGGTTCAAATTTTTCGCAGATACTATCAGTTTGGGAGTAAAAACTAGCTTAATTGCGATTGAAAAGGCTACGTTTTAATCGCATTTTCGCTATGCAGGCGAGAGCTCGAGAATTTTGGCCAACATGATGGGTCGAGTAGATCAATGCGTGCCTTATTTTTGAAAAATACACATCCCTGCCGATTTTTTAATTCCAAAGAATACACGCTATCTGAATTGCACGTCTGCATACTGACTTCACAAAATACATATCGACCTAATGTGCAACTCAGATAGGGTATCTACCCAGAAACCCAACAATAGGCACACCACTAGTGGTAACGGTAACCACCGCCACTAGGGGTTTGTTTCTCTCCCCCAAAAACGGTTTGTAGACGGTAACTGCATGATTTCTTTCGCATGTGCAAAGCATTTTCTCCCAAAAACAGTCTGACTACTTGTTCAACAGCAAATGCGCAATAATTATAAAGTGACATAGTCGTATAGTTCAGTGTTTCAAAACTGGAGAGAAATCTGTTTGAAAAAAGTGCTAATTGTTATACTTCTCTTGGCACTGCCATTATTTTCAATGAGTATCCAGAAGGCTTTGGCTGCAGAACCATCAAAACTGATAGCAGTCTACAGTCCTACTTCACCCACAATTGATGGGCAGCTTGGCAGTTCTGAATGGTGGGACGCTGCAGGATACAAAATCAACCTCACTGGCACAGCGGGCGACGTTGAAACTTGGCTGTATATTAAGCACAATAATACTCACATGTATGTAGGCCTTGTAGTGTGGCAGATATATGTCAATGCCTACGATAAATTCACTCTATTCTTTGACGAAGGAAACAACAGCATCTACGGAAGCGGAACACGCGATTATAATTTAACAATAAATCAGGAAGATCTGAAATCATGCAGTGGCACTAATGAAACAAGCGATGGCTGCTACTTGGCAGATCCAACCCAATTCCACGCTTTTACCGTTGAAATCAATTTTACCGCCAAAAGTTTTCATGAGATTGATCACGTAACAGCGGAATGGGAGATTGAATATTGGGAAGGCTTGCTATCAGCTGATGACCATTGGGAATGTGAATTCGCGATTCCTCTAGTAGGCTACGATGGAGGAGCACAAGATGTCAGCGACCTCGTCTGTACTGTAGGAGATACTGTAGGCTTCAAAGTTCAATACTTCATTAATCCTGGCGCCAAGAACTACTATTATCCTGAGGGCAACCAGAACCAGGTTCTCAATTACACTGACTTGAGTATTCTGCCTCCGCATTCTATAGAAAGCTGCGACTCAATAGGAGAAAAAAAGGACAGCTTCAATCTGTACGAGGATGTATATGTCAATGGAAGTGGCTTTTCCCCTCTCACAACCTACGACTTCTACATAGTCAACGACACTGACACATGGATAAATAGCACATCAATTCCAGCACGAATAGCTGGCACTGCAACCTCAATAGTCTCCGACGCCTACGGAAAAATAGCCCCCGTAGCAGTGTGGAGTGACCCCTCAACACTCGGAGAATACGACATGATAGTTGACGTCAACGGCAACGGTCTTTACGACGAGGGAATCGATGCCTTAGATAACAACGACGTAGTTACTGCAGGATTCATTGTTCCAGAATTTGCATCAGCCACGCTTCTAACACTACTCGTGATTATGAGCACACTGTGCATAGCCCTCACAAAAATGAAAATAAACAACAAAAAAACAAAATGAAAATAAACAACAATCACCTCTTTTTTCTTTTTCAATAAACCTTCCCATTTACTAGTAAATTGGTGTTGAAATCCCTTTCCCAGCGCCACCTTTTTGGAAACAGAAGAAAAAGCCTTCTTGTTGGAGTGACGTTCTGAACCCAAAGTATGGTGGGGCTGCCCGGATTTGAACCGGGGTCTAGAGAGCCCAAGTCTCCAAGCCTAGACCAAGCTAGCCGACAGCCCCTGAACTTCACTGTCATCATTCTGAAGCCGAAAATAAAGGTATTCCCTAACCTTTTAAACTCTCATTGCAATACTTCACAAGGGTTGTACAACTTGGCTCCTTCGCAGCGATTTCGCGGAGCAAAAGTCCTGAAGGCCGTTTCCTCACCTATAAGGTTGAATATTCTAAACTTACTTTTCGACAAGGGTTCCCTTTCATACACTGAGCTAATGAGCGCTCTAAAGATGAACCCAAGCAGAGATGCCGGAAGATTCGCGTATCACCTGAAGTTCTTACTTAAGGCAGATCTGGTTGAAGCAGATATTGAAACCAGAAAATACCGCTTAAACGAGCTAGGTAAGACTGTGATCAACGTTGCCGACGAAATCGAAAGGAAATCAGTCAAGCGAAAAAGGATTCTTGTACGCACCTCCCACTTCACATTAGAAGATTTCGATGCAAACAAAATCGTAGATTCGCTCATGAGAGAGACAGGCATACCCGTGGATTTAGCTCAAAAAATCGCTAAAGAAGCCGAAAGACGACTAGTTAGATCAAAAACAAAGTACTTAACAGCTCCCCTCATAAGGGAGGTTGTAAACGCGATTC
>Ga0209636_10009265_pt1 | contig 10040 bp, 7 predicted proteins | sample DeeMarSWOR152_54_FD_187464 | JGI IMG/M metagenome (GOLD analysis project Ga0209636, IMG submission 187464) | Marine sediment microbial communities from White Oak River estuary, North Carolina - WOR-1-52-54 (SPAdes) (version 2) | ecosystem: Environmental > Aquatic > Marine > Intertidal zone >... | reverse complement strand
CGAATCAAGAGAATTTTAGAGAGCATGGATATTCCAGTGTACTATCTTGACACCGAATACACTCGAGAAGATGTGGGACAAATGAAGACAAGAGTCGAAGCCTTTTTGGAAATGTTGGAAACGAGAGTTGCTTTATGACAGGGGAACTAAAATGATAACTGCTGGAATAGATATGGGTACTCAAAGCGTGAAGGTAGCAATCTTAGAGAATGGCGAAATTATTTCTATTGGCTTTGCTTTCTGCGGATTCAACCCTAAAGAAGCGGCTGAGCAAGCTTTCGAAGAGGCACTGAGAAAAGCCAATCTATCATTTGACAAAATCGAACATATCACAGCGACTGGCGCTGGTGCAGACAAGGCAATCAACTTTGACAGTACCATTAGCATGATGGGAGCTGATGCCCAAGCAGGAGCCTACTTTTTTCCTTCTGCGAGAACGATAATTGACGTAGGGGCAGAAGAGGCAAGGGCAGTGAGTTGCGATGAGAATGGAAACATGTTGAACTTCGTTTTGAATGCCAGATGCGCCGCAGGCGCTGGCACCTTCATAGAAGCCATGGCGAGGGCACTGGAAGTGAAGCTTGACGAGTTGGGGCCCCTTTCTCTCAAGGCAGAAAAAGCAAGCCCGATAAACGCCTCTTGTGTCATCTTTGCAGAGTCTGATGTGATTTCTCTGATTCACCGCCAAGAGTCAAAGCCTGAAATTGCAAGGGCAATATATGACGCTATGGCAGAAAGAATTTCTTCTATGGTTCGCAGATTAGGAATCAAACCTCATGTCGCCCTAATGGGGGGTGTCGCAAAAGATGTTGGTTTTGTTACATCTCTGAAAAGAAAGTTGGGAATGGAATTGTTAATACCACAGGAACCTGTGTTCGGTGGCTCCGTGGGAGCGGCTCTAACTGCCGCCAAGCGAGTTGGGTAGGAGTGTGTGCAAAATAGAAACACGAAAGAGAGAAGCAGACGCGTATTGGAGATGGCCTGAATATCACGGGATTGTGCCCGGACGAGACTGGAAAGATGCGGATATACTCACGGGGGGCATTGATGTTGGTTCGGTGAGTTCTAAGGCAGTAATTATGACAGACGGTGAAGTCTACTCATGGGGTATCTTACGAACAGGATCAAACAGTGCCGACAGCGCCAAGAAGGTGTTGGATTGGACATTGGAGGGAACCGGATTGAAGCCCGAGAAGATCGCTTCTATCGTTGGAACCGGCTATGGAAGGGTTAATGTTCCAATGGCTAACAAAGCGATCACTGAAATTGCCTGCCATGCAAAAGGTGCGAACCATATATGGGGACCTACCGTGAGAACCATATTGGATGTTGGAGGTCAGGATGTCAAGGCAATTTCATGTGATGAAACCGGCAGAGTAACATCGTTCCTGATGAACGATAAATGTGCAGCTGGCACAGGCCGGGGTATGGAAGTGTTCGCTGACCTGCTGAAAATACCCATCGAAGAAGTGGGTGAGGTGTCGCTGACAGTTGATGAAGAACCTGAACCTGTAAGCAGCACGTGTGTAGTCTTTGCTAAAAGCGAGGCAGTGGGACTGCTATATGCTGGATGGTCTAAAGAGAAGGTTCTAGCTGCTTACATGCGCGCAATGGCCATTCGCATGTGCGAACTCGTGAAGAGGATAGGAGTCAAAAAAGACTTTGTCATAACTGGAGGTCAATCAAAAAACGTTGGTATTGTAACAAGAATAGAGAGCATTCTGGGTGTCAAGCGCCTTCCAGTTGCCGATTGGAAGGAAACTGGACTCGATCCCATGGCTGCTGGGGCAATAGGAGCTGCTCTCTTCGCTGAGGCATTATATTCAAAATCGCTTAAACAGTGAGATAGGGACTTATGATAATCCACTATGGATACACTAACGGATCGGGAGAATACTACATCAGTATCGACACCGAAAAATGCAACGGCTGTGGCAAATGTATAGAGAATTGTCCTCAACAGGCATTAGAACTGGGATACGTCATAGTTGACCTCGAAGAGAAACTCGTGGCTACAGTCTCAGAAAAATATCGCAGAGAGATCAAATATACCTGCTCTCCATGCAAGCCTGAAAACGGAAAAGCACCATGCGTTCTTGTATGTGACAAAGATGCCATCAGTTGCACTTGGCGTGCACGAAGAGGGAATATGACCACATAGATTATCTTTTCTAACAGTAAGCACTCCGGGCATAGCGTTTCCTTCTGCGTGCACACGTGAGTTATCGTTTATGGCCTCAGATTAATTGTTCAAAATCGACGGTGAACAAACATATGTGCATGCCGACTTATAAGACATTCTTACTATTCTGGAGATTTTTCTTTTCACTCTCCGGCTCTTCAGGGGAGGAAAAGGGAACTGAATATGCCTTCACCTTGGTTAGACACGGAAGCATAAGCAGACCTTATCGCGCAGATAGCAAATTTGTCGTTGGCATAAACTTTATTTAGAATTGGAGAAGATTCCACATTTGAGAGAGGTTGCTGGGAGTCGATGACCACGAATTCGATGTCATACTCTTCGATGTATGTTAAGAAGTCTCTTCTTTGAACAGGCATATTCGTCTTGGAATCTAAGAGTTGCTTCAAAGTATTCTGCGTCCACCGTTCAATATCTCTGGATTCAAATGAATAGAGAAGAATAGAGAAACAGATACCTCGGCTCTCACCTCTTGCAAAATTACCGAATTCGTAACCAACTCTCAAGGCGTCAATGAGACGATTGCCCAAAGCTCCAATGTTAAACCAGTCCGGAATATCAGCAAACTCAAAAATGACTAATACACCGTTCTCTGCATCAAGTATCGCCGCGATGTTGTCACCCAATTTGTTTGGAGGGCACTCCACGATAGCCCATCCGCTAACGGTGGAAGGATTGTCCCAAGGGTTCTGCCACTCAAGCACTCCAGGAACAAACGCTTCCGTAAAATCGAGAGAGAGTTCCGTGAAACTAAAGATCCTGAGGTTAATGGCTGCAAGGTCTTGTCTTGCCGTCAGCCTATACTCAAGATTGATTACCGAGCTTTCACTGCTAAAAGTAACCACCTTTTCGAGCGCAAAAAAGTCATTTTGATACTCAGCAACTAGTTGTGACTCTTCAATAGATCTTTGTGTCCAGAAAATCTTCTTATTAGTTTCAGATAGTGAAACTATTGTCGACTTGCCGTGAACGTCCGTATAGTTCACGTAGACATGATTGTCGGGAATGCTGAGCGCTTTAATCCAAGTGTTGTAGACCGAGACGTACATGCCTTGACCAGAAATCAAGTAACCAGCTGTATATTCTCTTGTGAGGGTACGGGTGTTTTCCATTTCATAAAAAAGATACAAAAGTGCCTCAGCTACCACATTTCTGCCAAGAAGAGGATTCGTCTCCTCTATAGTCTTGTGGTCAGAGATTACGCCTAGCCAAGTTCCAGGTTTTTCTGAAACTACCACTGTGTCGTCCGAGATGGAATAATGTTTTAGCCACTTGCCAGCGTCGTAACCAGCGATTCCGGATACTTCATAATATTGCGGAAGACCTTGAAACCTTTGAAGAAAAAGAAAACAATGAAAAGAAAAGAAAACAACCAATATTACTAACGTAAAAACGTGGGCAATATTCAACACTTTGCGCTTTTTTCGCATTTTTGAAGAAAATTTTGATGCTATGAAAGCTGGCAAGTTTGCAAGATTATAAACGATTGCACCACCAAAAATCGCTAGGGGAGTAACAAAAAAGTAAATGAAGCGTTCATAGGGAACATAAAGCCCCAAGAGATAAGACTGAGACAAGAAAAAAGGTATGGCGACCCATAGGATAAGCAATGGATAAGCGCTCAACGCCTTTCTTCGCCTCAGTAGAAAGAAAGTTAACGGGATCCCTGCCAACGCTAAGAAAAGAATTGCCCCAAAGACTTTGGTCAAGGAATCGAGACTCACGTGAGGTATACCGTAGACATACTCTTTCATTTCAAAGAAAAGGTGGGACACAAGGACGCTGGAATATCGGAACATAACCTCAGAGTACCAGGCCAATATCGCTAGGCCACCACCCAAAACGACAGCGAGAAAAGTTAAGAACTTTCTCTTTGATCCAATCGCACTTATCAAAAGGGCTGGGGCAAATACTAGAAGGAACACGAAAGTCGCAAGTTGATGCGTCAAGGTAAGTGCAAATGTCGCTAGAACCAAGAGAAAAGCTTTGACCAACACTCCGTAGTTCCTGTTCATAATGTAGAAAATCAATGCAATATAGGCAATGCCTAGAAAGTTTGCGTAGCCTCCCCAACATATCATCTCAAAAAGCGGGACTGACAAAATCGTGAACAAGCCAGAAGCAACAGCAGCTCCTCTTCCAAGCAATCTTCTGGCCAGCAAATACGTGGACAACAATATTAGCACATTGATAGTTGCAACCACAAACCTTAACACCATACTTGCAACCATGACTTCAACTGTGCCCGCAAAAAGGAGCAACACCGCCAAGAAAGTGTGAAAAAGTGGAGGATACCAAAAAATCTCGCTATAGGTGACTCCCTTTCTTACGACTATGTTTTTTGTCTTTCCAATATGTACTGCCGGATCGTTTCCGGGCAGAATGCCATCCATAGACATCTGTTGGACCGTGACAAAGAAGAGCATGGAGGAGACAAAGAACACGAAAACAAGTTCGGCAAAGGATCGCTCAGCCTTTGGCAACACACATCCTCCAAAGCGACACGGATCGACACATATGATTTGGAAGGTTACTTATAAAAACATCCAGCATTCATTTGGCAACCCGAAAAATGGCAACATGTCCGCTCGTGCTCTTAGGATATTTTCTAGAGAGCACATGCATTAGCATGTGGAATGTCGAATCTTCTGGATTCATAAGCTAGCCAACTTAACGGCACGAGGGCAACGAAACAATATCGTATCAAATGGAAAATGAGATAACGAACTTGAAAATTTGGGTCATAAGAAATCCAAGAGGAAGGCATCCAATGATTCTCAAATACAAAATAAATCGCTCCCATTATCCAACAAATTAGGAGTGGTAGTATTATTGCCAAACATAGGCAACTTATTCGTTCGTCACGAATCCGGCTAAATGTTTTCTTAATGTGATCAAAGAAAATCCAAGTGTAGGATAATATGAAGAGGATTGTAAGAACGATGAAAAACCAAAACTCTACAAAAAAACGACTGAGTCCTTCACCCAGAGAATAATTTGTCGCATTGTTAAAATACTCACTGGTTTGCCATGATACAAAAAAATCTGAAATTGTGCCATCCCAAAAATGGTATAAATTCCTAACTGCCCATGCCAGCACTGATGTGAAAAAAACCATAATTGCGACTACATAGTTCTTATTCCTGAGGACGCCCCATCCCATGTAGTAGAAGCGCCATAGGAACCCTGCCATTCCAGCAATGAGGAAGAAATATCCAAGGCTTGATTTTGATAGATACCCTAGAGCAGCGCACAAGCCAGCGAAAATTATTCTATTTTCTTTTTCCGGCTGAAGACTCTCCATAATAAAAAAGATTGTAAGCGTATACCAAATAAGCATCATGGGTTCCGCATAGTTCCGAGAAGTGGAAAAAATATAAGTTGGAAGGATAGCAATAAGTCCTGTTGTGATGAAAGCAGGCGTCGTCCCGTATAGCTTTTTCGAAGCCAGAAAAACTACCGCAATGGATACGGTGAAAATAATTTCTATGGCAATCTGCGTTCCAATGTGAACAGGAAAAAAAGCAAAAAAGATTGATAGATATACAGGATATAAAGGAGAAAAATGATGCGTGTACTCCCCGTCGAGAATGAATTCATGCTGGGAAAGAAACGATTGCCCCATTTGCTGGTAAACTAACCCGTCCTGCATCCAAGCATAGTTCTCTTCTGTGGCAGAGAAATTAAGATAAGTTAACACACTGAATCCAATAATAGTGGTCAATAGAAAAGAAATTCTGAGAATCTTAGGAAGTCCATCAAGAATTCTGATGTCTCTCTTTAGTAATATGACTACAATGGTTCCTAACACACCAGTTGTGCAAAAGAGAGAAAATAAGGCTACCGAAGCGTCGTTCCTCATAAACGCGTACCAATTCTGAAGATCACCTTGGAGAAAAATGAAAATGAAGAGACTGGTCAAAAGATAGAGACAGACAAATATTGGGAACAAAAAAAGGAGTCTAACGCGTGAATTCATTCCTTTTTTTCTCTCCAGCGAGAAGAATCATGTTTTGGACTTTTCCCGTATGAATTCTGGAAAAATGTGATAATGCGTAACGTTTTCACGGTTTTGTTGCCTTCTCTGGTAATTAGGTCATTTGTTTTCAGCAACTTTGAAGATCGCCACTTCCACGCTGTTGTAGACAACTTGAAAGTTGGGGTCATTTAAGAATTTTGGATAAGTTCCTTGATGCCTGCTGAGGATAAATGAAATGTTGTAACTTTTGGTTGTTTCGAGGTAATCCCATGTGATGATTGAAAGGTTTCTTGCTACGATTTCTTGTGGGTTGCGGAAGAGTTTGTCATATGTTTCTAAGATCTCTTCATAATTCATGTCTTCTGCATCAAACACGCCAATAAGAAATTTGATTCTGATAAATGAATCCTCTTCGGTCGCGTATAGGAATTCATCACTGCTCATCCTTTCCGGATAGTGGTCTTTGAAGATTATTTGCCCGCATACTCTTTCATAAGGTTCATAGAGTCCCATCATCGATTGATTAAATACAACCTTTCCCCCTCTCATTTGCGGTATGAATCTCACCCATTCGATAGCGGTTTCCTCATCCTCAGTTTCAATTTCATAGGATAGCTCAGCAAATCGGACTCCTCGATGGACTTCCAAAATTTTTTCAACCTTGAGAAAATCATTATGCCGAGTTATTGTTAAGACCACCGAGTTTTCGCTTCTTGAAATCCTAGGAGTCTCGATAATATTCAGGTCAGATAGATCCACAGTTCCTCTGATATTTTTTTGTTGGAAAAATATAGTTATATTATTTTCATCAAAGTGAAACAAGTGGCAAGGATACCCTTCCTTCGTTTTAATTGCAAAAATCGGGTTATGGCGGGGAAAATAGGGTCCGTCCTCTCTAACTTGGATTAAGCCATTATCGATGTAATAATCAGTGTCAAGGAGAATAAGAGCTGACTCTGCAACCTCAATCTCATGCGGATACAGGAGAAACTCTGGACTAACAGCACTAAGTGTACTTCTTTGAGCGAGTCCAGAGAGCCACCATCCATAAAGGTGATCAGCGACGAGGACAGCCGAATTCGCTGTTCTCTGTTGTATCCACTCTATAGCGGTGGCTTCAGGCTTTCTTACACTGGTGTAAAAATCAAATTTGGTTGAAGCCCCCATGGGGGTGATTAATGAAGGTGAGATTACATAAACGACTAAGAGAATTGCAGGCAAAGTTATTTTGGAAGCTGCTTTTCCAACTCGATTCCATTTGGCTACAGAAAATCTTTTGATGGAAATTGATACGTAGCGAAATAGATAGAACACTGCCGCTGATAGTATCAGGATTCCAGGGAAATCCGCAAAATACATGAACCTTGAATAGTCGACGAATATGCCAAATATGTAGGCTTGGGTCATAACTAAAGGCACTACATACCATGCTAAGAGAAGTAGGCTCTCACTATCGACATATCTTCTTCTAGAAGCTTTGAGCATGAAAAGTGTTGGGAGGACAGCACCGATCAAAACTAGAATTTTGATGTCGACGTAGCGATTGAGGAGGATCAAGGTTCTGTTCTCTTCCATGCCTCCCAGAAAAGCTCCTTCAGATGACATGCTCAGATAGAAGCCAGAAACTCTTAGTAGCCATGGAGATGCAAATAATGTTCCCAAGGCAAACGATAAGAAAAAGAAACGTATGGGTTTCAAACTCTTTGTTCCCACGAGCTTCAAAGCCTTTCCTATCAACAACAGAGAGATGTATAGTATTAAGACTGGCAATAAGACAAACAAACTGAATAGGTGCGTGAGGATGAGGCTGCCAAAAAGGAGTGCCGTCGTGAATAAGGTAAAATGGTGTGGGCGATCTGTGTCTTTGAGAAATAAGTAAAAAATTATGAGAACGAGTGTAAGTGAAATCACGTTGGGATAGCCTCCCCAACCTAACATTTCTAAGCTCAGACTTGAGACTGTTACAAAGAATGCTGACAGAAATCCCGCGCTGTTGCTTCTCCATATTTTTTTGGAAAGCAGGTACGTGGGAAAAACTGCGAACGAACTGAAAAAAGCTGCGATGAGCAGTTGTGCCAAAAGCAGTGGCATCCCTGTGAAGAGGACTATGAAAGATGCGAACAAGTGGTATCCCGGCGGGGTTGCAAGAGGTTCTCCGCCCATATGATATGGGTTTCGAAGGGGCAGTTTTTCCTCATCGAGAATCAAGTTTATGATGCCACTGTGAAATCCGATATCTGAGCTTGGCGGGTACTCATTATGGAAAAGAACGCCAGCCCTGAACAGGAATGCCGCAATGAATATTGCGAAGAGGAGTAGAGTTCTCTTGTAATCCGTTGTTAGTCACCATTGAAGCGAATCTGACTACAAACTTTGGTTGAAGAAGATTTATTATTTTCTGAACACCAATCTGCTTCTAACCTACGGTTGCAAGCAGGATAAGCAGAGAGATCATCTGATTCATTTCATTGATGACACTCGGCACGTCGACAGTTACGCCTTCAAGGTTCTTAATTGCGAAAGAAAACAAGATCGCTACCGGAACGGTATAATGCGCGCGCGCAAAACTTGAATAAAAAAGCTGTTGTTAGGCAATCAAATAAGTGTTTCAATCTTTTGGCTATCAAAAATGTCCTTTCAACAAGCTACATTTCCCTTCGACCAAAATAAGTTCCATTTTTTTGAGTTTGCTGAAAATCGTGATGCACAAGAAGCAACATCTACGCGGTTCCTCCTATTCCACAAGGCTTATAATAATGTTTTTTGGATACATGCTAAGTAACATAGAAGTGAAGGTGTTTAGATGTCTTGGTTAAAGGCTATGAGAGAAAAGGAACCGCCTGAACCTGAAAATCCCATCGGAATCGTGGTAATCGGAAATCTTGAGGGTGATCGGGTTCACGAGTCAGCCAAAGAGATGGTCAGAAAATCGCTCAAGGAGGCCCAGTTCAAGACTGTGAATCTCGGCAAAGGTGTTCCAGCTGACGTGTTTGCATCTAAGGCAAAAGAAGTTAATGCCGATATCATAGCGGTTTCAATCAACACCACTCCCGCAAAAGAAAAACTACCGAAGTTTATTGCTGCGATCGAGGCCGCGGGGCTAAAGGGCAAAGTCACAATTATGATAGGTGGTGCGGCTGTAAAGAAAGAAGACGCGGACAAAATAGGTGCGTTATACGGTAAGAAAAGAGAAGATGCCGTGGCACTCGCGAAAAAAGCCATCGAAGAAAAGAAAGCTTGAAAGCGACGAGTTTCCGTATGCATGCATGACGTTTGAAGTAATAAAGGTGTCTTACGCAATTCCTAGTAACTTATGAGCTTAAAGAGCGGATGTTTGCCTTCTTCGATCGGTTCTGTGCCAAGTTCGGCAGCCGCCGTTAATATGTAGGTGTCTGTCATTGCTACCGTCGGGAAAACATAATCTGCATGTTCTATGGGCCCATACATGATGAAGTTCGCGCCTAGGATCTGCATTATCGCATGTATTGAACCATAGCATGCTCTGCGTGCCTCTTTGGCTACGTTAGTTCTAGCCCAATCAAATGTGGTCGTAACATTCCCTGTGCCAATGCCTACAGGATAACCGTACGCGCTCTTAATCAAGTAAATTGCCCTTGCAGCTGGACCCATATAGATTCCGAAAGCCTCTGTAGCCACATCTATCAATGGCTTTTCAATTTTAGCTTTCTCTGATAGCTTTAAAACATCCTTCACGATTTCAAGTTTTCCCTTCGCGCTATCATCCATAGGATTGCGCCCCAGTAGAATAGCCGCTTTGATTCCTGAGTTTTTGATCACCTCTAGTTCTTTGCTAGTTATACCTTTATAAATGGAGGAGTAAACGACTCTGTCTTGCAATCC
>Ga0209636_10009264_pt1 | contig 10041 bp, 8 predicted proteins | sample DeeMarSWOR152_54_FD_187464 | JGI IMG/M metagenome (GOLD analysis project Ga0209636, IMG submission 187464) | Marine sediment microbial communities from White Oak River estuary, North Carolina - WOR-1-52-54 (SPAdes) (version 2) | ecosystem: Environmental > Aquatic > Marine > Intertidal zone >... | reverse complement strand
GTAAATTAGGGAAGTAATTTCAATAATCTAGTAATGTTTATTATGAAATTTGTATAAAGAGTGATCTGCCAATGATGTGTCTCTATAAAGTGATTAAATGATCGATCAGAGTTACACTGAGGCATCTACATTCAAAGAGTTTAATTAGCAATACCACTAAAACTATTTGACTGTTATGAAAGAGGTAAATCTGCGATTCTCTGGTGTTTCAAAGCAGCTTCTGCTTATATTCGGAGTCCTGTTTCTCTCCTCCGTTTTATTAGTCATCTTTAACTTTTGGATAAGCATCGATGTCACCCAGACAATGTATTTAACTAAAGCTGGCATCGACTGGTGGAATGATATTGTTCTGTTGAAAGGCGACTTGCTTATTCTGTGTTTCCTTCTTCCATTGTTAGTGATTGATCCTAGGATAACCCACTGCAAAATATTAGGGTTGATTCGTACTTTTTCATGGACAGTGAGTTGGCGTAGAATCGACTTTCAGAGAGAAGCTTCAGGTAATAAGTTCGATGATAAATATTCACTGAAAATGGGATTAGCTTATCAGATCACACTGTACTGCATTTTCTTTGTAATTGTATGGCTTACTCAGGCGTTTGATCTTGCTCTCCCTTTTCACATGGCTAAGAATGGTATCGGATCTTTGAATTTCCAGTCACTTGTGAGGATCTTTCTTTTCCCAGTTTTTAATCCTACAGCGGGAGAACTCATGACTTTAACCCCGATCATGGAGACATGGTACTTAATCACCATCACTGTGGCAACTATACCTCTTGTAATTTGGATGGCTCGGCTCATTCTCGGAGGCATAGGTGAGTTAATAGTTGGTGGTGTTGGTCGAGCGCTACGCAACTTTTCAGCGACGATCTCTTTATTTTTTGCGCTGTTCCTGCTTCAAGCTCCTTTTTTCGAATTTGATGTTACGTCGCCACACTTTTGGTGTATTCTGGTTGCTTTAGATGTTTTGAGTATCGCAGCTACTGTGATTTTTCACCTTCACAGGGAAAAACTGGTTTTTAATAGGAAGCTGATAGTAACTTATTCAGCTGTCCTTGGAGTCATTTTTCTCGTATTCGTTGCTAACCTAGGGTTCATCCTCATCTACAGGCTACAATGGGATCGGTCTTGGCTGCAATATGAGTGGTTCCCTAAGACCTCTAAAGAGATCGAATACACTAAGTGGTCGAGTGGTGTGTCTGAGTGGCAGCATCAACTCTTATCGGACATTAATTCATCGAATGATACCAGTATCCTGTTGCAGATTCGGCAGTGGGACTTTGATGCAAGCTTGACAAAGATGAAGAGCCAAATTGGAGTTAATTGGTTAACGCTAGCAGACAGCGATGTGTTGTACCTTAATAATCGTGAATACTGGGTTTGCCCGACAACGATCAACTATGACATTGCAGTAGACTGGATCAGTCGTCGATTCATTTACACGAATACACCTCGAGTAATTGTTATTGACAGCCACACGGGAGATTTCGTGCAGCCAGAAGCAATCTTCAATCTGTCAAAAATCCCACGCATCTATTACGGCGAAGGCTTCGATGACGTATATGTGCAAGTTGAAGGTTTCACAGAGATTGACGATGTCACATATCAAGAAGAGCCCGATTACGTGTTAAGAGGCTGGGTCAGAGCATGGTGGTTTTTGAAGGAAGGTCAATTCGGGTTTGCGCTAAATCCCCCAAAAGAAGACATAGCTATGCTATGGAGCAGGGATGTGAATAAACGTGTGAAAACAATTCTGCTTAATCACCTGACGATCGATGACGACGTTTACTTAGTGACCGATAACAACCGCCTATACTACTGTGCACAAGTTTTCATCAATTATCCCTTGGTAAGTGGCTTCGCGAAGAGTAGTTACATGCGTTTTCTGGGTGTAGTGACTGTAGATGTGGAAAATGGCGAGTTGAGAGGCTATTCGGTAAGTGAGTCCGATGGATTCCTCCTTGATTTCTATAAACTATTTTATGGATGGCCTCAAATTCCCGACTGGTTGAGGTCACAGATCAGGGTTCCAGAAACACTGTATGAATATCAACTAGATATTGATTATAGATACCATGTCGATGACCCTACAATATGGCGAAGTCGATCTGACGAATTTGAACGCCCCGCTGGAACAGATGTGTACTACATACTCGTAACTATCGAAGACAAAATGGTGTTCGTCGCCGTTCAAGTCGTAGAGTACAGTCGAGCCACTGGACTGAACTTAGCGGGACTTTATACAGCGTTGTGTGGCACCGAGTACGGTGAAGCTTTCTTTTATCGAGTGCCTCTGGAACAACGATTAATCGGCCCATCTGCTGCGCGGCAGGCGTTCGAGACGAATACTGATGTGCGAACTCGTCTAAGCCTGCTGCAAACCTACCGTTTTGGCAATGTTCTCCTCTATAATATTCAGGACGAATTATACTATTTCATCCCTGTCTACTCAGAAGTGACGACTGGCGACGCTGTAATTGTTAAGTTGTCTTTTATTGGTTGCATCGAGGCTTCGACAGGCGAGAAGGTTGCCACTGGATTAGACGCGCTATCTGCTTATAATGCATTGACACCTTCACCAATAGTTGGAGAGGAAGAACGATTGCTAAAGATGGATACCCTATTCCTGACAGACGCGATAGATATAGAAGAGGCAACGCTAGTGCGAGGTGACGTTGAACACCTCATCACTGTGTTAACGTATAATGACGAGAGTCAATGGGAAACAGCTCAACAAGCAATAATAGATTACATTAATAACTACTGCAAACCAAACAGCGTAGACAGAGTGTTTAAATGGATTACGATTGTGAATAATGAAAAATATATTCACTATGGGTTCATAGTGATTGATCCACAAGGGTTGCGAACACTTTATTACATGCAGATCAGGATTTCTACTTAAACCCTCGTACCCTTATTTTTGTGCATTCGAGGAATAAGCTTTGGAACAAAAAAATCTATCTTAACAGCATTAGATCATCAGCTGCGCAGAAAAAAGGGTTGTAAATACTAAGCCAAAGATTATTAAATTTTATCAGTACTCTTATGAATAGCTTCTTTCTCAATTCTTATCTTAAAACCTGTAAGAGAGTTCAAAGATTGGTTGTTGTCATTTTTGACTGGGATGGTACAATAGTGAATACTATGCCTTTATCGCTTGAAATGCTTCAAGATTTGGCTTTTAAATCTTTTAATGTTGAACCAAATTTAACTAAAGAGATATACTATCGGAATATTGGAGGTTCTCGTGAAGAAATCTGGAGGCAAATAATTACATCTTCAAAAACGACTCTTTTAATCGATGATGTCAATAAGGCTGCTAAGAAAAAGGATCGAGAATGGTATGAAGCGTTTCTGAAAAAGGCTAATTCTTGTCCAGTGTTTGATGATGTACCCGCGGCTTTATCGAAGATGAAGAAGCATGGTTATAATCTCTGTGTTTCATCAGGAGGCTTTCAAGAAGCAATCATTAGCCACGCCAAGACAATAAAAATGGATCACTACTTCACAATCATACTGGGAAGCAAAAAGGGATTCGAGAAAGGCAGACACCACTTTGACTACATTTCTGAGAAACTTAAAACAAAACCAAAAGATATGGCGTTTGTCGGAGATGGACCGCATGACATGCGTGTTGGTAAAGAATACGGATGCCTAACAATAGGAAGAATGGATCTATTGGATGAAAAAACGTTGCTTGCAGCTGGTGCAGATTTAGTTCTTAAAGATTTCAGTTTACTACCTGAAATAATTAAAGAAAGAATAGAGATATAAACCGACGATTATCTCATATAAAAAATGAAGGCTATTGTAATTATTATTAGAATGGAGTCTTAGAGGATTTTCTGTATGGGCCTCTGCTTCTCTTCTTAACTTTCTTCTTCTCCTCATTTTTCTTCAAAAGTACATCTTCAACATTTTCATTTTTACTAGACATATAATCCTTCAAAAAAGCTCATTATTAAGTCTAAAAATAAAGATTTCGAATTCTTAATCTTAATAGAGAAAAATATTCCCATATAACTACTCAGCGGGGAGAATCTCCTCTTTTGGAGCCAAATCATAAGGTTCCAAGTATTTTCTTAAAATCTTCGGGATAAGTACTCGTCCATCTTCGGTTTGTAAGTTCTCCAATATTGCGCAGATAGCTCGTGAAGTTGGAATTGCTGTGCTGTTAAGTGTATGGGGGTATCTCATCTTCCCAGTTTTCTTATCCCTGTAATTAATGTTAGCTCTGTAAGATTGCCAGTCCAGACAATTTGATGCTGATACGATCTCACGGTATCTTCCTTGAGCTGGAAACCAAACTTCAATGTCATATTTCTTGTAAGCATGATCACCAAGTTCACCTGTGCACATGCTCATGACTCGATAGGGCAAGTCGAGTCCTTTCCATAGTTCTTCCGCATTCTTAATTAATTCTTCGTGATGAGTAAGGTTTTCATCAGGATGAGAAAAAATGAATTGCTCAATCTTATGAAATTGGTGAACCCTGAAGATGCCCTTTGTGTCTTTACCGTGAGCCCCAGCTTCCTTTCTGAAACATGGACTCCAGCCCACGAGCTTAATAGGCAGTTCGTCTTCTCCTATTACCCTCTTGATGTATAATCCTAATAGTGGGTGCTCCGCTGTGCCAATGAGGTATAAATCCATACCCTCAATTTTATAGATCATGTCCTCAAAAGAATCGAAATCTAAAGCACCCATCAACACATTCTTCCTGAGCATGTATGGAGGTATCACGAGAGAATAACCCTTCTTGGTCATGAAGTCCACAGCGTAAGCTGATATCGCAAAATCCAAAAAACATATGTCATCAAAGATGTAGTAAAACCTTGATTGAGCAACTTCCCCAGCTTGTAATGTATCCCCTTGTTTCAGCGTGTTTTCCAATATGTCAGCGTGGTTGACAGGTTTCCACCTTATTTCTTTAAAATCTACCGTAAATCCTCTTTCCTTTGTCTCTCTCAGAAAATCGTCATAGTACCCACCCCATACATTAGGACAGCCCCAATATCGTAGCGGAGCGTTCTCTTCTTCAGAGAATCCTACGGGTACCTCATCCGCGACTATGTTTGGTAATTTCAAAATTTGGTCTTTATACTTTCTTTTTATAGCTGTTAGTTTTTCTGTATGATTTTTAATCTCCTGCTTTAGCTTTTTACCCTTCTCGCGTAATTGTTTGACCTTCAATGGCTTCCTTTGAATCTCTTTAGTTAGCTTGTTCAGTTCAGCTCTCTTCACTTGTGTTTCTTTGAGGTTTTTTTTATATTTTGATTCTAATCTGAAAAGATCATCAACTAATTTGTTAGGTTTTCCCCTTTTTTCTAAGGATAGCTTGTACGAGTCAGGATTATCTTTTAAGATTTCTAACACAGTGTATTTTGGCATTGTAAAACACTCGTTGACATTAACTTTAATACAGAAAGTCTATTCTGTATAAAAATAAGTAATTTTTTCATTTTTAACTTCTTTTAATCCTGTAATAATAGAAATATAACAATACCATTGTTAACAATATTGTTATAATATAGAATACTGGATCTGGAATACCCATTTTTTGTGCCCCTATTAACGGTTCAGCTGTTTCTCCTCCTATGATTATCCAGTGGCGTAGACCTATTTGTGGGAAGATGACATAGAAGGGTAGATCTAATACACCGAACCACCCTGTAGCCTTTAAGAAAATATGAATTTTCTCTTCTAGTTGGTGGTTTATCAGTATAAACGTAATTATCCAAGCAGCAATATGCGTTGTTAAAGACCCACCTATGAGAAAGATGCCGTATCCAAAATCTGTTGAGAGTCCTTGGACAACGCAGTATCCTAGACGAAAATGTGATGTAAACGCGAGTCTTGGGTATACTTGGAGGAAGGCGACCTGCATGTAAGTAAGCGTTCCTCCCGCAACGGTACCCCACATCGCATGTCCGATTTCATGAATCAGATCCATTACCAGACCTGAGGATATGAATATTAGCACCGAGAATACGATCTTGTTATACTTCATTCTCAAGATCACTTTCACTCATCTAATCTTGTCACCATATTTATTATAGAAAACAATATCTTCTATCTTCTTTCTTGGTGCTTCACTTTTTCTATGGGTTTCAAATGGTTGACCAATTGGAATTATCGCGAGAACTTTGAATCTTTTAGGAATTTCTAATATTTTGTTAAGAAATTTTGTTGATCCCGGAGTGTAGGTTAAGGTTGCTAAATCTTCACTCTGAGCTGCCAAGATAATATAAGCTATGGATAGCCAAACTGATTCACACCAGTAAGGTTGCTCTGAGTCTCCAACTACCACTATTAGAAATGGGGCGTTTGTCAGAAAGGTCTTTTCTAACCCAATATTCTGGTCTTTGAGCCATTTCTGAAGCCATAGTGGTGCGGATCTATGGAATGTTTTATCTTCTTTCTCAGCTTCTTTTCTTATTTTCTTTTTTAATTCTGGGTCATCTACAATGATATAATTCCATGGTTGTTGATTTGCACCTGAAGGAGCAAACCCTCCTGCTTTTAAAATCTTTAGAATCTTGGTAACGGGCACACGCGTAGTCTTGTATCTTCTTGTGCTTCTTCTGTTCTTCATTATGTTTATGAGAGTTCTGTAACTATTTGACAACTTCACTACCCTTCCCTAGAAAATTGTATTTATTGAGATTCTTATGTGTTGAAAGATATCCGAGCTCAGATATTATTTGAATGTGAATAAAAGCGATTATTCAATTCTATGTGTTTTATCAAGGTCTATCTATATGGAAGGAGAGGCTAACTTTTTCGTATGTAGAGAATAATAAATGTGATTTATTATGTTGGGAGAATGATAGTTCCAGCTTTGCCCTCAAGGCTTTCGAGAGCTTTTTCGAGAGAAGTTATTATCGCCTTTTTACCACCTGATTTCAGGAATTTTATACATGCAAGAACCTTGGGCCCCATGCTTCCGGGTAAGAAATGGCCTTCATTGTAATATTTCTGTACTGTTGTTAAGGAAACTGTTTGTAAATCCTCTTCATCCGGCTTTCCGTAATTGACTTTAGCATTGTCAACGTCCGTTAATGATATGAAAATGTCGGCTTCAATAATTTCAGCTAGCAGTTCGCCAGCAAGATCTTTATCTATCACGGCTTCAACCCCAACTAATCGACCGTTATCTTTCAACACTACGGGTACCCCACCACCCCCTGATGAAATGAGAACAATACCAGAATCAACAATTCTCTTAACTGCTTCCTTCTCAATAATGTCAATAGGAATTGGTGAAGGAACAACCCGCCTATAAGGTCTATTTTTTTGAGGATCTACTTTTTTAATTGTGTATCCCTTCTCTTTCTGAAGTCTTTCGGCTTCAATTTCCGTGTAGAAAGGTCCAATAGGTTTTGAAGGATCATCGAAATCAGGGTCATTTTCATCAACCAGTACCTGTGTTATCATAGTGATTACGGGTATGTTCAAATCTACATCAATGAAATAGTTCTCAAGTGTTTGCTGAATCATGTATCCTACTTGTCCCTGTGTCATAGCTCCAAGAACGTCGAGAGGCTGTTCAGGAACAACGTTTTTACCTTCTTCTTGCTGTATTAATAGATTTCCAACTTGAGGACCGTTACCATGTATTATAACGACTCGTGATCCCAACTTAACGATCTCTAAAATCCTTTTACAAGTCTTTTCAACATTCAATAACTGCTCCGATGATGTACCTGCTTGTTCACGTTTTTTAATCGCGTTTCCACCTAAAGCGATTAGAACCTTCATTTAGTCCCCCTCATATCTTTGAATGATGAGAATACTCATAATATTATTTTTATTGTTTGATCATTTTAAAGGGATAAGTGGAACTCCGTACGATTCGACAACAATGTGCAATTGATTAGTTGCTATTAATGGCATAAGTATGAAAATTTCTAAATCTCGGATCTATTTGTTGTTTAACTTGAATTCATCGTGAATTGCTTTTACTGCTTCTAAACCATCGTCTTCTCTGACTGCAAATGATATATTCATTTCAGATGAACCCTGCGCGATCATTCTAATGTTAATACCCTTTTTCGCGATTGCTTTGAATATTCTGGAAGCAACGCCGGGGGTGCTTTTCATGCCTACCCCAACAGCTGCTACAACACAAACTTCACTCTCAGCAGTAACATCATGTATCAATCCTTTACTTTTTAGTTCAGTTGTTAGCGCTTCTACAGCTTTCTGTAATTTTTTTTGTTGAATAATGAAGGAGATTGATGCTTCTGAAACACTTTGAGATATCATTAGAATGTTGATATCCTCTTTACCCACCACGCTAAAGACTTTAGCAGCAGTTCCAGGACGACCAATCATGCCTGAGCCACTAATATTCACGAGAGCAACATCCTTGACTAATGAGATGGCTTTTACTATATCTCCGCTATTTACTTTCTGTTTATCTAGTATCAGAGTTCCAGGATTATCGGGATTGAATGTGTTTCTTATTCGCACTGGTATATTATTTTCTCTTGCTGGTTCTAGAGCTCTTGGATGCATCGACTTTGCTCCGAAGATGGTCATCTCTGTCGCTTCTTGAAATGATATTTCTGGAATCAGTTTTGCTGAAGACAGTAGTTTTGGATCAAAAGTCATTAGACCATCAACATCGGTGAATATCCAGATCTCATCGACACCCAAAGCTGCGCCAATTATAGTTGCTGTGTAATCTGATCCACCTCTCCCTAGAGTAGTCACATGCCCCTCTTTGCTTGCACCTATATATCCTGTTACTACAGGAACGATTCTTTTTTTTAATAAAGGCAATAATTTAATCTTAACTTGCTTTTTTATCAGTTTCATTATTGGTGATGCTTCACCGTAATTTGAATCTGTGATGATTCCTGCTTCTTTTCCCGTCAGGTATGTAGAGTGTATTCCTTGATCTTGAAGAACACCAGAAATAATTGGCGCTGAAAGTTTTTCTCCAAAGGAAAGCACATAATCTTTTGATTTCTTAGTTAATTCCCCAACAAACATTATGCCAGTCAGTACTTTCATAAGTTCTTCTATTGTAGTTGTAATATATGCTTCAATCGCAGCTGAAACTGTCTTTTTTCTTATAACATTTCTTAAAATATTTGAGTGTGTTTGGAGAATTTTTTTTATCAATTTATTGAATTTTTTCTCTTGCCCTTTCTTCGCGTCTTCAGACATTACTTCAAGGCTATTAGTTACTCCTTCTATTGCTGAAACGACCACAACAGGTAATACTCCTTGATTATAATATTTAGCGATTAGATTGGCTACTTGCTTAATTTTTTCATCATCCGATATTGAAGATCCTCCGAATTTCATCACAACACTTTTCAAACCATATACTTCCATCGATTTTAGATTCGCACCGCTGATATTTATCTAAGAGAATTAATAGCATGTATAAAATTTTAGATTTTTTTCTATCTATTTAGTTCATTGTTAGAAGCTTAATCGCAACAACTTTATATATTACCTATTGGTAATTACTTTGTGGTAACATGGAACTAAACCGTAAAAAACCTATTAGTAAACAAAATGAAAAATTTGGAGGTGAATCTTAAAATGAACGATTTTGATTTCGAAGAAATCTTAAAGAGGCTACAAGATAGAACAATGGGGTTTTCGAGAAGTTGGAAGGAATTTGAGGAAGCCATAGAATCTGGAGAAATAAAAGGAAAATGGCGGGTGGAAAAGATCGACGAACCCAACTTTAAAGGCTATGTAATCCAAGGTAGCTTCTCACCTAATGAGCCCTTTGAACCCATATGGCCTTTTCAACCAATAGATCCTTCACCTATACCTGGACGTCCATCGCCCAACAGACGTTTCACTCTTCCTTCAAGGTTACTAAATGAAGTCCGGGAACCCTTGGCTGATGTTTTTAACGAATCGAATGTCGTTAAAATTTATGTTCATCTTCCTGGCGAGAAAAAGGACGACATACAACTCGATGTCACAAAAACAAAGGCAGAAGTAAAAACTAAAAAATCGTTTACATCAGTTGATCTTCCCAAGGTAGCGTTAGATCTTGAAAACGTT
>Ga0209636_10009263_pt1 | contig 10042 bp, 7 predicted proteins | sample DeeMarSWOR152_54_FD_187464 | JGI IMG/M metagenome (GOLD analysis project Ga0209636, IMG submission 187464) | Marine sediment microbial communities from White Oak River estuary, North Carolina - WOR-1-52-54 (SPAdes) (version 2) | ecosystem: Environmental > Aquatic > Marine > Intertidal zone >... | reverse complement strand
AAACTGTCTCCTGGGAGACAGCTCACGAAAGTGCCCGAGAAGTTCATTCATTCACTTACCTCTTCATTAGAAGGGAAGAATTTCTGAAAGTCAAGAAGATTTGGTATACGGCTTTCTTCAAGACGAATTCGCCGATCTCCAGAAGCCCGCGATCCTGTTTATTTGTGACGGAAATCATCAGGTCTGAGGGCGGGTGAGAGCGCTATGTTTCAGTTAGAGTTTAACGGCAGACGCGGGAACTAAGTGGTTGACAAAGGCCTCAGACGCGGTAGGATGGAAGCGTTGCTGTTCTATTCACGTCGGGTTGAACAAGGCAAAGCCGGAAGCGGACCTGAGGGTGATGTGGATGGCCTACTTTCCTTCCGGAGGGAGGAGGGTGGACTTTTTTTTGGCCAAAACCGATAAAGCCAACATAAGGCGAAGGAAAGCACCGATCGGGCTAGGAAATACATGTCCGAGGCACTGGAGGCTTTTGAGAAAATTGAGGCAGGAGTCTATTCGAACCGGGGGAAAGATGCTCCTGCGTCTTTGGAATAAGCGTAAGTCATATGGAATACTTCTGTAAAGGAATCGGCTTGTCTGATTGGACCTTATTCCTGTGCTCAGCCCAAGAAAAAACGACTTGTTATCATCGATTGGAGGTGTGTCGTGAAGGGTTCGTCTGCTGAGGTACTGGTGAAGTATTTGGAACAGGAAGGTGTAGAATACATTTTCGGTGTGCCGGGTGGTCATCTTCTTCCACTCTACGATGCTCTGTACAAAAACGGCAGTATAAAGCCGATTCTAACGAAGCACGAAGCCGGTGCTGCCTTCATGGCTTATGGCTATGCCGTGACCTCAGGGAAAATCGGCGTATGTTGTGGAACTGTGGGCCCTGGTGCCACTAACCTCATAACAGGGGTGGCATCTGCGTATATGGATTCTGTTCCCATGCTCGCGTTGACAGCCCAAGTGGGAACTACTGCTATTGGGAAAGGTGCGCTTCAGGAAGGGGCTGGGGTTGGCAGAACGATAGACCAGGTGGCCTTGTTCCAAAGGATAACCAAGTTGAGCATGATGGAATTACGCGGGAAGAACATGCCTGATACCATACGCCGGGCTTTGCGAGTGGCGCTTTCTGGACGGCCCGGACCCGTGCATATTGACCTGCCCGCAGACGTTCAGGGTGAAAGCATAGAGGCTGACATCCTGCCACTGTCCTCTTATCGCCCTGTGATGCAGGGTACCGTGGATAAGACCCAGCTCAAGGCTGCCCTGGATTGTCTCCATAATTCCTCGAAACCTGCGATTCTCGTAGGATATGGGACCGCCACTATGCAAGATGATGATAACAGTCTAGTCAATTTGGCTGAACGCCTGCGTATCCCAGTGGCAACAACCCTCAGGGCCAAGGGTGTTTTTCCTGAAGATCATCCACTTGCACTGGGATGTGTGGGTCTTTACGGGACACGCACAGCCAACAGCTATCTGAGGTCCGGGGTGGATGTCCTCCTTTCGCTCGGAACGAGCTTTCATGAGTTTACTTCCCATTGCTGGGACCCTGCCTTTATGCCCTCAAAATCCCTGATACAGGTGGATATCGATCCCACCGAGATCGGCAAGAACTATCCTGTGACCCTGGCTCTTGTGGGTGATATACATTTCATATTGAGGGCTTTGCTTGTCGAGCTGGGAGATGAGAAACGAATTGGCGATGATATCGGTGCATTCAAAGACGACAATTTGTATTTCAAGGAACATCAGATGTCGTCAGACTCTGTTCCTATTAAACCACAGCGACTCATGAAAGAACTTAGGGATGTTCTGCCTCATGATGTTGTCGTATTTGCTGATATTGGAAACACACTAACCTGGGTGGAACGCTATTTCCAAGGGTATTCAGAAGGCAAGTTTATCACGCTTTCGGGGCTGGCAGCGATGGGATCTGCAACAGCGGCTTGTATCGGCGGCAAGTTGGGGAGGCCGCAAAAGCCAGTAGTCTGTATGTGCGGCGATGGGGATTTCCACATGACCGGAATGGAGCTAGCGACTGCTGCCACGCATGGGGTCCCCGTCATATGGATAATATTAAAAAACAGCCGCTTGGGAATGATCTATGATGTGCAGAGTGTGAGCTACCAAAACCGTTACATCTCGGCTACTTTTCATGATACAGACTTTGTCTCGCTGGCCCGGGCATTGGGGGGCGAGGGTTATCATGCTGAGATGCCCTCAGAGATCAACCCGATTGTGAAAGAGGCCCTTCAAAAGCAATGTCCTGTTGTGATCGAAGTGACTATTGATAATACCGAGATGCCACCCATGAAACCCAGGATGCTGGCGCTACGCCGGTCACTTGGTATCCCCGACCCTACGAAATCATTCTCCTGGAATGGTCTCAAAGCTCTATGGACGATGGTCAAGGAGCGGTAGGCATCGCCCTCCATCGCTTCACGGAAAAAAATCGACAACCTGAAGGGATTTACCATTCCTAAGGCCCTTTTCCCGTGAGGTGGTAGCTCTTATTTGGAGTTTGAGTGTTGATGTCAATTCCGAATGATAATTCGATCGGAAATCACATTCAATGAGGAGGAATACAAGATGAAGTCGCCAGTTGGCACCCCTGGCCAATTCCGTTTATTTGTGACGGAAATCATCGGGTCTGAAGGCGGGTGAGGATGCTCTGTTTCAGTTGAATCCCAGCCCTATATTCGGTTTCTCCCCAAAGTTGGGAAAAACTTGGAACTTTGTTCGAAATGTCTTCTTCATTTTCCTGGAAATGTTTTCGATTTCATGCTGCCTCAAAACTTGGGTATCCAAAAAAAGTAGCTAAATTGAATAGTTATCAAAGGATACCAAAACTGCCAATACTTGGCATTTGACTTGCTCATAATGTGTAACGGGGCGCAGTCAGGACATGCGTCCGAAGCTCTCAAGGAAGATCCGAGAAGCGCCTCGCAGTGTGCATGCTTGAATTTCTGGTAGCTCTGGTCAAAACTGTACCCCGAACTGCCGACATTCCCGACAGCTGCATTTGAATTAAACCAGTCTGGCTGTTCCCCGTCTAACGAATTCTCGGCGCCTCAGAATAGGACTTCATCCAATTACGGTAGGGGTTTTCCTAATTCTGGTAATCTCATCGGATCGTTTTGTGCTAGGTCATTGTCATCTGGTCAACCAGAGATTGAACATAGCCCCTCAGAATAACCAATCGAGGGAGGGAAAATTGCTTGGCATCATGAAGGACTTTAGCGATAAGATTCTTTTTTTCTCATTAGTAGCTGTGGCGATGATGGCTAGCAGCGTATGGAGTCCCCCTGAGGCGATGGGGAAAAAACTTCCCCCCATTTTAGTAACGAAAGAGGTCTTAGTCGAGTATGTCGAGGATCGGCTGATCCAACTTGCGCGAAAGGAGAATCTGAGTGAGGAAGACCTTGTGGAGCTCAATTTCATCCGTCAAAACAGAGACAACCTTCAGAGGTTGGCCGAGTTCTATGATATGGAGGTGAAGGATTCGATACGCGGGCAGGATCTCGGATTGGAAAAACGGTCTGAAGACAAAGGTTCGAAGGAACCACCGAGAGAGACCCTACAGCCTGGTCCGCTTACTGCGGATACCTCGCAGCGCCCTGGGAAGGAGGCACCAACTGATGCTAACCTCACTGGGACTTTCGAAGCAGAGACAACGTCTGTCGGCCCTCAGCTTGATAGGGAGATTGGTGAGGGTGAGCAGGATAAACGTGCGGAGAAAGCCACCGTCTCGAAGGTGGAGTCCTCAACCCCGTTGACATCAGCGGCTCTAGATCATGGCGAGTATGAGGATCGGACCGAGCCTGGCCTTTCGCACTCTCTGACACCTAACAGTACGTCGATTCAAGGAGAGACTACTGAGGCAAGTTTATCCCGCCGTCCGATCAGCGATGAAGAAGTCAAGGATTTCCTGGCCGAATATTTGAGGAATTACACTAAAAAAGACATTAACAATTTTCTCTCGCTTTTCTCCGAGAAGTGTGTTCAGAACCGGAGATATGGATTCGAGGGGATTGAGAAGATCTACTCTTATTTTTTCGATCAGAGCCAGGCCGTTGGATATAGCTTACGGAATATGGATATTAGGATCTATGAGGAAGGGGCGCTAGTATTTGGTCGTTATTACTTTCATGTCGCGGAAGTCAAAGCCCGCTATAGGTTAGATCAAGTACTGAAAAAAAAGGGGAAACACAAAGTTTGGGAAGGAAACATACGCTGGATCCTGATCAGAGAGAATGAAGATTTGAGAATACTCTCCATCGATTATCAACACCAGAAACGTTGAAAAGATGTGACACAGCAACTTGCTTACGGCCAGATGCAGGTCAGAAATGGAATAGGTCTATTGTACACGAGGTTTGACAAGAGTCAACGAGGTCAGACATCCAACCTTCTACTTCAAGATGAATCATGGCGTTTCGAGCTGATCTCGATCATGCAATATTTGAAAGGGAAATAAATAGTCAGAGAGCCTGAGAAAACGGAGGATTCCAGTTAGGATTGTTTCCCCCTCGGAGCCCTCCAGCTCTTCCCCAATCGCGTGCAGTCAAGGACGGATAGAAGTTCATTCGAGGCAAATACAGGCCTCACGTTTAAGGAAGCCACTAGCTCGATTGACGACTGAAGGAGTAACCAACGTGTAAGGCGAAAAAAGGAGCTTTACAATAGGCCGCCTCATAGAAGCATTAGTCCTACACCAGACCAGTGTGTGTTATATCAGAAAGAAACAATTTCAGTGTCTTAGGAGAAGTATTGAATTCGCTTAAGACTGTTCTGAGTCCATCGGCTGGATCAAGCCAGGACACTCCCCAGGCCACCCATCCGCGCTAGTCTTTCGAAAAAAAGTTGAAATCAGATGACAATTCTGGTAGCATAGAAACTCACCGAAAGGCCAAACCATCTGCCAGGATGGAATAAAGTGGAGAGGAGGTGATGTGCCGAAACTGGAAGCGGAAAGGAACAAGGGTATGTTTTCCACAATACAGGAGGGAAAAGGAGGCCTAAGCCATGAGAAAAGCTCTATTTGTAACTGTAGCGTGTATCTTTGCCTTGGCTGTTTCTACAGGAGGCCAGATAGGAGATACATACGCTGAGGAGTACGATTACGAGACAGGTGCGGTGCTATCTGAAGACGTGGGCGAGGAAATGGCGGAGGGGATCGAGCCGCAAGCGAGGAGGACCATTTCGCTCAGCGTTCCCGAATTTGTGTTTAATGGTGATGTGTTCATTGCTCAGGTTAATTACGATCCACCTATTTCAGGTAAAGTAACAGAGAAATTTATCTTCAAATGGCCCACCAATCCCATCTGTACTGACATCAACTTCAAAGAAAAGACCATACGTATCAAAAAGGTTAAGTGGGATAATGTCTCTGGGTCATATTTGTACGTACTTGCTCCAGAGTTAACTTGTGTAAAGGGTACATTCACGGCAAAGGTTATAGTAACTAAGGGAACCACCACTTGGAAAGCAAAAGCACCGATGCAGATCGATATCGTTCCATAGCCAGAAATGTGAACGGAGAAGGCGAGTGTGTTGGGTACTTCGATGATGTCTATGCACTCAAATAGTCGTTCACGGCGGTAACGGGAGTATGAGGGAGAGTCAGCAATGGCGAGCCGATCGTTTAACGTGTTGAAGAAAAGTGAAAAAGGACTGCTGGCTGAGTATCAGCGGTCCTTTTCCTTCTGGAAGAAATCTTCCGCAACGGGCGGATGCTTTACTGACTGAAAAATTCTAAGGAGCTTTGTTACTGATAATAGAGAATGTTCTTATCAGTTATCTTGTGGGCAAACAAAATTTCCCTACCGCATTTTTCCCGATAAGGAGACAAATGTTAAGAAGTTTTCAACACGTTAAGCGATCGGCTCGTCAGCAGTGGCTCTGCCTTTTTTGTTTGTTTCAAGATGAAACTCCCTATTTCCTACCTCTGCCCATTCCGTTTATTTGCATCTAAAGTCATAAGGTCTGAAGACGGCTAGAAATTCACTGTTCCAGTTACTTATCGTTCATCAGTGGTTTCAGCGGCGCGAATTACCCGGTCCGGCGAGTGGCTCGGCACCGTTGCGTGCAACGATCATGATTTCAATCTCATCCAGGTCCATCCTCCTTCTACCCCAGTTCCCAGCCGTTCCTCCCCACATGTTGAGCACGGACATCCCAGCGAGCCGGAAGAGAAGAGAAAGCTCCGTTGGGACAAACGCACGCTCTCGAACCCGAATCGTGGGAAGCCCTTCTCTTGGCGGGTTATCTGACATTTCAACCATTGTCAGCGGATCAAAGCGACTCTCTTCGACGTCCTTCTGCTGAAACTTCCGGATCATGGCAGCTCCGTTGAGAACGGTGAACACCGCCATAGCCTGCGGCTTCAAACTTCTGCAAACGTTGCACAAGATGGCGAGGGGATGCGCAATCGGGTCATCGCGGCTGCCCAGGAGTCCGAAACCTCCCTCGCATAGGCAAATGGCACCATCGAACTGCTTATGGAGGGAGAACCGGGTGGCGTCCGAATGGACCCATTCCACATGTACGCCTGAGGCGGTGGCTGCCTCTGCAGCCTTGGCGAGCATCTGTGCAGACAGGTCTATGCCCGTCACGGTATAGCCCCGCTTGGCCAGCTCAATGGAATGGCGCCCTGTCCCGCACCCGACATCAAGAATCGACGCTCCAGAGGGGAGTTCCAACTCCTCGAGCAGGAAGTCTACCTCTTGGACGGTGTTCTTTGTAAATTCGTTTTGGTCGTAGATAGGCGCATGCGCATCAAAGAACTTTTCCCACGTACTCTTCTCAGGCATAGCAAGCTACCTTTCTCACTCCCGAACTACTGATTAGGAAAAAAAAACTCCGCATAATTCATTATGTATGGAAAACGGTGGCCTATAGGAAGAGAACCACTAGACGAAGGAAGACTCAACATCGCCACAACTGTTGAGAAGCTAGCCTGATCCCCTAATCTCCAATTATCGGAAAACAACCTCGCTAAATCAACCTGCGGGTTTCGATTTCAAGATGGAGTATGGCGTCTCGCACGCCTTGCGATCCCGTGTATTTCTTCCTCAAATCATCAGTTTCGGGATAGCCTATTGACGTCCTGATTCAGTTGAGACTGTCGAAAAACCCTGAAACCGCGATTCTTCGACTTGTAAGTACTTGATATTACTAAAAACCTATTCTGCAAAAAAGCCAAAATTGGACTTTTTCGACAGTCTCGTTAGGACTAAGCGGCAGGGAATGATGGGAATACTTGACAAGGATCTCAGAGCTGCTAGGATGGAAAGGTTGACGTTGATCCTAGTGCAGAGCTGATAATAGTGCTTTCTCTGTTCTTTTGGGAGCTTAAGATTTGATCGGGGGTGTCTTTGAGCTCTGGGCTTCGTATTTTATCAAATCAAAAAAGGGGGTAGAACAATGAAAAAGATCATTATGGTATTGTTGGCTGTAGCGTTTGTTTTTCCAGTCTCAGCCATGGCCGAGATATCCGTGCTAAAGGGTGAGGAATTTACAGTGGACCGTCGGTTTGACCAAGGTGTGGGGGAGTGGTGGAAGCTTAAGGATAGGGAAAGGCTCTTCCTTGTGATTGATGCAGTTTCGGCCACTCCCAGGTTTACTGTAAATGCGGTAGAGGTGATTTTCTATTGGAAGGAATGGGTGGGCGACGAAGTACTCAAATATTATGAAAGGATAGACGCCATGGCGGACCCAGGAGCTGATATTCAAATCGTAGACCTTGGGAGAAAGAATAAGGTGGTTCTAACCTTGAGCCTTGAATTTGATGATGTTGATGGAAGTTTGCTTGACCTCGGTTTCACGGTTGGGGAGCAAAACAAGAAGGGCTTCATCCGATACCTCAAGGGCAAATTTATCCATCATGTTTATGATGCAGTTAGCGGAGATATTATTGAATTTGGGACGGATAGTTGGGAACTCTACCGAACGAAAGATTTTGATGGAGCGGGAACTACTGCTTCGCAGATTGCGGATGCCATCGTGTCATATTTGGAAGGGAGAGGTTACGTGCCAGAACCGTAAAACAATGAATGAACACGATGCTATCGACTAAAAAGCTGAGATCCCATTTTCCCATGGGGGGAAATGGGATCTTGTTATTTCCCTTGCCAAAGGCCATATAAGCCGAGGGGCCAATTGCGAGAAAAGAAGAGAAATTCAAAGAAAAGAAGAAGAATACAAGATGAGATCGCCGCTTCTCGTTGACGCTTGAAACTGTTTACTTCCGCAGCAAATAAACACTTCGGCGGATTGGCCCAGATAGATTATCTCCGTTAGAACTCACCTGCTCGAGTGTCAGTAATTATTATGTTCATTGAATAGAATATGTTAACTGGACAAAACTGCATTCAAGAACTGCCACCAAAGTCGTCCCCTTCCTCCTCTGACTCTTCATCCGGCATTGAGTCAATATACTCACGGTAGGTGGAGGGATCCCTGGTAATCGGATGAAGACCGGAGGCAAGACTCTTTCTGTATGCGATTTCCTGGTCGTCTATGTTTAGGCCAGTTTTTCTTTGGATACGCTTTGTTTCAATCATTGAATACAAACTACCGAAGACAGCTGCGGCTATGAGTGCGAGGAGCATGGCATACCATTTCCAGAGGTACCACCCAATGACTCCAATAACCAGCATGATCGGCCAAAGCATACAACCAATTGCTTTAGCTCTTCGCCTACTGTAGCCCACAATCTCAGCGGCCTTCTGCCTTCGCAATGCGTTGCCCCTTCTGTAGAAATCTACGTACATCAATTAATGAGTAGCTCATTGAGAAGCCTATTTGCGCAAGACAAGAACATCTATTGGCCGGGCAATGATCTCTCTTTTTGCCCACTTTTTGTAGAGATATGCAATCACCTCAAATTTGAACTTTACATATTCCCCATACTGGTCAAAAGTCCTTGGTGGTTTGAAATCAGGAAATTGAAACAGTTGATTAAAAATGCTATCCAGGGATTCCCATGCCACCACATGTGCCCGAAAATCCCCATTTCGATAAACGGAGGCCCCGTTTCTCGCAGATAGTGGATTCACACCGTCCCACCCGAATTTTGTTCTCGCATCTCTATCAAGAAAATGAGATTTCGGAGATGCATATTTGGGTTTGAGTTTGATATATGCAAATCCTTGCATTCTTCCGATGTTCGAAAGATACCAAAAATCAGGGAAACCTCTCATATCATAGCCACAAATGTGGAAGCCCGAAGGAACCTGTTTCAGAATGTTTGATGGGACGATGCCATTTAGTTCATTTCTAAGACTGTTTGCAAAAGACTTAAGGTCCTGCGCTTTTGATTGATGCGTACTGAAGTTGGGAAGCCAATCAGACAGGTATTGTCTCTGGCCATTGGGAAAAACGCTCGCAAGTCCAAAATATGAAATAGCTCCCTTAAGATAAGGGATTTTGAACAATTTACGGCGTGTGGAATCATAAGTTCCATCTGGGAATCTTGAGATTCGACGATCTGCAGCTGCAATGATCAGAGAATCGCTCAATCCGTGTATCAAATAGATCTCGTTAAATATCAAAGTCATCAATCACCCCACTGGTGAGCTTACGTTTGAAGCTCTCCTCGGGCATGGGATCACCCCCCCTTGAGTTTTGAGTAACGGGAGAGAATCAGGAAAACGATCTGTCAGGAGTGGACTGTGCAGGAGTGTGAAGTTCCGCTATCACTGGGACCAAGGCGTGCTTGAAATCTCGGGCAGCGGGAAACTTTCTGGAATCATAACTCTCCCTTCTGTCCTTTTACCACAAGGGATTTGAAATGGCAACTTCCTTTGCTGCCACGGGACATTCTGCCCTGCTGTTCCGTCTAATGCGGTGGTTATGATTTCAAGATGTATTTATCAGTATAGGCCCTATCCCGTTTATGCAATATTTCTGTCGGCAATCGTTCATATCACGTTGGATTGCTCTCACCTGGGACACGGTCTGTTTATTTGCGATTCTATACGTAACATCACCTGGTTTCTCTATTAGTTTTGGTGAGTTAGTGTGATGTTAATGTCTCATGATTTCTCCT
>Ga0209636_10009261_pt1 | contig 10044 bp, 10 predicted proteins | sample DeeMarSWOR152_54_FD_187464 | JGI IMG/M metagenome (GOLD analysis project Ga0209636, IMG submission 187464) | Marine sediment microbial communities from White Oak River estuary, North Carolina - WOR-1-52-54 (SPAdes) (version 2) | ecosystem: Environmental > Aquatic > Marine > Intertidal zone >... | reverse complement strand
GTAAGGGGCCCTGACCGGCAAGTGGACCGCAAGCCCCGCCCTGTGGGCGGGGAGCTTCACTTTCTTTATGGATGGTATTGTGAGGAAAGGAGTACTCCATGAGAAAGCACCCCGTTTTATTAGGTCTCATTGTCATCGGAGTTATTTTAGGCGTCTTCCTCCTGTCGATCCTTTTCTTGTCCCGGTTTGGAGAGAAGAAGGGCTTCGCCCTTGGGGATAAAATAGCCGTAGTGAATATCAGAGGGGTGATCGCCAGTTCGAGAGATATCGTTGAACAGATTGATACCTTTATGGAGGACGACTATGTTAAGGCTATCATTTTGCGGATTAATTCCCCAGGAGGTGGCGTTGGACCTTCTCAGGAGATTTATCGGGAAGTCTTGAGGGCCAAGGAAAAAAAGAAGATCATTACCTCGATGGAATCCGTGGGAACATCAGGGGGGTATTATGTCGCCTGTGCCTCGGACGTCATCGTGGCCAATCCAGGGACCATTACAGGGAGCATCGGGGTGGTGATGGAGTTCTCAAATGTTGAGGACTTATTGAAGAAAATAGGATTTCGAAGCTACGTGATCAAAAGCGGTAAACACAAAGATATCGGGTCCCCATTGAGGGAGATGACTCCCGAGGAGAGGTCGATCCTTCAGGGCGTTATCGACAATGTCCACAATCAGTTCATTCGGGCAGTCGCGGAGGGCAGGAATATAGAAGAAGGAAAGGTAAGGCAGATCGCCGATGGCCGAATTTTTTCAGGGGAACAGGCAAAGGAATTAGGGTTGGTTGACCGCCTTGGAAGCCTTCAAGATGCCATTGAAATAGCGGCTGAAATGGTCGGGATTAAGGGAAAACCCACGGTAATTTACCCGAAGAGAAAAGTATCCCTCTACGAATTGCTCTTCAAAAAATCCCTTCGCCTCCTTATGGATGAGGTCTGGCAGAGGGAGTATCGATTCAGCTACTTGGTGTATTCCCCTTGAATCTTCTTTATGTCCTCCCAAGCTTCCTTTTTCTTATAGGGATTTCTCAAGAGAAAGGCCGGATGATAGGTGGGCATCACTTTAATGCCGCGGTACCCATAAAACCGCCCCCTCAGTTGGGAGATCTTTTCATCGGTCTTGAGCAGGGTTTGGGCGGCAAAGGTCCCCAAGGCGCAGATGATTGTGGGCTTGATGATCTCAAGCTGTTTATTGAGGAAAGGCTCGCAGGTAGCGATCTCGTCTCGCTGAGGATTTCGATTATGGGGAGGTCGGCATTTAATGATATTGGTAATATATACTTCTTCCCTCCTGAGACCAATGGCGTTGATGATCCGAGTTAAGAGCTGCCCCGCCTTACCGACGAATGGCCTTCCCTGTCGGTCCTCATCCTCTCCTGGAGCTTCGCCGATGAATACCAACCGGGCCTTTTCGCTCCCCTCACCGAAGACGATATGTCGACGCGTTAGATGAAGTTTGCACCGTGTACACTCCCCCAGTTCCCTCCTCACCTCGGTTAAGGTGGGCTGATGATGAGGGATCTTTTTGGCGGCTCCAGGGAGAAATTCCGTGCCCAGACTTTTTTGATATGCTATGTAATGCTTTAAATCCCCTATGATTTCGATGAATTGGCCCCTGAGAAGGGATTTCTTTGCCTTATCCATGGAATTCTCTCTAGGGTTGTTTTCTTCAAAGAATATAATACGTCTTCGATTTTTTCCTGTCAAATAATCTGCTCGCTGGAGTTTGTTAATCTCCCTGGCAGGTTTCTCGTTACCCGTTGATCATATAAGAACTCAGGGGCATTGCCCAAGCTGGAACATCCCAACTGTATAGTGGAATAGTGGAATGATGGGCTTAAAGATTGGTATTACCCTGATAGAGGTTGGAGGAGCGTCAGCGTGCTGCGGACTTGAGGCTGAAGGCCAAGAATCTATTGCTTCGTACCTCAGTCCTTCATTCCTCAGGATAAACTCAGTGATCCTCAAGCGAAGCGTTCCTGAACCAAAACTACCACTTTTTCCGATTTTTATACGCATTATTCCATTACTCCATCATTCCACCATTCCATGTGGATAGTATAAGTCGATCACGATAGAAATCACCCTCGATGGGTACCCCGCTTCTCCAGCACCTTTCGCTCATGGACAAAGGTATGCCTTTAAAACTGAGGAAACTCCTGATCGATTACCATTGCAAAACACTTCCTAATACTCTATATTAGTATCAAATTACCCTTCCCTTGAAAGGATTGGAGCAATTGCGGGGTGTTGATCATGAAATGTAGAAGCTGTGGGGCGACCAATAGAAAGGATGCAAAATTTTGCAAACAGTGTGGTTCCAGTCTCAACATTATCCTCGCATGTCCCCGTTGCCATTTCCAGAACATTGCGAATTCGGCATTTTGCACCCAATGTGGGACGAGGCTGTCTATGCAAAGAAAGCCCAGGAGTACCCAAAAGCGTTGCCAAAGTTGTGGATATACCAATGATATTGATGCCGTTTATTGCTCTTGTTGCAACCAGAAGATAGTGGAGGATTATATGGAATAGGCCCTGGCATTATGCAAAAGGAGGGGCTTTTCGTCGCTTAAGGGGTATTGACGAGAGAGGGAAATCTTTTTGGCAGTTTCTCCTCGCTATAGGTAATAGAGCGTTTCACGGTAAAGGCATAGAGGGGAATGAGGGTGAGAAAGAGATGAAGGGGAAATGGATTTTTCCGATAGTTATTCTACTCTCTCTATGGGGATGTGCGGCGAGCCTTACCTATTGGATGAATATCCGCTACCTACCAGGGCCATTGGTTGAGAAGGAGGAGCGGGAGCAGGTCGTTGCGGTTAATGCCTTCAGGGATATTGAGGGAGAGAGAGTCCGACTTGGAGATTGGACGCGGCCCAGGGGTCGGGTGGATACTTTCATGGCCTCCAAACCCGTGGATCAGTCGGTCACCAAGGCCATATCGGACTATTTCCTTTCACGGGGTTACCGAGTTATTCCTTATACGGACTGGGACTTGAGGCCTGAGAGCCTTTCCAGCATTCCAGCCGATTTGGTGATTGGGGGGGAGATTATCCATCTGAAAAGCGATGCCTGGACCACCATACGAACGAGGGTGAAGGTTCATGTCCAGCTTGCTATTCACGTGGGCAAGGTAACCGAGAGGAAGGTATTGAGCCAAAAGATGGAGATCTCGAAGGAGATAGTAGGGGTTGGATCGAGGCCAGCGAGTATCGAGGAAACGCTCAATAAGGAACTCTCAGAGGCAATTGATAGGGTCTTCCAAGGCATACTGTGACTTCCCGGCCTTCCCATGGTTATGGTAATCATATGGAGCGAAAACATTTTGCCTCGATGCTTATCATCTTTCTCATTATCATATCCTTCTACCTCTTCTACACGGTTTTCTCTCCCTTTATTATTCCCATTGTCTGGGCCATCATCTTAGCCATCGTATTCTCCCCCGTTTACCGATGGTTGAACCGTCGGTTGAAGGGAAGGAAATCCCTCTCCGCCCTGGTAATGACGACCTTCGTCGTTCTCCTCATCGTATTACCATCCGCGTTTATCCTGTCGATGTTGGCCAATGAGGCCATCAGCGCCTACGGCTTTTTCGAAATGGGATTGGAAACGGGGCGATTTCAATCGATTTTGGAAGTGAAAGATCACCCCATTATCCAGGGATTATGGCATCAGCTCAACCAGTACGTTGACCTCTCCGAACTCGATTTCAATTCCCTCATGCTCGAAAATTTGAGAAGGGTGAGTACCTTCGCCATCAATCAAACCTCGAGGATTATAAAGAGATTTTCCTTTCTTATCGTCAATTTCTGCCTCGTCATCATTTCGTTATACTATGTCTTCAAGGACGGTGATCAATTGCTCAGGAAAGTCCGCGATGCGATCCCTTTGGCTTCTCAAGATAAGGATCTGCTTTTTAATCGTTTGGAGGAAATGATCTACGCAACCCTCTATGGCGGGATACTCGTTGCCCTTCTTCAAGGATTTTTAGGAGGATTTGCCTTCTGGTTTTTAGGGATTTCGTCTCCTTTTTTTTGGGGCACGCTTATGGTTTTTCTCTCCTTTTTGCCTATCATTGGCTCCTTTTTGGTGTGGGGGCCGGTAGTCATCTACTTCTTCTTTCAGGGTGCACTTTTGAAAGGGATTATCCTTCTGGTCTGGGGAGGAGTCGTGGTAGGCCTGTCGGACAATTTCCTCCGCCCAATCCTCATCAGCAAGAGGACGAAGCTCCATACCATTCTGTTGTTCTTCGGGGTGCTGGGGGGAATCAGGAGCTTCGGATTGCTGGGATTGATTGTAGGTCCCTTAGTGGTGACCATCTGTATCACAATCCTGGATATCTATTCGGAAAAGGTTGCAAAAACTGCCCCATCAGGGATGTAGACCCATATTGTGCAGTAGATGCCGTCGTGAGGTGTATAAAACCTGAGCGAAACGCGAAGTTGGAGCGATTTTGACCCACAGGTATATTCATGCATAGGTTGAGGATTAAAATCGTGAAAAGAGCGTTGCAGCAAGGCTTTTAATGCTGCAGGAGATATCTCCTGTACCATCTGGGTTAACGTATATGGAGGCAACGGATGAGGAAAGCACTGGTTTTTCTTCTGGTCCCCATAATTCTCATCGGATGCGTTAAATTGACCAAGGAGGTGAAGGTTCCCGAGAGGCCCCTGATCCTGCTGAAGGGGAGGGATATACCCTCCTTTGAGGATGATTTAGATAGGGAATCATTGAGGGCTGCCATCAGTCGGAGCTTAGAATTTTTCCATAGGCTCCCGGGAGACCGCCTCTTCGAATATGGAGAAGATCAATACTCAACCGCTCACCTCATTAAATCCATGGAGACCTTTTTGAATCTCCTGGATGAAGCCGGTGATACGGAATCGCTGACCGATATGGTCCGGCAGCGGTTTAACGTTTACCAGTCCGTTGGATCGGATGGCCGGGGAGCCGTTCTCTACACTGGGTACTACGAGCCCATCCTCAGAGGGAGTTTAACTCCCGATGAAATATTTAGATGGCCCCTGTATGATAGGCCTGACGATTTGATGGAGATCGACCTTGGACTCTTCAAACCCAAGTTCAGCGGGGAGAGGATCGTCGCCCGTTACGACGGGAGCCGAATTGTGCCCTATTTCAGCAGAGAAGAGATCGATAGCTATGGAGTACTCTCGGGAAGGGAATTAGAAATCGCCTGGTTGGAGGATCCTATTGATATCTTCTTCCTTCAGATCCAAGGATCAGGTCAAATCCTTCTGGAGGGTGGAACCTGCCTGAGGGTCAACTACTCGGCATCAAATGGAAGGCCCTATCGAAGTATTGGGGCGATATTAATCGATAGGGGGATTATAGAGAGGGAGGAAATGACTATTCCCCGATTGAAGGAATATTTACGCGATAATCCCAGCCAAAGGGAGGAGATCCTCAATCTTAATGAGAGCTATGTCTTCTTCAGGCTGGTAGACGAGGGGCCATTGGGCAACATCGAGGTTCCCCTCACCCCTGGCCGGTCCCTTGCCACGGATTCCAGGTTGTTTCCCAAGGGTGGTTTGGCATACATCTGTCTCGAAAAGCCCATTATCGACGATTCGGGTACCATCAGGGCGTGGGTTCCCTTTTCGAGGTTCGTCCTCAACCAGGATACAGGGGGTGTCATCAGGGGCCCGGGCCGGGCAGACCTCTTTTGGGGAAGCGGAGAGGCAGCAGAGATCTCAGCAGGTCATATGCAGCACGAAGGGAGGCTCTATTTTCTCGTGGAGAAATAATCTCCTGGGCCCCTTGGGGGACGATTTTTCCTTATGAAGGCCCTCATCGTCAATGCCGATGATTTCGGAATGACCCATGGCATCAACAGGGGAATTATCGAAGCGAGTGGAAAGGGAATTGTTACCGCTACAAGCATCATGGTCACGGGGTGGGCGTTCGAGGAAGCGGTTCAATTGGCAAGGGAAAATCCGAATCTGGACATAGGCCTCCATCTCTCTTTAACGGTAGGGAGGCCTGCGTCGAATGATCCATCTGTGAATCGCTATCTAACCTCCCATGGAACATTTCGGCTCGGGAACAGAGATCTCCTCATAAACCTCATCTTGCACACCATTTCGCCATCGATCCCCTATCGGGAGATCGAAGCCCAATTTAAGAAGGCCCTCGATACCCGTCTTCCCATTACCCATATAGACGGCCATGAGAGCATTCACCTCTTTCCAGGAATAAGGGAAATTGTATTCGAATTGATGGGCCGATATGGCATCCCCTTCTTACGTCTCTCCTATGAGGAAATTGGCTTCAGGGGATTATGGAAGCTGAAGCGATGGAAGAAGACCTTGATCAACCTGTTTGGCCTTCTCCTCCGGCGGCAGATACGACGCAGAGGGATACGAACGACGGACTACTACTATGGGAGCTTCGATGCCGGCTATCTGGGAAAGGAAAAATTAATGGCGACGATATCGAATGTGAAGGAAGGGACGTCTGAAATCATGTGTCACCCCGGATATCGGGATGAGCTCTTTAATCGGATCTGCGGAGGCCGATATCTGCCGGATCAGGAGTTGAGGGCCCTCATGGATGGAGAGGTGAAGAACCTTCTCCATGAACGGGGTATCCATCTCATCAGGTTTAAGGATTTGTGATTTTTCATCTCCCTATGTGAATCTCCCCGCCCACAGGGTGGGGCTTCCCGGAAATGAAATATCATTTTTCATTGTGCCCCTCGACCCCGCCTATAAGGCGGGGCTTGCGGGGCACTTGCCGGTCACATTACCATGCCCACGATATCCAAAGGGATTAAAGGGGGCATGTTCAATAGAGAATAAGCGCGAGCATTCCCTTTTTCATCTCAGCTTAATCCCACCTATCTCCTATCCCCTTTACCATTTTTCCCGGATAAACCATGTTCCTTTTTCTCATTCATATCCCAGCCAATTGATTATTCGGGGAATTCTCGGAAGGAAACATGCTTGGGTCAATTACCATAGGATTCATCAGGATTGGCATATGAATTGCTAGTTAATCCATGCCTGGGCGTTTCATAATGTTGCTCTGTCCCTGCAGTTTCCTTTAGCGGGGTTAATTTCAGGGAAAAACATATGCCATTGTGATTATTTTTATACAAGGTGATACATTTTGTCATCGGTCCACGGGCAGCGGGCGGGAGCACATGCAATCAGTTCTTTAGGAGGAGATCGATGAGGTTCAATATCGGAGATAAGGTTCGCCATCGGGGTCTCAGGTGGCTTTCAGGAACAGTCGAGGAGATCTATGAGGCCTCAAAGGCCCATTCCGATGAAGACCGGTACTATCTTTATAAGGTTTCCCTCAGGCAAGGTCAACATTACATCGATCGAGGATGTGAATGGGAACTTATTCCAGGTGAGGAGTAGAATCCGAAGGGTATCTCCGCCCATGGAGTCGCTTTCGGGGGCTCCATACCCCCCGAATTGGATTAGTCCTTTTCGGTTTATCCCTTTGCCAGTTTAAAGGGGAGTTTGCCATAAAGTTTTTTTCGTGTCTACCATTTTTCCGCAGTCTTACCTTAACGGGCTGTTGCCCAAACCCCCTTTCGCTCTCTGAAAAGAATTTCTGACCATTCTAGAGTTCGTTTCACTTCAAACCCAAAACTCGCCCTTTGGGCTCAAACATTGGGTTTGCGGCCGTTTCACTTCACTAAGAATGGTTACCAGAAATTCTTTAATGTTCGCTCCAAGAGATTTGGGCAACAGCCCCTTAACACGTTACTACTTCCTCCCCCTTTCTGCCTCTGCCACGGATGACGAAAATCCGGGAGATTTTTAGGATCCCAGTATCCTCAACATGCCTTTGCCGTACGGTCGGAGTTCATTCCTCTTTTTCCCTTAATTGGGGAGCATGGTCATAGATATCTTACCTATTTGATGGATTTTTCATTGACACAATGGGAAATGTTTCATAATATGGTATATATTGCAGCGGAAGATTGAGTTGGAAATAGAATACATTACAGGAGGGGCTGCTTTCCCCTTTACGTATCTCGATCATTTTGCTTTTGTGGTCATCTCACCCCATGGAAAGATTTTTACGGAGATTTCGCATTTTTGACTTGAACTTCTAAAAAAATCCTTATATTATTACTGGAATACTGGAGAGGGGGATTAAATCCCAGAGAAAGGAGGGGTGTAGAATATGGTACGGAATTCTTCCTTGGGTAAGGTGTTTGGGCTCTTGGTCATCGCTGCGTTTGTGGCTATCTTCGCATTCGGCTGTGCAACAACCGAGCAGGTTAACAAAGCTCAGGCAACCGCTGACGAAGCCTGGAAAATGGCGAAAGAGGCAATGGGCAAGGCGGACGCAGCAGTGATAAAAGCCGCGGAATGCGAAGAAGCAGCATCAAAAGCTAGTGCCGAAGCCGACCGGGCGGAATCTGCCGCTGACCGGTCAGTAGCAGCTGCCGATCGTGCAGAGAATGCGTCCAATAGAGCGGAAGCGGCGGCCGATCGGGCAGAGGCGGCTGCGGCGAAGTGTGAGGCGGCCTTTAGAAAACGCATGATGAAATAATGGTGCGGGTGGGCCCTCAAGGGTTCATCGAGGTTTAAGGTTTGCCGATAAGCTCCCTTTCCAGGAGAATGGTGGGTTTATCGGCAAATTCTTTTTCCTCATTCGTCCTTCGTAATATCGATGGGCATTCCCTTTTGTTCTACCAGGGCGATGGTGAATATTTGCAGATTTGCCCGTTCTTTCAATCTCTTTTCTTCCAACTGATTGAAACCGTAATGAAGGAGGTCCGGGATTTGATGATAGATGTCCTGGTGGGCCTCGACGAAGATCCTCTTGCCTTTAAACCCGAATTTGATGGGTTCATAGATGATCTCCACCGGCATTCCAATGCTGACCAAAGGATAGAGGTTTTGGATATCCTCGGGATAGAGCCTAATACATCCATGACTCACCAAGCGGCCCACGCCCCAGGGGAAATCGGTGCCGTGGATTCCATACCCCTCGCGGGAGAGGGAAATCCAGTGCGTTCCAAGGGGATTATCAGGCCCAGGGGGAATTACCGCCATTCCACCATACTGTTCCCGGAGGCCGGATGGAATGTGCCACGTGGGATTCTCTAATTTCCTGGTGATGAAGAAGGTTCCGAAGGGTGTTTGCCCATCCAATACCCCGATTCCTACGGGATAGGTCTTCACCATTTGTATGGATTTGATAAAGAGATAGAGCCTCATCTCTGGGACATTAATTACAATGCCTTCGTGCTGGGTTTTTGGGAGTACCCAGGTAGTGGGAATGTTAAGCTTTAAGCCCTCGGGGGGGATCCATGCATCCAGTTCCCCATAAAGGATCTTCAGTTCCCAGAACCCGAGATCGAAGCTCCTCGCTATGTCCAATAACGTCTCCTCTGCTTGGATAATGTGATCCCGTTCGCTTCCCACTACCGTCCAAGCTCGTGAGTCGGTATTGCCTGTCCCTTTGGGTATGAAATAGGAAAATGCTCCCGCGGCCGATAATGAGGATGGTAGGCCAAACAAGGAGATGAGAAAAAGAAGCGTCCCGTACAGGGATTGTTTCGTCTTCATTTCTATTACGTGACGTATAGTATCATAGATGACCCTCATCTTCCAGGGAAATGTGTCATGGGTTGGGTATTCGAGCCTTAGATTATTCTTAAGGGAAAGGGGAAGGAGGAATGAAGGGGAGGGGAAGAATCCATTACGGGTGGATCGTAATTACGATGGGGCTGCTCACAACCATCGGCGCCCACGGTTTCGGACGATTCGCCTATTCCATGATCAATCCTAGCATGATTGATGGTTTGGGTTTGTCCTATACGGAGGTCGGAAACCTTGCGGTGGGAAACTTCGTCGGCTACCTGATTCTTGCCATCGTCGGTGGTTTCTTGGCGGCCCAATTAGGGCCAAGAATCGTGATCAGCCTCTCTCTTGTCCTCATGGGTATCACCATGATCTTGACAGGCTTGGCCAAGACCTACGATTTTGCTCTTGTCATGCGGACACTGACAGGACTCGGCAATGGAGGATCATATGTCCCCGCCATGGCGCTTGGGTCAATCT
>Ga0209636_10009260_pt1 | contig 10044 bp, 5 predicted proteins | sample DeeMarSWOR152_54_FD_187464 | JGI IMG/M metagenome (GOLD analysis project Ga0209636, IMG submission 187464) | Marine sediment microbial communities from White Oak River estuary, North Carolina - WOR-1-52-54 (SPAdes) (version 2) | ecosystem: Environmental > Aquatic > Marine > Intertidal zone >... | reverse complement strand
GATATTAACGTGAGACAGAGAAGGGGAGGAAAGGATATCCTCTGCGGATGGGGCGGTGCGGGAGCCTACAGCGATGGAAAACTTACCCTCTCATCGGAGGTCGGTGGCTTTCTCGGGGACTTCATCCCCAAGGCGGATCTGGACCGACTCCTCGAAGAGACTGATACGATCTACCTTAAGTATGGGGCTCCCCGGAAGACCTATGGGCAGATCTCGGATCAAACGGAGAAGTTATACGCCAAAGCGAAACAGGTCGGATTGGAATTCATCCAGATGGAAATCAGGCATGTCGGAACAGAGAACTGTTTGCCCCTCCTGAAGGCGATGCGAAGGGACTTGGAAGATAAGGCAGAGATCCGAACTCTCTGCAGGGCCAAAAGGATCCGGGTAGAGAGGGGGAGGGCCGTTGGAGTCGATCTCGATCGTGGAAAGTCCGTTAACGGAAAAGTAGTGATTGCAGCCCCAGGGAGAACCGGGTCCAACTGGATGAGAGACGAAGCCCTGCGTCTTGGACTATCCGCCGTCCCGAGCCCCATCGATATCGGGGTCAGGGTGGAGACGCCCGCGGCTGTACTCCAAAGTATAACCGATATCGCCTATGAATCGAAGCTCATATACTATGCGGAAACCTTCGACGACAAGGTGAGGACATTCTGTATGAATCCCTACGGGGAGGTGGTAACGGAGGAAACGAATGGAATTATCACCGTAAACGGCCATAGCTATTCCACAAAGAAGACCGAAAACACCAATTTCGCGATCTTAGTCAGCAGTTCTTTCACGGAACCCTTCGATGATCCAATAGCGTATGGGAAGTATATAGCCCAACTGGCGAACCTCCTGGGTAGGGGGGTCATCGTCCAGAGGCTCGGGGACCTGATGGAGGGGAGACGATCGACCACGGAGAGGATCTCCCGCTGCATTACCTGCCCAACCCTTGGATCAGCCACGCCGGGAGATTTGAGTTTCGTGATTCCCTATCGGTATTTGAGGGATATCATCGAGATGTTGGAAGCCCTGGATAAGATAGCTCCAGGCGTGTTCTCGCGACACACGTTGCTCTATGGAGTAGAGGTTAAATTCTATTCCCATCGCATCAAGTTAACCGGGAACCTGGAATCCGAAATCGATAACCTCTTCATTATCGGAGATGGGGCCGGAATTACCCGGGGCCTTCTCCAGGCATCGGCCAGTGGAATATGGGCGGCGAAGGAGGCACTTGGACGAACATGAAGGCCTTTAAGCTCGTTGCGGAATTCCAGCCCACGGGGGATCAACCCCAAGCCATCGAGAAATTGAGCACGGGGGTACTGGAGATGAAGAAACATCAAGTCCTCCTAGGGGTAACCGGCTCCGGGAAGACCTTTACCATGGCCAATGTCATCGAGAGGGTCCAAAAACCGACGCTTGTCATCTCCCACAATAAGACTCTGGCAGCTCAGTTGTATGGGGAGTTCAAGGATCTCTTCCCGGAAAATGCCGTGGAATTCTTCGTGAGCTATTACGACTATTACCAGCCCGAGGCATACATCCCGTCGACGGATACGTATATCGAAAAGGACACTTCCATCAACGATGAGATCGATAAAATGAGACACTCAGCCACCAGATCCCTCCTGGACCGCAATGATGTAATCATTGTAGCCAGCGTTTCCTGTATCTATGGGTTGGGATCCCCCGAGGCCTATCACGGCTTGCTCCTCTTTTTGGAGAGAGGGGCTACGGTGCCACGGGAGAAAATCCTCAACAAGCTCGTGGAAATTCAGTATGAGCGAAACGACATCGATTTTCACCGAGGGACATTTCGGGTACGGGGGGATATTGTGGAGGTCTTCCCCGCATATGAGGAAAATCGAGCCATTCGCATCGAGCTTTTCGGGGATGAGGTAGAGGCTATTTCGGAGATAGATCCCCTGCGGGGAAAGGTGGCCGAGAGTCTGGACAAAATCGCCATCTATCCGGGGAGCCATTACGTCACCACCCAGGAGCGGATGCAAAGCGCTATCGAGAATATCCATATCGAATTGGCGGAAAGGTCGGAGGAGCTGAGATCCCAGGATAAACTCCTTGAGGCACAGCGCTTGGAACAGAGGACTCGTTTCGACCTCGAAATGCTTCAGGAACTGGGTTATTGTCCCGGCATCGAGAATTATTCCCGCCACCTCACGGGTCGAAGGCCAGGCGAGCCTCCCCCGAACTTGCTGGATTACTTCCCCGGGGATTTCCTCCTGATCATAGACGAAAGCCACGTCTCCATTCCCCAACTGGTGGGGATGTACAGGGGGGATCGATCGAGAAAGGAAACCCTGGTCGAATACGGGTTCAGGCTTCCCTCCGCATTGGACAACCGTCCCCTCAACTTCCCCGAATTCGAGGCCCGCATCCATCAGGTCATCTATGTATCGGCTACCCCTGGGGATTACGAACTCGGACAAGCACGGGGGGAGGTGGTGGAACAGATCATTCGCCCGACCGGGTTGATCGATCCCGATATCACGCTAAAGGGAGCAAGAAATCAGGTTGACGACCTCCTGGAGGAGCTCAGAAAGCGTATTGAGAAGGGCGAGCGTGCACTGGTCACCACGCTGACAAAGAGAATGGCCGAAGACCTCACCGAATACTACGCCGACCTCGGGCTTCGGGTTAAGTACCTCCATTCGGAGATCGATACCCTCGAACGGGTGGAGATCATACGGAACCTGAGGCTCGGAAAATTCGATGTTCTGATTGGGGTCAACCTGCTCAGGGAGGGACTGGATATCCCGGAGGTCTCTCTGGTCGCCATCCTCGATGCGGACAAGGAGGGATTCTTGAGGTCAACCAAGTCGCTCATCCAGACTTGCGGAAGGGCGGCGAGGAACGTCTCTGGAAAGGTGATCATGTATGGGGATCAGATTACCCAATCCATGGCCATGGCCGTAGAGGAGACCCGGAGAAGAAGGAAGATTCAGGAAGAATTCAACCGCACCCACAATATCACCCCGACGAGCATCAGGAAGTCCATTAAGAACATCCTCTCCTCAATATATGAGGCGGATTACTATACCATACCCCTGATAGCCGAGACTCGGGCAGAGTACATCCCCCCAAGGGAAATACCCAACCTCGTAAAAAAGCTGAGAAGAGCGATGCGGGAGGCTGCCCAAGAGCTCGATTTTGAACGGGCAGCACTCTTGAGAGATCAAATCCGGGAGATCCAAGAAGCTGAGTTGAGGGGAGATGGGGTAAAACCCCTTTCACCATAGGATCTCAAACGATGAATAGGGATTTAGAGAAGAGAGTCCAGCACTTTCCCGAATCGCCGGGAGTCTATCTTCTCAAGGACCTCAAGGGGACGATCATCTACATCGGGAAGGCCAAGAGCCTGCGCAACCGGGTCCGTTCCTACTCCCAAAGGGCCGATGAAAGGGATATCAAAACCCGAACCCTTATGAGCAAGGTTGCGGAGGTGGACTACCTCGTTACGGAGTCGGAAAAGGAAGCCCTGATCCTCGAGAACAATCTCATCAAGAAGTATAAGCCCCGATATAACGTTAAGATTAAGGATGATAAGAATTATCCCTACCTCCGACTCACGGTCGACGAACCCTGCCCGCGGTTAATGATCGTCCGCAGGGTTAAGAGAGATGGTTCCCTCTATTTCGGCCCCTATCCCTCCGCCTTAGCCGTCAGAAATACCCTCAAGCTCATCTACAAGTTGTTCCCCTTGAGAAGCTGTAAAGATGCCAAATTTATGAACCGTACTCGCCCCTGTATCAACTATCAGATGGGCCGTTGCCTCGCCCCGTGTGTTGGAAAGGTTGATACCCAAACGTATCAGGAGATCGTCAAGGAGGTTCATCTCTTCCTCGAGGGAAAAGACCGCGAGCTCGTCCGGATTCTTAAGGCGAAGATGAGGGAAAAATCAGATCGCCTCGACTTCGAGGAAGCGGCCAGGATTCGAGACCAAATTCAATCCATCGATAAGACAATCGAAAAACAGCATATCGTCTCAAAGGGGTTCCTTGATCAAGACGTTATTGGCTTCCATCGGAATGGAGGAATTGGCGTTCAAACACTCTTCGTTCGAAATGGGATGTTAATGGGGGGACGTTTCTTCAGCCTCTCCCAACAGAAATGGCCTGATGGAGAGATCATTTCCTCCTTTATCAATCAGTTCTACGGAGAGGGTAAGTTTATCCCTCAGGAGATTCTCCTCCCCTTCTCGATTCAGGACCATGCATTGATCGAACAGTGGCTGACGGAAAAGAAAGGCAGTAGGGTAAAGCTCATGGTACCGAAAAAGGGGGATCGACTCCATCTCGTCCGAATGGCTACGGAAAACGCCGAAAGGGCACACCGCTCCCAAACGGAGCTTAAAAGGGATCCTGAACATATTCTACGAGAGCTTCAGGAGAAGCTCCATCTCGCTCGTCTTCCAATGAGGATTGAGGCCTTCGATATCTCCGATATCAAGGGAGGATTTGCGGTAGGCTCCATGGTGGTCTTCGAAAGTGGAGAACCCCTCAAATCCCACTATCGCCACTTTCGGATTAAATCCCTCTCGGGAGCAGATGATTATGGCATGATGTACGAAATCCTGACCAGGCACTACCAACGGGTACTTCAAGAGGGTCGCTTGCCCGATTTGATCATGGTTGATGGAGGAAAGGGACAGATGAACGTCGCCCTCGGCGTCATGAAAGAGCTGGGTATTGAGGGGGTTGATGTCATCGGCCTGGCCAAAGACCGAGTCCAAAGGGGACACTCCCCGACGCCCGAGAGGAAAGGGGAGAAGATCTTTCTTCCGAAACGAAAGGAGCCCATCTCCCTAAGAAAATCATCTCCTGTGCTCCACGTATTGCAGCACATCAGGGATGAGTCCCACCGCTTCGCTATTACCTACCATAAAAAATTGAAACAGAAAGGCGATTTCCACTCCCTCCTCGATGAAATCCCTGGCATTGGTAGGGAAAGAAAGAAGCAGCTTCTTCGGTACTTCAAGAGCGTGGATAAGATCAAGGAAGCCTCAATGGAGGATTTGGAAGCTATTCCCACGATGAACAGGAAGGTCGCCCAGCAGCTCTTCTCCTTTTTCCGCCGAACCGGTTAGCGTCAAACCACATTGTCGGTCAACTTCTCCGTCGCTCAGAGTTCGTGCTTCGTGTCCGTTGTTCGTGTTCGAGAAACGTGTTCGTGCTCGTGTCTCGAATCTGTGATTCGTGTTCGTGCTCGTGAATCGTTATTCGGTGTTCCTTATCAGGTATTTGGCATTTAGCCTTAGACTTAACCTCAACCTTCTCTCGGCTCTCTTTGTCATTTGACATTTTGCCTTCCGCTTCCAAGCGCCACCTCTTTTTTACCTGCAGCACCGCAGAACTGCATGACTGGAATACTGTAATCTTATTCCCTCCAGGAAACCCAGCCAATAAACGGCACTAAATCCCCTTGAAAGGCTACGAGGCTCATATTATTATCAAGGCCCCCTCATAAAGAGAAATAGTGCGAGTGCTCCTGCACCCCAACAATAGTAGGAGAAGGCGGCCAGGTTTCCCCTTTTTACCACATACATCAATGTCCTCAGGGACAGGTAGCCTACGATAATGGCCGCAGCTGTTCCCCCTCCAATGGAAAACAGCTCCTCGCTGGTCAACTCCGAGGGCATCTTAAACTCCATAAAAAAGGCTCCGAGGATAGCCGGAATTGCTAACAAGAAGGAAAACCTCCCCGACCATTCCCTCTCCATCCCCCTGAAGAGGCCAAATGAGATGGTGATACCCGAGCGAGAAAGCCCGGGAATGAGGGCAAAACCCTGACCCAGTCCCACAGCAAGGGCATCGATAACCCCCATCTCATGTATTCCCTTGGAATCGGATGACCATCTCCTGGTAAACCATAAAATGGTCCCTGTTACCATGAGCATCAAGCCGGCAAGGAGCGGAGAGGCGAAGAGGTGGGACAAGGTCTCTTCGAAGACAAATCCTATCATGGCAATAGGGATCGATCCCACGATGATCAATAGGATCAACCTCCCCTGGGTGGACCTCCAAAGGGCTGAGGCATAGCAATCTGTTCCTCGGTTCTTCCCCAAGGCCGTAATAATCCCCTTTGGGATTTCAACAATATCTCCCCAGAAGACGACGATGATGGCGATGAGGGTCCCAACGTGAAGCATCACATTGAAGAAAAGCCTGGGCTCCTTCACGCCGAAGAGTCCCTGGAGGATCACCAGGTGACCTGAGCTACTTATTGGAAGAAACTCCGTAACGCCTTGAATGATTCCCAGAATGATGGATTCAAAGAGATTGATGAGATCCCCCTTATCGATATACCCACTTAAATCCAGCTCCAGGCGACTGGAAACGAAAAGAACGGTTTATCTCAAGTTTTCACTAAATCACTTTTTAATCAGTATTTGAAGTGCCTCGATGCCGCTGAGAACAACGAGTGTTACAATGGTGCCAGCCATCAAGACACCGATGATATTGGCAACAATGAACTTCCTGTAGCCAAGCCCCAGGAGATAGGCACCCAGGGCGCCGGAGTATGAACCCGTCCCCGGCAGCGGGATCCCGATAAACATCGCTACTCCCATTTCGCCGTATCGATTAACGGACTTCTGGATTCGCCGCTGGGTTCTCGTAACGGTCCGCTGGTAGATCCCGTTCAGCCATTCGAACTTCAACAGGAGGACTATGGCCTTATCCAAGATTAAATACACCAGAGGACCCAGCACGATATTGGTCACTACGCAGACGAGGATGACGGTTCCCCAGTGCACATCTGTTCGGAGTATCCCATAGGGAATGCTCGCCCTGAGCTCAAGGGTGGGTATCAGGGTAATGAGAATCAGGATCAGGATTTCTTGCATCTACACAATACACCGCGGACTGCAGGTTTAGCCACACAATTTTGATAGGTTATCTAAAAGGAGCTAAAAAGGCAAGCCCTACAGATTCAGCCCCTTTCCTTTGCCGCATTTCTAAAAATACATGGGATTGGGGGTTCATGAAAAATTCGCTACTCATAATTGATTCCTGCGTTCGAGGTGGATCCAATTCAGCACACCTCATGAGGGCCCGAATACATGACAGATTGAGTTTCTAGTGGAAAAGACCTGAAATTTTTTCACTAAATGGTACATAATTTGCTGACTTTCATCATAAAAAGTGATTATCAAGGAAGGAAAAAACACAGTAAATGTAATAGTAAAAATTCACAAAAAAATAATTTATTAAATGATTCCAATGATTTACAATTGTGATGGATTGAGGGCAAATGAAAAGAGAAGACCTTCTCTTTTCTGCAGTGTTCGTGGTATAGATATTGCTTCTACCATACACAAATAGAAAAGAACGGAATGTATGATACATGTTTCCGGGAGGATTCGAATGAACAGTGAGGTACTTACAGTACAGGAGGTGGCCAATTATCTCAGGATTGACATCCGAACGGTTTACCGATTGGCTAAGAGGGGAGATATTCCTTGCATTAAAATCGGAAGACAGTGGAGGTTTAATCGGGATGACATTAAAGAGCTTGTCAGCAGAGGCCCCCACAATAAGGACAGTGGAATACCGGATCTTACGTAACAGAAGGAAGTGTCCCCATCATCCTACATGAACAATTGTAGACGATATGTGACATAGGATATGATTGATCAGGAAGCTCATATACTTGATTATGTCAGCGTTTTATTGAGGAGAAAGTGGCTTATCCTGGCCTTTTCGGTTATCTTGGTCGGGGCGGCTGCCTTGAAAAACCACCACCTTCGTCCCCGCTACCGGGCCATTGCTACGATCCGCATCGAGGGTCCCCGAGGACCCATGGCCTATCTGCCCGAATCCATCAGATACGCCGACTACGGGGATCCGGACCGAACCATTAACACCCACCTGCGGATGATTACAAGCTACCCCATCGTCCAAAAGGCCGTTGAGATAACCTTTGGACCCGCAATTTACCGGACAGACAGCAACAAGCCCGACCCCAGGGTTCTGGCGGCCCAATCGGCCATCGCTTCAAAGTCTGTGGAGGAGACAAACCTCATCAATATTGAGAGCACCCACTCCGATCCGAAAGTAGCCATGGAGCTGGTAAACGCCACTGCTCAGGCTTATAAGGAGTATGCCAACCAGAAAAGGGATGCCAAGATCCGCGACAATGTTCAGTGGCTCACCCGGGAGATTGCCCAGCTCAAGGAGAAGGTACAGGAATCCGAGAAATCACTGCACCAATATAGGAAAAAATCCAAGATCCTTTCGCTGGAGAACGAAAAGAGCCTCCACCTGAAGGAGCTCTCCGAAATCCGCTCTGAATATAACATGATCCGGGTTCAGCGGGTGGAGCTGGAGGCCCAGATAAGGGAAATTAAACAGGTCCTCGAGACTAAGGCCACGTACATTCCCGCCTTTCTCGGTGATGAACTCCTCCACTCCCTCAATCGGCAACTAGTCTCCGCCCAACTGGAAATAGCCCAACTGAGTAAATATTATGGTCCCCGTCACCCCAAGATTAACCAGGCGGAAACCCACATTCAATCCTTGCAAGGTGAGCTCAATCGTTCCCTCCAAAAGGCCATCAAGAGCAGAGAGAGCAAGCTCCGGGTCCTTCAGACTAAGGAGAAAAACCTCCAAGCGTCTATGAATGCTTATAAGAAGAAGGCCATCCGATTCGAGGGTAACCAGATCCAATATGCCCTTTTGGATCTTGAAGCACGATCCAACCGGCAGCTATACGATATTCTGGTGGAGAAGCTCAAGGAGATCAACCTCATCCAAAATCTCGAGGCCGAAGAGGTTACCATCGTCGAGCAGGCTAAGCTCCCGACTCACCCCCTAGCAACTCATAAGGAACTGAACCTAGCCATTGCCCTCCTGATGGGACTTTCCTTGGGCGTTGGAAGTGCTTTCTTCTTGGAATACCTGGACATGGGACTGAAGACCCGGGAGGAGATAGACAAATACCTTAAGCTTCCGACGTTGGGCATCATCCCAACCCTCAAGAGGGCCCGGAAGCCATCCCGCAAGCAAGACTACCGCACCTTCATCGACAAGATGAGAGCCGATGGGGCCATTGCCGAGGCCTTTGACACCCTTTCAGTGAATGTCGATATGACCTCCGCTGAAAGGCCCGTCAAGATCCTGCTGCTCACCAGCGCTACCCCGGGTGAGGGAAAGACCTTGACTGCTATCAATTTAGCGATCTCAGCTGCCCAGTCGGGGAAAAAGGTGCTGCTAGTGGATCTGGATCTCAGAAGGCCCAGCCTGCACAAGATCTATAACCTCAATGGGGAAATGGGCTTTATGGATTCACTCCAATCTATCTACGAGATCAACCTCAGCTCGGGAAAGCTCGGGCCTTTAGCCCTTTCAGATCTCCTCTACCTGCTGGAGGCCCGGTCCAAAACCGGGCGACTCACCTTTGAGAAAAACAGCACCACAGTGGAGCTCCTCATAAAATCGGGAAAGATTCAAAGCATCCTCGGGAAAAAGGCCAATGAGGTGGGCAAGATGGGCCAACTTCTGCTCAAGCAAAAGGCCCTGGCCAAATCCCAATGGGAACGGGCCCTCCGAATCCACAAATCCACCGGCCAATCCATGGGAGAACTGCTCATGAATCTGGGCTTTGTGACACGGGATCAGCTGAAGGCCTGCCTCAGACGCCAGATGGAGCAAAGCCTCCAGGAGCTTCTTCTGCTCAAGAATCCAACCTTTCGATTTGCCGAACTCGATGAGGTGAAAACAGAACCCCACATCCACGAGATTGCTCGAGAAAAGGAGTTCTTCATCGGCCTGGGATCGGGGGCATCATCCCCCCTTCTGAGGGACATTGTTTCTCGCTCGGTGGCCGAAACCGATATCCCGGGGTTCTTCATCAATCCCTGCGGAAAGATCCCCCCCAACCCCGTGGAACTAATGGGATCCAAACGCATGGCGGATCTCATCAAAACCCTCAAAGAGGAATTCGACCTGATTGTCATTGACTCATCCCCCGTTCTGGGAGCTGCCCATACATCCCTTTCCCCCAGCCTGGTCGACGGAGTCATCTTGGTTGCGCGATCCG
>Ga0209636_10009259_pt1 | contig 10044 bp, 10 predicted proteins | sample DeeMarSWOR152_54_FD_187464 | JGI IMG/M metagenome (GOLD analysis project Ga0209636, IMG submission 187464) | Marine sediment microbial communities from White Oak River estuary, North Carolina - WOR-1-52-54 (SPAdes) (version 2) | ecosystem: Environmental > Aquatic > Marine > Intertidal zone >... | reverse complement strand
AGCGAAATTAGCGAAACTTAGGAGAAATAGGATGCCCATTAGACCCCACGGTGGAAGACTCATAGACCGAGTCGCCAAAGGTGACGATCGTGAAAGACTGCTCAAGGAAGCTGAGAATCTGCAAAAAATCCCTGTTACCGCAAGAGACCGCTTCGATCTGGAGATGATCGCCATAGGAGGCTTTTCCCCCTTGGAGGGATTCATAGGCGAGGATGATTATCACTCCGTCATCGACCGCATGAGGTTGTCGAGCGGCTTGCCCTTCTCGATCCCCATTACGCTCTCAGCCAGTAGAGGGGATGCCGATAAAATCGAAGTTGACAGGAAAACCGCCCTGGCGTCCGAGGAGGGGGAAATCTGTGCCCTCATGGAAGTCAAGGAGAAATACGGATATGATAAAAAGGAGCGCGCCCAGAAGGTTTTCAAGACCACCGATGAAGCTCACCCCGGGGTGGCAGCAACTTTTCGGATGAAGGAGGTGTTGCTGGGAGGACCGATCACGCTCCTGAATCGGATGAAGCACGATGAATTCAACGAGTATCGCAAAGACCCCGCCGAGACTCGACAGATGTTCGAGGAACTCGGCTGGAAAACTGTCGTGGCTTTCCAGACCAGGAATCCGGTCCATCGCGCTCACGAGTATTTGCAGAAATGTGCCATGGAGATGGTGGATGGATTATTGTTACATCCGATCGTCGGCGAGACCCGGGGGGAAGATATCCCTGTAGATGTGCGGATGCAGTGCTACATCGACCTGCTGAACGGTTACTATCCGAAGGATCGCGCCAAGCTGGTGGTCCTCCCCACTTCCATGAGATATGCCGGCCCCAAGGAAGCAATATTCCACTCCATCATGAGAAAGAATTTCGGCTGCACCCATTTCATCGTTGGTCGGGATCACGCCGGTGTAGGGAACTACTACGGCACCTACGATGCCCACTACATTTTCGATGAGTTTGAACCCGGAGAGCTGGAGATCCAACCGATATTCTTTGAGCATGCTTTCTACTGCAATAAATGCGGAAACATGGCCTCCACCAAGACCTGTTGTCACGACAAATCCGAGCACGTGTTCTTGTCCGGGACGATGGTTCGACAGATGTTGCGAGAGGGAAAGTGTCCGCCCCCGGAGTTCACCAGACCGGAGGTGGCGCAAATCCTTCTGGATGCGGTTAAGACCGGTAAGTGGAAGTAGTTGCCGAGGAACTTCGCCATCAATGAACCGTTGAAGAGTAGGATCCAGAGAGACGAGGAAGATTGAATGTCAAACGATAGAAAAGTATTGGTGATCGGCTTAGATTGCGCTACTCCCCAGCTGGTCTTCGACCAGTGGAAAGACAAACTCCCAAACCTGGGAAAGCTGATCGATGGCGGCTCTTACGGAGAGTTGGAGAGCACCATCCCCCCTATCACCGTCCCCGCCTGGATGTCGATGGTGACCTCCAAGGACCCGGGTACTTTGGGATTTTACGGCTTCAGGAATCGAAAGAACTATTCCTACGATGAGATGTTCTTTGCGACCTCAACCGTGGTCAAAGAGAAGACCGCCTGGGATATTCTTTCGGAACAGGGCAAGAAATCGATAGTTGTTGGGGTGCCACCGGCCTATCCCCCAAAACCACTCAACGGGAATCTGCTCTCCTGCTTTCTAACCCCGGGACCGGAGAGCGATTATACCTATCCCAAGGAGCTGAAAAGTGAGATCGTCACTAACTGTGGCGGTTACATCTTCGATGTGATGAACTTCCGCACTGAAGACAAAGAGAAGCTCTTGAGGGATATCGATGAGTTGGCGGAGAACCGCTTCGGAGTCACGAAGTATCTCATGCAGAACAAGGACTGGGACTTCTGCATGTTCGTGGAGATGGGGGTGGATAGAATCCATCACGGCTTCTGGAAGTATTTCGATAAACAGCATGTCCTCTACGAGCCCGGGAGCAAGTATGAAAGTGCAGTAGAGGATTTTTACATCAAAATCGACCAGATGATCGGGGATCTGCTCTCTATCGCCGGCGACGACACCGTTGTCCTGGTGGTCTCCGACCACGGGGCCAAGAGAATGGACGGAGGTTTGTGCTTCAACGAATGGCTAATGCGGGAGGGTTTCTTGACTCTAAAGCAGAAACCCGAAGGTCGAATGCAGGTCAAGCACGACAACATCGACTGGTCCAAGACCAAGGCCTGGGGCTCGGGAGGGTATTACGGACGGTTGTTCATGAACGTGCAGGGTCGCGAGCCGCACGGGATCATCCCCAAGGAGGATTACGAGAAGGTTCGCTCTGAACTGGTGGAAAAGTTAGAGGCTCTAACCGACATGCATGGAAAGGTGATGGGCACCCGTGCCTATCGTCCGGAGGAGATCTATTCGACTGTCAACAATATTGCGCCGGACCTCATCGTTCTCTTTGGAGACCTCTTTTGGCGCTCGGTCGGCACCGTCGGTTTCGGCACTATTCACACTCTCGAGAACGACACCGGGCCGGACGACGCCAATCACGCCCAGCACGGAATCTTCATCAAGTACGACCCCAGAGGTGAGGGCACGAAAGGTGAGTTGGAAGGACTCCACTTGATGGATGTTGCGCCGACAATCCTCAGCCTGTTCGGAATCGAGCCACCGAAGGACATGAAGGGAAAGATCATTCAATGATAGGTAGCGGAGAGCTTTAGCTCTCCACAATGGAAGCCTAAAGGCTTCCGCTACATTGTGTGTGACCGTGATGAGAATCGACTCCTACAGCTTTGGACAGATTGTGATTGACGGTGAGAGCTACACCGAAGATGTGATCGTCTTCCCGGACCGGGTCAGGAGTAACTGGTGGCGGAAGAGTGGACACGAGGTGTGCGTTGAGGATTTGAGTGAGGTCTTGGAAGAGAAACTGGAAACGTTGATAATCGGCACCGGTGCTTACGGTGCAGTCAAGATTCCGCCGGAGACCGTGGAACGTTTGCAAGCCGAGGGAATAAAGCTCATCCCCGAGAAGACGGACGAGGCCGTTAGGACGTTCAACAGGTTGGTGAAAACAGAAAAGATTGCCGCCGGGCTGCATTTGACCTGTTAATTCGTGATGTAGACCGGGTTGTCTCAACCCGGTTGCAAGGTTGAGACAACCTTGCCTGTGATATTTCGGCGAAAACGTTAATTAGAGAATAGGAGGAGAGTGAATCGTGGGAAAAGGTTTCACAGTATGGTTCACGGGGCTTTCAGGTTCTGGTAAGACCGCCATTTCCAAGTTTGTTGAAAAGGAGATTCTCAAACAGGGTCGAGAAGTCGAGGTCCTCGATGGAGACGTGGTGCGGACTCACATCTCCAAGGGCCTGGGATTCTCCAAAGAGGACAGAGATGCTCATATCTCGAGATTGGGTTGGCTGGCCTCTCGCTTCAGCCATTACGGGGTGCCGGTCATCACCGCCGCAATCTCCCCCTATAAGGATATTCGCAATAACTGTCGGCAGATGATAACCTCCGCCGGCGGAATTATGGTGGAGGTATACTGCGAGTGCGATCTGGACACTCTGGTTAAACGGGACGTCAAGGGACTTTACAAGAAGGCCATAGCCGGGGAGATCAAGAATTTCACCGGCGTCTCCGACCCTTACGAAGCGCCCGACAATCCCGAGGTAGTCTGCTACACAGCTAAGGAGACTGTGGAGGAATCAGCCCAGAAAGTAATCGACAAGCTCTACGAGTTAGGTTGTCTGAAGAAGAAGGGTGAAGCCGATGAGCCATACTCCGAAGAGGAGAAAAAGGAGATAGACAAGCGCCTGGAGGCTCTGGGTTATCTCTAATATGACATCGGCGGTGTGACAATTTCAGTATGGGAGGGTCACGTCGCGCAATCACATCTGCAATTGCACTGAAGGAAATTCCATGGGCCTATTCTCGAAAAAGAAGAAGAAGGTCGTAGTTGTCGGCATCGACGGGGTGCCGTACACATTCATAAAGAAACATATCGCTGCCGGGGATCTGCCCAACTTCAAAGCCCTCCTGGAGAAAGGCGACTTCCGCCGGATGAACTCGGTGATGCCGTGTATATCCTCGGTAGCCTGGTCGAGCTATATGACCGGCTGCAATCCGGCCAAGCATAACATCTTCGGCTTCATCGACAGGAAACCGAACCCCTTCGATATGTTCATACCGACCAGTATGAACATGAAGGCCCCCACCCTGTGGCAAATCCTGAGCGAGAACAAGCTCCGAGTAGTGGTGATAAACGTGCCGGTGACATATCCGCCCAAGGAGGTAAACGGAGTCCTCATAGGCGATTTCTTGGCTACGGATTTGCGCAAGGCAGTATATCCACAGTCGGTGTTCGAGAAGCTTGATTCTATCGGGTATCGCATAGATGTTGATGCCTGGGCCGGGAGAAAGGATAAAGACAAGTTCCTCGAGGATATCAACTACACCATTGACAAACGTATTGAGGCTGCGTACTGGCTTTTCGAATCCCAGAAGTGGGACTTCTTTCAACTGCACATCATGTGCACCGACCGGATAAACCACTTCCTGTGGGAGGAATACGAAGCCGACGATCCCAAATACGGACCTCAGTTCTTGGCATTCTACAAGAAGATCGACAGCTTCCTCGGAGACATGGAGAAGAAGGTTGGCGAGAATAGCGAGTTCATTGTTCTCTCTGATCACGGTTTCTGTTCTGTTAAAAAAGAGGTATTCACTAACTACTGGTTGGAAAAGGAAGGATACTTGAAGTTCAACAAAGAGAAACCGTCCAACCTAAAGGACGTGAGTCCAGAGACCAGGGTGTATAGCCTCATACCGGGGAGGTTTTTTGTCAATCTCAAAGGGCGAGAGCAGTTCGGCTCTATCGAACCCGGTGCGGAATACGAAAAGGTGCGTGATGAATTGAAAGAGAAGCTTCCCACCATGACTGACCCTGAGACGGGCGACAAAATCATCCGCAAGGTGTACAGACGAGAGGAGATTTACAGCGGTCCCTATTTCGAGCAAGCTGCTGATATTATTGCGGACCCTCAGGACGGTTACGACCTGAAGGCAAATCTGAATCAGGAGCAGTTGGCACTCAAAGGATCGCTGGAGGGTATGCACACATATGATGATGCCTCCTTATATATACGCAGTCGGCAGATAAAGAGTAACTCCCTGTGGGTAGCGGATCTGATGCCAACTATCCTCTCCCTATTTGAAGTAAATGTCCCCGAGCATGTGGATGGTAAGGTAGTAGTGTAACGCCTTGACTTCCTCCACCCTACTACTATTTTAGTGCACGTCGTAAGGAATACACTGAGTATCAGCGACACATTAACATGAGATTCAAAGGGAAAGTTGCCTTAGTGACGGGGGGGTCACGCGGAATCGGGAGGGCCATATCGTTACGCTTCGCTTCAGAGGGCGCAAACATCGTCCTTAACTTCTTCAGGAATCGAAGCGCCGCCGAGGCCACAATGGCGGAGATAAAATCGAGGGGTGTTGAGGTCTTAGAGGCTCGAGGCAACATCGGCAACCCTCAGGGAGTCGACAAGATCTTTGCGAAGATAAAAGAACAGTTCGGGAAACTGGATATACTGGTGTCCAATGCCGCCCTGGGAAGTTTCACCCCGGCTTTGGACATTGACGATCAGGCCTGGGATTTGGCGATGGAGGTAAACGCCAAGGCGTATCTGCATTGCGTCCAGAGAGCCAAAGAGATGATGCCCTCGGGCGGCAAGATTGTCGCTATTACGAGTCTGGGGTCACAGCGATACATAAAGGGGTATGGCTCCATAGCGGTCTCAAAAGCGGCGATCGAGACTCTGACGAGATACCTAGCAGTGGAATTGGCTCCACAAAGAATAAACGTTAACACCGTCTGTGGAGGTTTCATAGATACTGAAGCTCTGAGGAGCTTGCCCGCTTTCGAGAATCTCAAGCAGCAAGTCATCACCCGGACACCAGGTGAACGCCTGGGTCGACCGGAGGACATTGCCGATGTGGTTACCTTCCTCTGCTCTGAGGACTCGCGCTGGATCACAGGACAGACTATAATTGTTGACGGGGGATTCTCCCTCACTTAACTGTTTTAGCCGGCACCACCGTCACATACCTTGTCAGTGTTAGAAATATGATTTGGGTGAAAGGACTCAGGTAGTGGGCAGTGCGATATCGGATGATCGCTATTAGCTGGTAACCGGATGGCACAGACAAAACATGGAAAGTTAAAGGAAAGAGGCCATAAAAGATTTGACATCATGTTGCGGGTTGGGTATACTGAAAGTGTAAGATCTATTTGATAGTTGTAGTTGACGATAGTAGTTTTCTATCAAGCGTAAGGAGGTCAGTAAATGGCAAAGGCTGGCAGAGTTGGAATCCGAGGAAGGATTGAGTCCGCAAGGAGAAAGGTTAAGGACTTAGAAGCAAAGAAGCTTCAGATGGACAAGGAGATCGACATTCTTGATAAGTATGTTGAGGCTTGTCGGTTCATCCAAGCGACGGAGAGAGGCGGCAGCAGACGGATGGCGGCGCGAAAAGCGGCCAGGCCCTCGAGAGCAAGGGTCGCTAGACGCTTAAAAATGCCGACAAAAGCGGGGGCCGGAGAACGCTTCAAGGGCATGAAGATTGCGGACGCGGTTGAGATTCTGCTGAAGCGATCGGGGGTGTCACTGAAAGTCTCCGAGATGGTCAAGCGCCTCCGGGCCGGAGGAATAAAGATCTCATCCAAGGTGCCCGGTGCCAGCGTTACCGCGGCCCTGCGAAGACATCCTGGCAAATTCAAAATGACCAAGCCGGGCTTTTATGCCCATGTCAAGAAATAGGATCTGAGAGGATTGATGGAGAGTTCACGGGATAGGGTTCGAAAACCTATCTGAATTCACCACTCTTCTCAAGCATTTCCAGCTTTCGGACCTCCCCGAAGATTATCAGAATATCTCCGGGTTGAATCATGGTGTCGGGGGGAGGGTTGAAAAGGACTTCCTTGCTGGCCTTCTTTATTCCTATGAGATTGAAACCGGTCTCTTCCCGAAGGGCAGAATCCTTCAGAGTTTTCCCAGCAATTGGACTACCGGGGTCAACCTGAACTTCCTCAATGGTCAGCCCGGTATCTTTGTCCAACTCCCCCAGCCTCAGAAAATCTCCCACGTAGGGCTGTAAGGTCGCAATTGCCATGCGATTTCCCCCGATGATGTAAGGGGAAACCACCTTGTTGGCACCGGCACGGTAGAGCTTCTTCTCTGCAGAGGAAGAATCCGCCCTGGCAGTGATGAAGAGATCGGGACTCAACTGGCGCGCAGTCAAGGTGATAAAAACGTTGTCAGCCTCAGAGGCGATTGTTGAAACCAATCCCTTCGCCCGCTCTATGCCGGCCTCGATGAGAGTGTGGTCCTCGGTAGAATCTCCCTGAAGATAGATGACGTCCTCACAGGTGAACTCCTCCACGAGAGCTGGATCCTTTTCCACGACGACAAAGGGCACGCCGCGTTGCCTAAACTCTCTACAGACCTGTTTGCCCACTCGACCGTACCCACAAATGATGTAGTGATCTTTGATCTTCCGCAACTGTTTCTCCATTTTTCTCCTCCCCAAAAACTCCTGGAGTTCCCCCTCGACCAATAACTGCGCTAAGGTCCCTATGGTATATGCCGCGCCGCCTACACCGAAGATTATGAGCAGGACCGTGAAGATCCGTCCCTGCGGGGAAAGGGCGTGAACCTCGCGGAAGCCCACGGTGGCCAAGGTTATCGCGGTCATATAGAGTGCGTCCAGAAACTTCCAGTGCTCGATGAGCATGTAGCCAATGGTACCCGTGCCGAAGATCACGACCAGCACCATGAGCAGGATGCGGAATCTGGTTTCGGTACGAAGCGCCGCCATGTTACCTGCTATCGGAGTAAAGTTGACTGGAAGTGGACGGGCACGTCATCCTGAAAAAGTCAAGAGCGAATGAACCCAGCAAATGAAAACAGCTGAGACTGTCTAAAGCTCTCCTCGCTCCAACAGAATCTGATAGTACTCCGGGTACTCCTCCCTGAGGAAGCGTTCATAAGTCTTGGCGGAAGCGGGTTGATCCGTTGCCTGGTAGCACTTCAACAGGTAGCGATATACCTCCTCCAACAAGAGGAAATCTCCGGCATATATGATCACCCTGCTGGCGGCGGCGATGCACTTGCGTGGCTGCCCGGCCTTGAAATATCCCTTCATGAGGCCAAACTTAATATAAGGGCTGAGCATACTCTTCTGGAAAGTGATATCGATTTCCTCGAACGTGGGATAATCGGAGCGGCGATAGACGAAGGATTGGAAGGGTTGATCTTCTTCGACCTTTAGCTTTGAGGCCTTCTGGGCGATGGTTCCCTGCCGAAGATGATAGTCGAAGCTCTCCGGGTCGATGAGCTCCAAGATCTCTCTCTCCGTCGGCGGTGTCGGTCTAACCAGAAGAGTGACAAAGTTCGACTCCAGTCTCTTCGACATAAGAATCCCTCCGAACTTGTAGTCGATCTCCAGGACCGCCTTCAAGGTGTAAAAATCGGGCTGAGAGAAGGGGTAGCTTCGCAGCTCGGGATTGTAGTCGAAGTATATGAGGCCTTTTATTCTCTTCACTTCTCCCTTCTTGAAGGGAGCATACTCTGCAGTGACAGTGCCGGAGGATTTCGGTGGCCAGAAGACTCTCCGGGGTTCCTGGGCACCCCGGTTGTAATAGACGGAGGCGGCAGTCGAGATCGGCTCAAAGGGGATTTCACGAAGAAGAATCTCCCTCCCTTCGTTCTCCAACCTCACCGAATAGAAGACCGGTTCCCCAGCAATAATCTGCTCTTGGGCCAGTTTTAATTCCAGAAGGAGCTCAACCGCCTCCCCGGAGAAAGCCGTAACCGTCAGTGTCAGAACCACGAGAAGTGCTGGCAGAGCAATCCTCCTTATATCGAAGAGTGAGATCATGAAAACGCTCCAGAGCTACGCGACCTTGTGCCTCCTTTACCTCAGAGTTTTTCTTCCCGATTGAGCAACACCCAGCTATAGGCTTTACCCCTCTTAACCTTGAGCAGGATCAGTCTTTTATTTTGGTTCGCATCCAGAGCTTCCTTGAAACTCCCCAAATCGGTGACCTCCCGTCCCTCCACAAACTTCGCCATTACGGTGTCATCATATTCGGACACCGCTTCAATCATCTCTTCTCTACACGACCGTGCCTCTTCAAGGAGATCATCAGGGATTTTGTCTTCAAAATAGGTCGCCCCGAGACTCTCCTCGTGGTAGAAGTACGTCTTCATCTTAACAAGATCGATGATTCCGGTAAAGATCTCGCCCGATCCCACCGGCAGTTGAATGGGAACCGCATTCGTCTTCAACCTCCTCTTCATCATAGAAACGACCCCTTTGAAATCTGCTCCCATTCGATCCATCTTGTTGACAAAGGCGATGCGCGGAACATGGTATGTATCGGCCTGCCGCCATACGGTCTCCGACTGCGGTTCTACACCTCCAACAGCGCAGAAAATGGCCACGGCCCCGTCGAGCACCCTCAGCGACCGTTCCACCTCCACAGTGAAATCAACGTGGCCAGGGGTATCAATGATGTTGATCCTGTGGCTCCGCCACTCGCAGGTCGTTGCTGCTGACGTAATCGTAATGCCCCTCTCCTTTTCCTGTTCCATCCAGTCCATGGTGGCTGCACCGTCGTCCACCTCACCCATCCTGTGGACACGCCCGGTATAGTAGAGAATTCGTTCAGTCGTCGTCGTCTTCCCGGCGTCAATATGGGCCATGATTCCAATATTTCTCGTCTGGGCCAGAGGAAACTGTCGCTGTGTCTGCCTCACGTCTATCGTCTCCCTCACCACCGGTAGTGAGCGAACGCCTTGTTCGCCTCGGCCATCTTGTGGGTGTCATCTCTTTTTTTGATCGAAGCACCCTCGTTCTTCGAGGCCGCAATCAGTTCTTGAGCCAACTTCTCGGCCATCGTATGCTCTGACCGGCTCTTCGTATATGTGAGGATCCACCGGATGGCCAAGGCGGTGCGACGGTTCGGCCTCACCTCCACAGGCACCTGATACGTTGCTCCGCCGACTCTTCTCGATTTCACCTCCAACACT
>Ga0209636_10009258_pt1 | contig 10045 bp, 15 predicted proteins | sample DeeMarSWOR152_54_FD_187464 | JGI IMG/M metagenome (GOLD analysis project Ga0209636, IMG submission 187464) | Marine sediment microbial communities from White Oak River estuary, North Carolina - WOR-1-52-54 (SPAdes) (version 2) | ecosystem: Environmental > Aquatic > Marine > Intertidal zone >... | reverse complement strand
ACGTTAGTACTCGGCGTCTCCATCATGAAGATCGCATCCCCAATTTACCATATTTCAGGATTAAGCCAAATAAGTAGATTTGCAAGGAAGCCCAAACGCATTGGGCGGGCTATTGGCCTACATAACGCTCTTGGGAGTTTAGGAGCAGCCGTCGGCGTCGTCAGCCTAGCAGTTTTTTTGGCAACCCTGGGTTGGCGATGGTCTTACCTCTTCTGGGCACTTCCAATTCTTGTTTGGGGTTTCATAGTCCTAACGTCTCCGCAGCTTAGAACCAAGCGAACAGAGCAAGCCAAGATCGAAAAGCGCGGTAGCTTCCTGAAATTTTCTCTTATTCTTTCTGTGCCACTCTTGATTTTTCTGGTCTCCATGGGCGCTAGGGAAGTCGGCTCCACTGGAATTTCCACATTTATGACCACCTATTTCGTGAGCGTTAGAAGGCTTTCCGAGACAACAGCGAGTTTGATCTTTGGTCTGGGGCCTTTCTTGGGGATCGCAGGCTCATTAAGTGGTGGCTACATGACAGAAAGGGCAGGCGCAAAGAAGGCTCTCAGCTGGGGTGTCTTGGCCTGTGTGCTTTCACTTTCCATTTTATCATTAATGACACAGGTTTATCTTCTCGCCCTCGTTTACCTTGTATACGCGTTTTTCAGCAATTCAGTATGGTCGCCTATGAACACTATTGTCGCTACTGTTACGCCTGAATCAGAAAGAGGACTGAGCTACAGCATCTACTTCTTCACAGAAGGCTTGATAGCGTCTTTCGCACCCACTCTAGTAGCAGGAGTCATAGAGCTGTCTGACGTTTGGTTTGCCTTTCCTTTCAGCATAGCATTCATGATCCTAGGGTTGACAATCCTCCAATTCCTTCCCCGCCTCAACGAATAGATTTGACAAAAAAAATATGAGCTTGCATCCTAGTGATTACCCTACTTCCCACTACTTTTGTACGTCACTGGAAGGCCCAGCTCCCTTCTACACACATGTGCACACAATTTTCTTCCCAAGTCTCTTCTTGCTGAAGTAATTGCTAGATTACCTCCTTCAGGGGGTTTGAGTAAGTGCGCGCGTGCAGAATCTGTATAGCAGACTTAAAATACATCGTGGCAAATTTTGGATAGGTGAGTTCATTGCCAATCTTCTCGTATGGAGGAAAACACCCCGAGATTCACGAAGACGCGATGGTTTCTTCATTAGCAACTGTGATAGGCGATGTAGAAATCTCTGAAGGAGCGTCGGTATTTCCTGGTGCAGTCATTCGTGGAGACGTAGCAAACATCACTATTGGCAGATACTCCAACATTCAAGACAATGTAGTCGTTCATTGTGGAGATGTTTACGAAGGAGACGTTCTGAAAGGATACATATCAACCGAGATAGGCGATTACGTGACAGTTGGACATGCAGCTGTTGTTCATGGCTGTAAGATTGAGGGCATTTCAATGATCGGAATAATGGCGATAGTCTTTGAGGGGTCAACAATTGGAGAAGGCTCAATAGTTGGAATGAACGCAACAGTGCTCGCAAACACCAACATACCTAAAAGATCTATTGTCGTTGGAGTTCCAGCTCAAGTAGTCAAGAAGGTTGACAATACAACCTATTCGAGAATAAAGAGACATGCCTTACGGTATTACGAGCTAGCTAAATCCCACAAGGGAACCATCTTCTAATCGTTGCTGCAAATTCACTGTTACGCTCACGTAACAGTCACATTTATTCAATAACGCTTACTTCGCTGAAGTCTGCAAACAAGGCAAGCATATGAAGTTGCTTAGGCAATGAGCTAATGGACCCCCCAAAGGAGAGTCGAAAATAAGAGTGATTCAGAGATAGTCTCACGAATTCTGAGAACTGTTCCGCCCGCAGGCGCCTTTGAGAGTCGTCTGAAATCATTTTTATATATGAGCCGCTGAAAAAGAATCAGGGTTGTAATAATGCCATATTGTTCGAAATGTGGAGCTGAATTAGATGAGGACGCAAAATTCTGTCCTAAGTGTGGGGCTCCTGTTGGCCCACCAGAAGCTCGGCCTGTAATGAAAAAAGAGAGAAGGCCGATAAATGTTCTAGCCATCGTTTTGATCGCCTTATTAGTAATAGCAGCAGTCATCGTCGCCATCGTCGCCATTACCTTCTTGCCAATTCGCATGGTGGATGTTGAACGTCGAATGTCAGTACCCTACACGTCAGGCGTAAACACACTAAACTTCGACTTGATCGCAGATGTTGCCAGCGTCACCATCGCCTTCGAAGACCTCACTGATGAATTGCAGTCCCCATCGATCGTTCTCGACGCGTTAGCAACTGCACGAGCTGGAGTCTTTGCTTCTCCTGACTCTTTGGAACGTTTCATGCCAGTTTGGCACGACGAAACTCAAGGCAATGTTCTGACAGTCACAGTTAGACAAGACATTGACACCCTTGATTGGACATGGTACTCATCGTTGAAGATCACGTTTGACATTCGCATCGATCCCTCCATGGACACAAGTCTCAATATTAAGACGAACACCGGAGGAATTTTGCTCGACACTGAGGCTGGAGTGAACTTGAACTCTTTAAGCCTTGAGGCGACCACGGGCGGAGTTGAAGCTAGTTTGGTGGATGACATCGTTGTGGCTGGGGACATTTCTCTCGAGACTACAACAGGAGGCGTCAAACTATTTTGGGACAATGTAATTGTCGCAAATGATATTCAGGTAGACGCGCTAACAACTACGGGTGGAGTTGTTGTGGATGTCAAGCAAGATAGAGAACTCCTACAGAACGTTGACTTGAAAGCTGACGCTACGACTGGGGGAGTCAATTTTGCTGTTGACATTCAAGGTGACGTTGGAGCCGAAATTGAATCCACCGTCACCACGGGAGGAATAGATGTAGACAGGCAAGTTGGATTTTCAGGCACGGCATTTCTGCTACGCTCAGACAATTATCCTGCTAACCACAATTTCGATGTAAGTCTTGAAACTACTACTGGCGGAATTGACATAGACGCGAAATATACGCCATGAAGACAGCATCATACGCATATGTTCGCACTATCGCGCGCGCAACGCATGTGACTCCCATGAAAATATTGTTCGTGTGCCTAGGCAACGCTTTTCGAAGTCCAGTAGCGGAGGCCCTATTGAAAAAGCTTAAGCCACAAATCGAAGTGGATTCCGCTGGAGTAAACCCGGGGATTCCAATCGCTGAAGTCACCAAGAAATACTTGGCGAAGGAAAATGCAGAAAAGTATCTGAAGAAAGATCCTGAAAGTTTAAGCGAGAAGAACTTAGCCAGCTACGACCTCATAGTGGTTATGGAATCAAGACATAAAGACATTATCTTGAGTAAATGTCCAGAATGCAAAAACAAAATAATCGTCTGGGGCATCATGGATCCATATCTCATGTCGAGTAGACGCACTGAAGAGATATTCGAGCTAGTCAGACAGAAAGTAAAAAAATTAGCAGATTCTTTTAAATAGAGTGAAGCCTATCTACACGCGTGCCGCAAATAATTGAATTCACGAGAAAACGGTCAACACATCCTAGCGCGACTCATTTTCAATTACTACGTCGAGCGCCTGTCCAATAATGAACAGTTCAGGTCCGGTGGTTATATTTCCGGCCACTGCTCCGTGTTTGTTTCCAACGAGCCCGGTGGCGACGTAGGGTATTCCACAGTTGACCGTTCCTACGTCCACGGGGACTTTCAGCACGTCACCCAAGAGTTTCTGCTCCTCCTCCTTCAGCAACGGGTGAGTTAGCACTCCTTTGTTTGTTGCAGTAGCCAACGACCCCACGTAGGGCAATCCAGCTATCTCACCGGGAACCGTTTCGACACCTAGAACGTCCTCTATTTTCTTAACATCTCCCTCTTTGAGTCGAGGGTCAACAACCGCTCCGTAGTCGTTTGCCAGAATCAAGTTTCCGTAAGCCGTCTTTTTTGTCTCCATAACCGCGATGTTGATCTGCGAGTCTGACTTTATTGATTGAATCTCATCTTCACGCATGAAATGAGGGAGAACTACGCCGTTGGAGTTTGCACGAGCTAGAGCCCCCACAAGTACTGAAGCTCCGATGGTTGTGCGAATAACTTTCACGCCGAGCCACTCTTCAATTCTTCTTGCCTTAGTCTCGGAGACTTGCGACGGAATTATCGCCATTTTATCGGTTACTAGAGAGTAAACACCAATGCTTGCGCTGCCAAAGAGACTGTAGAGGAAGATCGCCAAGAACTAGTCTCCTTCAGCCAAGTAAACTGTTATGACTCCCTCTTTATCTTTAACCGCCCGAACCCTAATTTTTCGCGGTGGTTTTTCGATCCCTCTGCTCCAGATTTTCTCATTCACTTCGTTGCTGACCACCAGTCTTTCAGTTTCCTCTCCCTCTTCCGCCTCAGTTTTGATTTTCATGTGTCTTTGGACGAACTTTTTGAGGATACGACCCGCTCTTGGTGCTCGCTTCTTACGCTGAGAAATCCATGCTTTGCCTAAGGGTATCGTGTATATCTTTTCTTCCACGATTTCTTCTTCTATTTCCTCTCTCTTCGGTTTTTCAACCTCTTCAAGAGCCTCTTCCACGATCTCTTCCTCTTCCACGATTTCTTCAGTTTCCTTTGTCTCTGCAACTTCACCAGTTTCTTTTGGTTCTAGGGCTTCCTCGGTTTCCTCTGGATCCTCGATTTCTCCATGCTCGTCAGTTTTCTGGGAATCCTCAGCGGTTTGCGTCATTCACATCTTCCCCTCAAGCCTTAATTTTTCTTTGTCTCCAACGTCTTCTTTTCGGGCTGGTCCTCACTCGACTCGCCGTTTTCGCGATGATCCATGTTGGAACAGGCTTGCTTTCTTTGCTGGCTTTTGCCAACCTGCGTTTTTTCGCAGTGGGTTTGTTTCTTCCCACCCTAGACTCTCCTGATTTTGATATCTCGCCGGTGGGACTGCAATTTCATCAGGATGTCTTTCAGTTGTTCGTCGGTTATTGGGATGTTTACCCTGCCTTGTTGTGCGAGCTGGATTAGCTGTAGTTCCAGTTGGTCGGAGAACTCTGGTTTTACCATTTTTAGGTTTGTGAGACGTTGTCTGGCTTCGGAGGTGAGTATCCTACGGAGAACTGCTTGCTTTTGCACCTCGACTGCTTCTTCCACTTGGATTCTCTGTTGTTCTTGAGCTAGTCGCCGCTGAAGCTCGAGAAGCTTTCTTCTTCGCAACTCCTCGATTTCTTCTTCACTCATCTCGCACACCTAGTATTTTTTCAGCTCTGTATGATTCTTCTCCAGCTTTTTCTTGATCTCGGCTGATAGGTCGTTCAGCAATCGTCTTCCCTCTTTGGTCAGTACTCTCCCCTTGTTTCTTGAGGGTTCTACAAGTCCCGCTTCCTCAAGCTGTTGCAATGCCTTTCGGACTATCGCTCCACCACCCATTCTGGCATGTTCCGGCCTTACTCCTCTATCCTTCCTCCCACCATACTCTGAGCGAAGGTGAACTACACCTATGGGGCCTTTGACGTATATCTTTCGCAGGAGCGAGGCGCATCGGGTGAACCACCAGTCTGGATTCTGTGGCGGTCTGATTGTGTGAGAACCCGTCTTAACGAAAGAGGACCACGCAGGTGGAACTATTTCATCCACGTTTTTCTTCAGATGCTGGGCTAAAGTTTCCATCAGAATATGTGCAGGAACATCGTAAGGTGAGGGCAAGATTCTTTCTTCCTAGCTGAAATGGCTAATTTGAGAAGGCACTTATAAAGGCTTTTCACTCTTCTTCCTTCGAGGTCTATACAATATGAAGGTGTGACCTCGAACATCGATTAGGGTTGAGAATGTTTTCTGCGCCATTCTTGAAGCAACATCCTTAGTTATCTCTGTTCTAAGGGCGCTTTTCAGCAGTTTGACTTTCACAATTTCCCTTTGATCCAGCTGCCTAGAAACCTCATTTACGATTTGAGCTGCTCCTTGCTTCCCAACCCATATAGTGGGTTTCTCAGCGCTCAGTTCACGCTTTATTCGACGCTTCATCTTGGGCGTTAGCATCTTTCTTCCTCTTCTTCAATGGTATGCGCATGTGCTTGCTACATCTGAGGCAGGTGACAACAATGTGTGGTTCCCTCCTCGACTGGGTTCGGACACGACAGCTCACACCTGGAAAGATAAAGTTTTTGCAGTGTTTACAAACAAATCGCCTATACTCCATGGGCAGTCGAACCTTGGTTTTCATGGCAATTTTTCTTGCAATCTCCACGTATCGCTGCGCCAACTCGATGTTTTCAGGAACTGCCTCTTCAGCTAAACGAAAGAGAGTATGAATCCGTTGAAGAGCTATCTGCCTTAGAATGTCCGGTTCCTCCCCCGAGAATTCTCTCCAAGGCTTTCATTAAGCTTTTGTCCCAACATGCATCGGAGAGATCTCGAAAAACCTCAATTTTCGGGTACCCGACATCTTTGCACGCGCATGTGCAAAATGAATGTGGAGGGCTTATACCGATAAATACCCTTCCTCTATTTTTTGTTTGTAGTTCGTGAGACCTCTAATAGCCAAATCCACGATGTCTTTCAGTTTTCCTTCAAGCTCCAATTTGTATTCAATGCCCTTGTTAATTTCCACTTTTATCTTTCCTTCAGTCTCAGAGAAGACTTTCGGCATTTTCTCACCTTTGACGATCTACTCTCTAGTTGTGCACAGTAGCCAGTTTATCGTAGGGACATGCTACCAGCGACATATCATATTGAGCCGTTGCCGAAATCATAAGTCTTATGAATTCTAAGTCAAGAGTCGTAAATAATCTATTTGCGCAGGAAAAACAAGCCACTAAACTTTTTTATCGGAACATTTTTTCTACCCTTTGAAGGGTAAGCTTGCTAACTATTGTACTTGCAGAGTCGGCGCTTGAAACAATCCCAAAGCATTTATGGGGGCATGCCAGCGTCAAGCGATATTCCAAGAAGCGCAAAAAGCATCCGAGATTCCTTCTTCTCGATCGATCCTATCACCATGCCTCCATGAAAACTCTTACTCAGAGCGAGAAGAGAGGGCGTCCAGACATTGTTCATTTCGCCTTGCTAGAGGCCTTGGGTTCACCCCTCAACAAGGAGAGGCTTCTTCAAGTTTACGTTCACACCATCAACGATCAGGTTGTCAGAGTGAAACCTGAAGCTCGGCTGCCTAAAAACTATAACCGATTCGTTGGTCTCATGGAACAGCTGTTTGAGTTGGGAAGGGCCCCTCCCAACGGGCCGGCTTTGTTAAAGGTGGAGCCAGAAACTCTGTCTCAACTGTTGACTCAAGTCAGCCCCACTCAAGTAATCGCCTTCAGCACAAACGGAAAGCCTCACACGCTTAAAGATGTTGTTTTGAAGCTTTCAAGTGAAGAGAGGCCCACTGTGATTGTAGGTTGTTTTCCTCATGGGCATTTCTCTAAATCCACGATTCGATTGGCGGATGAAATGATCTGCATAGACAAAGAAACACTCGAAACGTGGACTGTCATATCAAGAGTTGTATATGAATATGAACGCGCAATCTCCCTGCATCTGAAAAGGCTTAAACGTTGATTTGACTGTGAAAGCTGGTCTTGTGCAGCCCAAACGTGTGCACCTCTCCATTCTTGATCTGCGACAAGAACCAGATTGACGCTGAATAGGTTTTTATAGGAGAAGTGAATGTTGAGTGAACGAGTAAACTTGGGGTTAAGATCTTTTCTCAAATCAGCCTCGAGATTGCTGAGGCTTGCAAAGAAACCTGGAAGAACCGAGCTCTGGCTTTCCATAAAAATCTGTTTACTAGGAGTTGCTGTAGTTGGAGCGTTGGGTTTTCTGATTAAACTCATATCTTCAATGATGCAAGGATTTGCATAACAGGGAGCACGTACATGAGTAGTGAAGAAGATAGGCTGGCAACAGCGGTCTTCGCTGTACGAACCACAGCGGGACAAGAGAAAAACGTGGCAGGCCTTATCGCAGCGAGAATTGAGACCAACAAGCTGCCCATAAAGGCAATTCTTGTGCCCGAGGTGCTGAAGGGCTACGTCTTCATCGAAGCAGACGGACCACATTTCGTCGATGAGGCGATAACAGGAATAAAGCACGTGAGATCAAGAGTTCCAGGCATCGTGAGCTTTTCGGAGGTCGAGCGCTACATAGTCGTGAGGCCGGTGATTGAAGAACTGGACGTTGAAGACGTCGTGGAGGTTGTCGGAGGGCCGTTCAAGGGAATGAGGGCAAAGATTACGAGGGTAGATGAAACCAAGGAGGAGGTAACCCTGGAGCTTCTGGAGGCAACCTTCACCCTTCCCATCACGGTTCACGCTGACTACGTAAGGCTTGTGGAAAAGGCGAAAAAGGAGGAAGCAACTTGAGTGAAAAAAAAATCGTAAAAGCGTTGATAGGCGGAGGACAAGCTACCGCTGGACCGCCGCTAGGGCCAGCTCTTGGTCCCCTCGGCGTTAACGTCCTGGCAATCGTGAACAAGATCAACGAGGTCACGAAACACTACTCGGGCATGAAGGTTCCGGTTCAGATAACTGTGGATGTTGAGACAAAAGAGTTTGAAGTGAACGTTGGTACCCCTACAACTTCTGCGCTGATTGCCAGCGAATTGGGGGTTGAAAAGGGTTCAGGGACCCCGAATACGGAAAAGGTAGGAAATCTCTCCATGCAGCAAGTTATGAAAATAGCCGAGGTCAAACACTCTGAGCTTTTGGCGAGAAACCTGAATTCAGCAGTGAAAGAGATATTGGGGAGCTGTGTCAGCATGGGGGTGACAGTGGAGGAGAAAGATCCTAGAGAAATTCAGAAGGAGATCGACGAGGGGAAACACGATAATCTGTTCAAGGAGAAATAGCAGCGCCTGCAATCCAACCGATTGCGGCATTCTTTGTCAAGCTTCAATTCCTTTACAGGTAGACTAGGTGAATCGTCTGCTCGGCCCTAGGGTGATATCTCTTCCATGTATGGTAATTTCCAACGGAATCGTGGAACAAGGTTTTTATAACAGGCTCTTGTACGTTTTCGGCTCGAGGCTTGCAGATGCCTTTGGAAACGAAGAACATCATTGAGGCAATCAAAGAAGCGAAAGAACGGTCTAAGAAGAGGAATTTCACGCAGTCCATAGAACTCATAATAAATCTGCGGGACGTAGATCCAAAAAAGACGGCGGAAAAAATTCAAGAGCTCATCGAGCTCCCGAATCCGCCCGGAAAAGAGAATAGAATATGTGTGGTCGCCTCAGGAGAAATGGCGCTAAAAGCCAAGAAGGGGAAGGCAGATCTTGTCATGAAAAGGGCAGAGCTTGAAGCCTTGATGGGCGATAAAGAAAGACAGAAGGAGCTTGTGAATTCCTACGACTTCTTCATCGCTGAAGCTCCTTTGATGCCACTTGTAGGAAAGATTCTTGGTGCGACTTTGGGGCCAAAGGGAAAGATGCCTACTCCTGTCCCGCCAACAGCAAACATAGCAGACCAGATGAAGAGACACCGGAAAATGGTTTTGCTACGAACGCGGGCTCAACCGGTTCTCCAGTGCCGCGTTGGAGTGGAAAACATGCCGGATGAGGAGATCACTGAAAACGTTCAAGCAGTGATGAGAAGGATAGAGGCGAAACTCAAAAGGGGAATCAAAAACATCAAGTCGGTAAACTTGAAAACAACAATGGGCCCGTCTATCAAGATAAGGTTGTAGGGGAAGACATGACATTACGCCAAGTAGCCTCGGAAAAAACCAAAGAAGTTGAAGAAATAGAAGATCTCATAAAACAGTACAGCGTTCTCGGAGTTGCGAGCCTGCAAAAGGTCAGAGCACCTCAGCTTCAAGAACTGAGGAGAAAACTAGCAGATAGCGCACAACTCCGCGTGACAAAAAACACCATCGTGAAGAGAGCAATTGGGAAATGTAAAGACAAGCCTAGACTTGAAAGTCTGGAGGAACACCTAACAGGTACAAATATTTTTCTCTTCACCAATCTCAACCCGTTCAAGCTTGCACTTCTCCTTCACAAAAGCAGGGTGAAAACCACAGCTAAGGCAGGAGATACAGCCGCAGAAGACGTCATTGTGCCAGCTTGAACGGGTTG
>Ga0209636_10009257_pt1 | contig 10045 bp, 7 predicted proteins | sample DeeMarSWOR152_54_FD_187464 | JGI IMG/M metagenome (GOLD analysis project Ga0209636, IMG submission 187464) | Marine sediment microbial communities from White Oak River estuary, North Carolina - WOR-1-52-54 (SPAdes) (version 2) | ecosystem: Environmental > Aquatic > Marine > Intertidal zone >... | reverse complement strand
TCCACGTAATGGCTCTTGAGATGGTTGTTGAAGATTGTGAAGAGTTTTCTAGATCGCGAGGGGCTGAGGATCTCGACTTCAAGTAAGTCGCGGCCAAAGACTGCGCGTTTCGGATCATCGGGATGCACCTTATGTTGCCATGAGCTGATTCCACCGATTGGGAGTTTGGAGAGGACGCCGACGTCTATGAGACGCGGGTCGTTACCCTCGACCAGAACAGCATATCGGTACATCCAGTCTAGGTTTTCACGGTTGAACTGATGCAGAGTATCAATGTCTTCAACCTCTTGGATTGCCAACACGTCAACGTTCATTTCCTTGATACGCTCTGCGATCAGGTCTATGTCCTTGTCTTCTTTGGCTTTCACAAGTCCGCCTCGATAAGTGCGTATTTTCCACGTGTCGCCAACACCGAATTCATACTTTAACTCGCTATCCAATGTGGTATCTAAAATTGCGTCAATCTCGCCTTTAAAATTAAAGCGTGAAAAAAGATTGTTCAGGTTGAACGTCCCAACGGTCACATACATCAAGTCTACCCCCTATTAACGCACGTGCACCATTCACATGCTCGTATCTATGCTACAAATAACGACTCAAACATACTTAAAGCTTCGGAAACATCATTCTATTAGGATGGGCAAAGAAACTGTATCATTTATAACAAGATTCCTCATATCTATGAATGCCTGCACATGCTTGGATTGACACGTGACAAACTTTAAATCCGAAGAGTCGATTCATAGTGTAAAGTGAAAGGAGGCCTGTTTGAAGCGTGAGTTTCTTTCTCGGACGTGGGGAGACTGTCATGAGAGAACAAACAGGTGTACACTATCATGGCGGTTATAGTAGAATCGGATCATATATGTTAGGAAAACTTATCTTGACGAACAAACGATTCATTTTTCTGCAACAACAAACTGTCAAGTCTGGTGGACTTTTTGGATTTGGAAAAAAGTCTGAGGTTCAAACAGTTGGCGTAAAAATCAATCTCCCTGTAGAGAATGTGCTTGGGGCGACTGTGGAAACTCGCTCAAGAAAGAAAGGCACGTTGAATGAACCACCGTCTCTGTTTAACAAAGAGCAATATCAAATCCTGATGGTGTCACTAGAAACCCAATCTGGAATGGAGAACCCTATATTTGAAGTCTATAATGCTCAAGATTGGGTGACAGCGATCCAACGTTCTGTTGGTGGAGAAGCTGTTTGAGCATTAGATGCGAACACTGTGGAGCCCCTTACAGAGGCAATATTTCGCCATATTCTAAATTTGTGACTTGCGAGAACTGTGGCTGTGCAATAAGAATTGGTGCTGAAACTCAAACACACACCGTTAGAAAGATAGTCTATGAAGAAGAGAAAGTGCTTCCGCAGAAAGTTTTTGATATTAGTGAATTTGAAAGATTTCTTGTCAGGAAAGGGATAAAGAGTTTTGATTCGACTAGTGGGATCTTGAAGTTGGGGTCTCATGAAGTATTGATCAAGCCAGACGGATCAGTGGAAGGTTCTGGACGCTTGAAATCCCGTGTAGAGAAATGGATTCAGGAATTCATGACGAGCGAGTGATATGACGCTAGGAGGAATGATTGATTACCGAGCCTAGTCGTCTGCTACATGAGGCCACATTGAAGTTAGGAAAGGGTGAACTCAAAGAAGCGATTGATCTTGTGACCAAAGCAAGGAAAGAGATATGCGATCATCTGTCATTAAAGAACATAGGTCCAAGCGAATACGGCATTTTAAAACAACTCTTGTATCTTCTTGACTGTGCAGCACTACAGTACTTCATACTTTCAAAAGAAGAAGGAATCGGGACTGACGATATGTCGAAACTCGGGCGTCTATGTTTTTCGCTTGGAATCTGCAACGCTCTAGAAGCATTGCTTCTCCCGCTTGTAAGGACATACTCTAGTTTAGACCATGAAAAGCAAGAATCTTCATGGCTTTGTCAATTCAATGAGCTTTTGAAACAGGAGATACATGATTCTGTGAAACAAGTAGTACGGGATATGCGAAACGAAAGACTTAGAGGTCCGAAGGAAGAGCTCAATCGTTCCATTAAAAGGATAGTTGACTCCGCAGATCCAGCGGCAGAAGGGATTCGTGAGCTTGCTACTAGATTAGGACGGCGATTTGAAGCAGGTGATTTTAAGCAAGCTAGAAAGCTTTACGAGTACGTCAGAGACGAAATTCAATATGTCTATGATCCATTTGGCATAGAGGAAATTCAATCTCCAGAAATAACACTAAAACTGCGTTCAGGCGATTGTGAGGACCAAGCAATACTCTTGACTTCTCTTCTACTCGCAATCGGCTTCGAATCTGCGTTGCTTTTTGCAGATGCGGACAACGACGGTCTTCCAGACCATGTCTATTCGGCAGTTTACATTCCAAAAGCTCCTGACTACACAAAACCTTTCGCAAAAAAGAAACTAAACGACGGAAAAAACCTACATGACTGGATTCCACTAGATCCTACTTCACTGGACTCTGATTTTGGGGTCATTCCAATTGAGGATCTACAAATTGCTAAACTCGTGTCAATCCCACCCAGAAAACAGAAAGCATAATGCATGCATATGCCGTACGTATCCCCAAATTCTATAACTGCAGAATCATTAGTTAATAAAATATACACGTGCTAAAAGAGAGTAAGGTTATGAGTCCACAGATTAGAGACAATTTTCTGACCATCCTAGAGAGATATTTAGAAGCAAAATCCAATAATGAAACTCGAGCTCAAGTACGTGACACATTAAAGGCATTGCGGACCGCATTTGAAGATTTGCCCATTGTCAACCAACGTCAGAACGTCAAAGTAGTGGCGCGCATGGGAATCGGACGAATAGCCGATGTGCCTTGGATAGCATTTCTGGACGAACGAGTGACGCAGACCACCCAAAAAGGCATCTATTGTGTATTCTTGTTCAAGGCGGATATGTCAGGCGTCTACTTGACTCTTATTCAAGGAGTAGGTTTTGGTGCGAAAACGCGACCAACAAAAGAGGATATCGAACGTATACATAATCGTGCGCTTGAAATAAGAAAGCGTTTCCTTGGATTGTCACAACATGGCTTCCTGCTTGACGATGATATTCTCTTGGCAGATAAGGGTGCTGGGAAAGCCTACGAGAAATCCACTATCGCCTATAAACATTACGATCGTGACCGATTTCCTTCTGAAGAAGAAATTGCTAAGGATCTTGATCATGTCCTAGCGGCCTATGAGGAGCATATAGCGGAGTCGGGTGCAGTGTTTACACTTACTCAGAGGCAGATTGAAGCGCTTTTGAAGTACAAGGGCGAATTAGATGCTGAGGATCTTGAATACTGGCACTACGAGCAGATGGTCAAATCCCAGGACATCAAAAAGATGTTGACAGAGCGAGATTTTCAGAATGGAAAGGACCTATCAATGGATGAGCTTCACACTTTGGGTGATCTGGTTGAATATGGACTCGGGAGCCCAGCATTGAAAGTGAGAGGGCAAACCTCAATGTTTGAAGTGAATGACCTATCACTCCTCAACGAGAGGTTGAGAAAGCTGTTGTATTCAAAGGAGAACCTGGCGGAAAGAATCAATGATTTTCTAGCCCTGAAATATGTGAGACTGCACACAGCCTCTCAGTTCCTCTGCAAGTTTAACCCCGAGGAGTATGCTTTCGCTGCTCGATTCATGCATGACGTATTCAGACGTCTTTCTATCGACGGAGATCAATTGGAAAAGGCGCGCAGCCAAGCAATGAAGGAGTCTGGCTTGGAAGGGCAGAGCTACGACAAGGACACGTATAGATACTTTCAGTATTTCGTAATCCTCCGAGAGATTAAGAATGTACTGGAACTTGGCGACTACTTAGAAGTCCAGAATGTGCTTTGGCAGATTCGTGACCGCCCACCCGAGTCTAGTGAAACCAGCACCCCCGTTGTTGTGCCATCAGCTTCTGATTTAGGATTTGTTCACAAAGAACTTGATCTGGTTATTGATGAATTGCACTTTAACCCCTTGTTGTTCGAAGATGAAGAAAGCTTGAAGGCCCAATTGCATGCTGCACTCGTTTCTGGAAAGCACATAATGTTGGTGGGGCCTCCTGGCACCGGCAAGACAGAGATTGCATTATCCTTGTGTCAGTTGGCTGAAAAGAAAGAATACATCAGAGGATATATCCTGACTACTGCCACCTCCGACTGGACGACTTTTGACACAATCGGGGGATACATTCCAGACAAAGAGGGAAAACATCTTGAGTTTATGCCAGGGCAGTTTCTGAGGTGTTTCAAAGAGACTGATGAGCCAACTAATAAATGGCTAGTTATAGATGAGATAAACAGATCCGATATCGACAAAGCATTTGGCCAACTTTTCACAGTTCTGTCTGGTCAAAGCGTTGAGCTACCGTTTTTTCAAGATACAGGCAGTGTCAAGATTATACCCTACAAGAGCTTCAAAAAACCAGAGATAAGTCCAAATGAGTATGTTATCCCTAACTCGTGGCGATTGATAGCTACTCTGAATACGTATGACAAAGCCGCATTATACCAAATGTCATATGCGTTCATGAGAAGATTTGCTTTCATCAACGTGAATGTTCCGAGCTCAGCTTTCATCGATCAGAACTGGGCAAAATACCTTGGATATTGGGACATAGATTGTCCAGATAGGCTGAAGCCCTGCTTCCATGTTGTTAAGGAGGTTTGGGAAAGCATGAACAGCAGAGGGAGTAGACGACCCCTAGGACCAGCGATAGTAAAGGACATACTAGAATTTATTGCAGGTTACGCAAACAGCACAAAGACTGTAAATGAATCCACCATAAAGCAAATCATTACCCACGCTGTTTCATCATTTGTTGTACCCCAATTTGAGGGTCTGGAGCAGGATTCTCTAGATGAACTGAAGAAACTACTCAAAGCACACTGTGATGGCGAGAAAATCGACTCCCTCTTCAACGAGATGTTTGAGGGATAGTCCTGAGTGCGACCTCCCTTCCGCTGTTGCTTGAAACTAAGCAGCGCGCCCGACAGGCAGAACTAAAGAAGCTTGTCGAGCCAGTCATAGAGTACATGGTGTTTTATCTACTTGGAGGTTTTGTGAATCCGATTATCACCCGTGGGTTTGATATTCACGGAGCTCGTACCCTTGACTTTGATACTGCATTGAAGATCCGTTTTCTCTTGGATCCAGAAGTAAAAGATTTTCTGGCTGAGTTGGAAAAGCATCTAAGAAGAATAAGAACTGAGGTTTCGAGAGAAAAAGATATGATGAAGGGTGAAGTACGCGGACGTGTTGATTGGGCTAAGACGATCCAAGTTTGGGCTTCAACTGCTTTTCTAGATCGAACAACTTTGGCGACAAGCAGACCAATCAGAGATTACAACATTCCTGAGAATCTGGTATTGAAGAAAATCATCACGATTTTAAACGATTTGATGAAAGACAAAGAAGTGAGAAGCGAGATAGAAAGAGATTACGATTGGAGTAAGAACCTTCAGAAGAGGAGACAATATGTTCAGCGAATACTAAGAAACGTTCATTTCAAGCGAATAAAGGACGCGAAGGCAATTCGTATAACCTCAAGAATCAAGAGTCAGGTGAGGAGATCGAGAAAGAAACTCTACAGAGAAAGCTGCAAAATTCTGGAAAAATACCAACATGTTTTCCTGAGACATGAGATAGGTGAGCTTCTGAAGGAAACTTTCATAGATCCCGACAATATGGAAAAAACCTACGAGCTTTTCTGCCTTTTCACTATACTTGAGACCCTTAGGGAACACATGCATTGGAAAACTATAAAGCTGAAGGAAATAAGGGCTAATCGAGCTGAAACAGCGGTTCTGGTTCAGGACGAATGCGAGATCAGAGTATTCTACAACGTAACTGATCCAGCAAGGCTGAACTTCTACAGCAGAACAGAGCCCAAAGAAACAAAGAAAGCCTTGCAGGAAATTACCAGGTCATATTTTGGCACTGAGAAATTAGATAAAACAAGAAGGCCAGACATAATACTCGAATTTCGAAGCGAGCAAACTGTCAAAGATTATGTTGTGTTTGAGGTCAAGTACACTAGAGATGATGACTATATCATACAAGGTGTCTACCAAACGCTGCACTACCTCTATGACCTCAAGAGAGAAAAAGAAAAAGGGTATTTCTTCAAGAAAAGCCTTGGTAGAGGATACAACGCTGCAGTAATAACCCGTGAACTGTCCTCAAGCATCCACAAGGACAACAGTATGGAGGATGCGAATCTGAAAGTCAAGCTCCTCGACTATAAAGATCTGGTAGACGGCACCACCTTAATTACTTTCTTCAAAAAGTTTTTGAGCGTCAAGGTCTAGCCACGGATGCACACAGAACTGAAGCGACAGTGGACAAGTCTAACCTAAGCTAGGTTGAGCATACATGCAAAATTAGTTATTCTTGCATAGTGCATCCATGCACATTAGTTTTAACATACGCTCCCCGATTTTTGGAGTTTTACCCGTTTTTTACACTCTATAATGTTAAAATGTAAACGATCTATGTTAAACGCTCTATGCATGCATGGAGATTATGCACACGAGCAATAGATGGAAAGCGTCATCCAGTCGGGAATCTTTATTGAAGCCTGATACAAATCATTCTAAACAGTACAGCTGAAATCTATTCACCGAATCACCCGCCCGCCGCATAATTGATATAGCACTTTGGCAACTTAAAAGAAGGCAGCTGCATACTCGCGTGGATTTCTGCCGAAAGCGGGCTCAATGTTCACACAAAAGTTGGCCAATAGCATAAGTAGCGGAAACGCCTTATTTGTTCAATTGAGGTTCAAAATGCGCTTGTGCGACACCTTCCGGAAGATTGATAAGTACTTGAATACAATAATGCGAATGGGATTGGGTATTTCCATGGAGACCTCTTCCTGACGATCTATGCTATCGATTTTATGTGCGGTATAGGTGGTGCAACCAGAGGCTTCTTAGATGCTGGGATAAAGGTCCTCAAAGGTTTTGACATAGACAAGCGTTGTGAGAAAACCTTCGAGGCAAACAACCCACCCGTCGAATTCTTATGCCATGATCTGCGGGATTTGACGATGGAAGATGTTCTGTCGGGAGTGATGTGGAACCCCCAAGACAAACTGGTTTTTATCGCATGCGCTCCTTGTCAGCCTTTTTCTCGCGCTGGGAAAAAAGATGCAGAAGATACACGGGCACGCATAATCCTGACTGTAAACAGGTTTGTCTACAAGATCAAGCCAGACTTCGTTTTTATTGAAAATGTTCCAGGATTTAAGAGATTTTATCCCGGTATATACGAAGAGTTTTTGAGGCCCTATCAAGAACTCGAGTACGATTATGAATACAATGTGGTTAACCTAAAGGAATACGGGGTGCCTCAGAACCGTAGAAGAATCCTTTTCGTAGCTTCGAGGGACTACAAAATAACCCTCCCAGAAAAGACTCATGGTAAAGGACGATTACCTTATGCAACGGTCAGAGATACAATAGAAAAATACCCGCCACTGAAAGCTGGGAAAGAACATCCCGACATCCCTAATCATGTATGTAGTAAACTCTCTGATAAAAACAAAAAACGTTTAGAAAATACCCCTAAAAATGGCGGGAGCAGAACTGCGTGGCCTGAAGAACTCGTGCTCGATTGTCATAAGAACTCATCAGGTCATACAGACGTTTACGGAAGAATGAAATGGGACGCACCTGCTCCCACTTTAACCTGCCGCTGCACAAGCATCTCAAACGGTCGCTTCGCACACCCAGATCAGAACAGAGGAATTTCTGTAAGAGAAGCCGCAGCGCTTCAGACTTTCGGAGACAGCTTCATATTTTACGAACCAAAAACAGTGGCTGCAAAACATATAGGAAACGCCGTGCCGCCTTTAGTTGCCTATCTTTTCGCTACGAAAATAGCACAAGTTGTTTCCCGTAACCAAGGCAGTGATTTTCTAGGCTTTAGAAAAGCTGAGCCCTTGGATATTCACCGCAAAAGAATTAGATGCAGCAGTGTACTAGGAGAGTCATGATGACTCTAGAATATAGAGTCAAAAAATTCGTAGAGGCCTTATTGACATGGGGCAAGAAAAGCAGCAGGAGTTTTCCCTGGAGAAAAACCAGTAATCCTTACAAGATTCTGATTGCCGAAATTATGTTACAGAGAACTAGGGCTGACCAAGTAATACCTGTGTTCAGAGAGTTTATTTCTTCTTATCCAAGCCCACATGCACTAGTTGATGCCCCTCTAAGTGACATTAGAGATAGCATACGGTCTCTTGGTTTAGAAAAGCGGGCTTTTGGGTTGAAACGTCTCGCCGAACAACTCGTTAAGGATCATAACGGGAGAGTTCCGAGCGACAAAGTGGAATTGATCAGGCTTTATGGAGTTGGCAATTATATAGCTAATGCCGTTCTGTGTCATGCTTATGGAGTGGAAGTACCTACAGTAGATGCAAACTTCGCAAGGGTTCTAAAACGCGTATTCTCGTTACAGTCAAAAGAACCAGCACAAAAAGACAGAAACTTTTGGTCATTCGCAGAACATACTATGACCTATGCTAGAGGCCATTCAAGAGCGCTCAATCTTGCTGTTATAGATTTAGCTAGCTTGATTTGCACACCGAAAAATCCGAAATGCCCCAAATGTCTACTGAATAAGATCTGCGATTACGCGTCGAAAGCAAACAAAACGTGAGTTGATCTCCCTGTTTAAAGGCGATTTTTTTGATGTAAAAACAACGCCTTTCCATGTAATTTTTATGCATAATAATCAGCAGGTTTATAAGGGAAAGAGACATGGGATATTTGGAAAGAGGCGATTAGATGTCAGAAGAAAAAATCGGCAGGGTAGTTTCAACCGAAAGAAGCCCTTCCTTTGTTGACGTGGATGTTAGACTGGACCCAGGAAAAACTGTAAGACCAGGGCAATTATTGTTCGCTCATATTGACGAGGAAAGTTCCAGACGTCGGCTTGCCATCTTAAGAGTATCTTCTGCAAAAGAGGTCAACCCTTACGAGAACCCCTTAAGTTCTCAGGTTCGTGACGCATTCAATATAGAATCCTCTCGAGGCCGCGAGGACCTACTTCGGAAATACATCGTAGTATCTTCCCAACTAATTGAGACCATTTCGATGACGTCAGATGTGGATTTCGGTTTTGAAGAACCTTCAGTTATTGTTCCTGCTGGAACTGAGGTTTTCGAAAGTGTTGCGGATGTGACCAGCGCTGTCTTAGGATTTCCTGATAAGGATTCGCGAGCAGCGATTACAATTGGGACCGCCATAGGAAACGAAGACATAGCGGTGAGTCTTGATGCTAATAGAACTCTCCCCAGACACATTCTGATTGTGGGCAGTACTGGAACAGGGAAGTCGTATCTTCTCGGCCTAATTACCGAGGAGTTGAAACGTCTGGGAGTTCGCCATGTTAATGTTGACGTACATGGTGAACTGTGCGCTGCTACAGAACAATTAGGCGGACGTACACTCATACCTGGGGAAAATTTAACAGTTAGGCTTTCTTCTCTCGAAGAACCAGAAATTCTTAGTATGCTGCCTCTTCAACATCAATTGCATCTCGATATTGTCGGTAGAGCATTCCTCGGACTGAAAAAGAGAGGAAGACCATTCGATGTGAACGACTTTGAAGCAGAAGCGCTTAATGTAGCGGGAGAGTTTGGTGCAAAGCAAAGTACGCAAGCAATAATCAGTGCTCGCATCCAAACACTTAACAGTATTGCAGTTATCGGTTCTGGATTTGACTGGGTTAACGCCTTATGTGAGAACGATGCATTAGTGAACATCGACTGCAGGAATCTAGGCCACTGGGAACTACGAACGGTGGTCGGCGCCATTTCAAGGGAATTGATGGCTTTAAGAAAAAGAGGTCAATTGGAGCCTTTTGTGCTATCCATGGACGAGGCGCACCTTTTCTTGCCTGGCGGTGACAAGGCGCCTTCTTCTCAAGTCTTGGCAGAACTCATTAGGATGGGGAGACATTTTGGAGTGGGTATCATTGTCTCTTCCCAAAGCCCAGGAGATATAGATAGGC
>Ga0209636_10009256_pt1 | contig 10045 bp, 4 predicted proteins | sample DeeMarSWOR152_54_FD_187464 | JGI IMG/M metagenome (GOLD analysis project Ga0209636, IMG submission 187464) | Marine sediment microbial communities from White Oak River estuary, North Carolina - WOR-1-52-54 (SPAdes) (version 2) | ecosystem: Environmental > Aquatic > Marine > Intertidal zone >... | reverse complement strand
GGCCAGATCGAAATGACACAGAGCCCTCAGGGCATAAAGCTGACCGATCAGGTTTGTATACTTTTCTTCTTCGCCGGTTTCCAGGGCTATATCCTCTGCTACACTCAGAATATCATTTATTCTTCCTGCAGTTACATATGGAGCTCTCCAGAAATTCTCGGCATAGGTGGAATTCTTGTCATACTGGTAACGTGCAACCGGTGAGATCTGGTTTGCATTAAGGGCCTGATTAAAGGTCATATCATCCCCCCGAAGGTCACCAAGCGGTAAAAAATCACCTGAGTAATAATCAAAAGCATTCAGGCGGGCATAGGCACCGTTGACCGCATACTGAAGATCTTCAATCGTTTCAATGGATTCCTTTGCAGGCAGCGCAAATGAGGGCACCTGGTAAAGGAAATCTTCACATGATGTTATAGCTATTGCAACAATAGCTATGAATGTAATGTAATATATTCTTTTCATTTGTGTCATTTTTCGAATTTAAATTGATTGTCAGAAAGCCAGCTGGATACCGACAGATAGTACCCTGGTTGGAGGTGTATCGACGGTACGGAAACCATTCAGAGGCACATCAGGATCAATTCCTTTGGATTTAGACCACATAGCCAGATTTGTTCCCCTTACATACAGCCTTATGCTCTCACACCATAATTTATCTGCTGCTATTGCAGGGATATTATAGGATAATGAAACATCCTTCAACCTGATATGGTCGGTTGAGAGAATATGCCGTGATGACCACAGGTCTGGTCTGTTAGCATCATATAAGTTTGGCCTTGGATTATCGACCTGGTCTCCTGCTTTAGTCCAGTAATTGCCTTCAACATCCTTGGCCAGGTTAAAAATTCCATTCCTGTAACCATCATGATGTGAGAAATAACCCGGATAATCGAACATGTTCCCGCCGAATGAATAGGTCACCAGGATATCAAGATCGAATCCTTTAAAGCTGAAAGTATTACTTAATCCACCAATGAAATCCGGGTAAGCTTTGGCGACAATTGATCTGCCTGCTTCACTATGGTTTCTTGTCCTGTTTTGGGGAGTATCCGGTTTCTCAGGATCTATCAGGAAGTAACCGTATCCTGTTTGCGGATCAACTCCAACCCACGTAGGCAGATAAAAAGAATACAGATCTTTATTCACACTGTAAGTGTATAGTGAAAAAGCACCGAGGATAATATCCTCATCGTTGGGCAGTTCCTTTACAATGGATTTCTGTAATGATAGTGTAAAATCGGTTCTCCACTTTAAATCTGATGTTGCCGGCAAGTTAACCGAGTGCAATTCAAAATCGATTCCGCTGTTGCTCAGTTTACCCCTGTTCTGCCAGTTTGATGCAAAACCTGTAAGGTATGAAACAGGAACATCAAGAAGCAATCCCTCCGTATGTTTATTATAGTAATCGGCAATAATGCTGAATCTTTCAAATATGGTCAATTCAATACCGGCATTCATATTGTTACTTTTCTCCCAGCCCAGATCTTTATTTCCCGGATTATTTATAAATATGGCAGGATTTTCACTATATCCGCCAGAAAGATTATACAGGGTAAGATGAGTATAATAACCAGGGGGAAGGTTACCATTGGTTCCATATGAGATCCTGAGTTTTCCATCGGTTAGCCAGGCTAAACCGGAGAGAAAATCTTCCCTGGCGAACCTCCATGCTAAAGAACCGGACCAGAAGGCAGCCCAACGGTTATCAATGCCCAGTTTTGAAGATCCATCTGCCCTTATACTACCTGACAGGTAATACTTATCGGCTATTGTATATGTAAGGTTCGAAAGATAAGAAAGCAGACTGGTTCCCGAAATGGCTGAAGAGCCTGCATCTGGTTGTCCGTTTGCCAGTTCAAATAATTTTTCATTCGAATATTTGATCGCTCTTGCAAAAATATCCCTGACATTTTTTTTGGATGCTTCAAATCCGGCCAACAGGTTAAGATTATGAATTCCAGTTGTGATATTGTAACTAAGAATATTTGAAGTTGTAATGTCTATATTAGTCAGAACATCTCTGGAACCAAGGCCATCCCAGACTTCACCGTCGATGGAACTGGGGCTCCAGTATTCAAGATTTTGACCCTGCACCCAATCAAGGCCGAGGGTTGATTTCAGGGACAGCTCAGGTGTAAAGTTAATCTGTAACATTCCATTAGTCAGACTTCTGTAAGTCCTGGTATCAATAAATTGTAATTTCCCATTTAAAAGGTCCTCCGGATGCCCGTTTGCCAGGAATGTGGCTTCGGTATATGTGTTACCGTTTTCATCATACTTCGGGGCTGTAGGATTTGATCCAAAGAGTATTCCCAGCGGAGAGGATATTCCGATGCCTTCAGCCTGGTTGGACTGGTCACGGTATCCCTTCTGGATTGTATATGAAAGCATCTGGTTCAATCCGAAGGTCAGCCAGTTGGTTGCTTTATGGTTGATATTAATCCTGCCCGAGTAACGCTGGAATTCGGATCCATTAACAATACCTTCAATATCACTGTAATTGCCGCTCATATAGAATTGTGTTTTTTCACTGCCACCGGAGGTAGAAAGCTGGTATTCCTGCTGCATGGCGGTTCGGTATACGAGATCCCGCCAATTTGTATTGATATCCGGATCTACAATTGAACTATAAAGGACTTTGTATAAATCTACTGAATCCTGTATGGATGGAATCTCACCATAATAATCCCGTATATAATTTTCAATAGCCAGCTGGTCATATTGATAGTATTCCGGTCCTGACATTAATTCAAAGGAGTTTGAGGCCATCGATACCCAGCCGGTGCTGGCCTTGAAATCAAATTTGGTATCACCCTGTATTCCCTTTTTAGTCGTTATAATCACAACACCGTTTGCAGCTCTGGACCCATAGAGGGAAGCTGCAGCTGCATCCTTCAGTACAGTTGTGCTTTCGATATCTTCAGGATTCAATGTGCTCAGTATATTTGAAGTTTTTTCATAATGCCCGATGCTGCCTGTTTCCATGGGTATCCCATCGATCACATAAAGAGGAGAGGTTGTCCCGTTAATAGATCCGATCCCCCTGATCTGAATCACACCTGAAGAACCGGGATCACCTGTTTCAGAGGTAACACGGATCCCGGAAACTTTCCCGCTGAGCGATTTCTCAAAGGATTCTGTTCCGGGCACAACCAGTTTTTCGCCATCAACCACCACGGCCGATCCGGTATATTCAGATTTCTTGACGGTCCTGTAAGCAACAACCATCACTTCTTCAAGCCCGACAATATCCGGATCCAGTACAACATCAATAACAGTCCTGCCCCCTATTTCAATTTCCTGTGATAACATGCCCACATAACTGTAGATCAATGTTGTGGCACCTTCAGGGACATTCACAACATAATGTCCGTCAAGGTCTGTAATAGAACCAATGGTAGTACCTTTGACAACAATGGCAGCTCCAGGCAGGGATAGCACGTCTTCGGAGGAAGTAACAGTACCTGTAACCTGTAGCGCTTGCGCGATGATCAACTGAAAACCGGCAAATAAAATACCGGTACAAAGCATGAATACTTTTTTCATTGACAGATGCTTTAGGTTTGCTGATTTGAGACAGAAAGATAGAATTTTTTTAAGGTCTTTGAAAATGAAATATTGAAATTTTAAGGATTTTTTACGATATGATATATGGTAATTGGTGGGTTTTTGCCATTAAAATTTACCAATTTTGACTCTCCTCACCTGTCCTCTCCTCTCTACAGTGTGTGCAGAGAGGAATGGTGGTTCGACTTTTAGTCGAACCTATTGCTATGTGTGGTGACGACCTGTAGAGCCCGGCTTTCCAGCCGGGACATTCAATTCGTCAATGCTGGTTGCAAAGTCTGGTTCCAGCCGGGACATTCAAAAACGGAAATAATGATAAGGAGATATGGGAAAAAAGTATAATCCCGAATACTTAAAAAAAAGAGGGTGGCATTTCTGCCACCCTCATCATTATAAGGCATTAGATCCGGACTTATAGTTTCTCACCACCACCTGCAAACCATACTTTATCACTGAAAATGTTAATTGTTGGAACATTATCCGGATTACTTGAAACCTCACTGACAGGATATGGCAATCTGTTCACAAATCCTACCGTTGCGTTTATTGGATTTGTCATGGTTGGAATACCTGTCCTTCGGTAATCATTATATGCTTCTATTGCTTCATGCTCATAGAAACCGATGTATTTTTGAGTCAAAATTTCGTTCAACTCATTACCTGCTGTCAGCTGGGGTATAACTTCATTGGTAAAATAATCTGTTCCTCCTGTCACACCATGATAGGCAAAGCTTTCTTCCACAGCCTGTTGCAGTGTTGCCTGCCAGGTTGCGCCTCCGGTTCTAAATTCTGCTTCAGCCTTAATAAACAGTAATTCATGGTAGGTCATTAAAGGTGTTGGAGCAGTGCGGCCATTGGTAGTTATCAGCGACTGTGAATAAATTGTTCCCTGTGACTGAATTGCACCACCGTTCGGACATGGGACAATTGCTGTATCACCCATTAAAGTAAAAAATGAAGAAATCCTTGGATCGTTTCTTGCTAACAGTAAATTATAAAAAGATTGACTTGTTGAATGGTGTGTCCTGTCAAATAAAAACTGGTACCACGGATTTTCACCTGTTGGTGTTGCTTCCCATGCATCGAACTGAAATTCATCAGAAGCACCTGCGAAACCATTGGCCAAAGCTGCAAGAGCGTCAGAAGAAGCGCTGGTATTTTTCTGAGATAATCTCATATGATACCGTGCCTTAAGAGAATAAGCAGCCATAATCCAGGCATCAGTATCACCTCCGTAAATCACATCTTCTTTCAAACTTACACTGCCTGCCTGGCCAAGAGTTGTAATTGCATTATCAAGCAGTTGCTGGATAACCTGGTAAAGATCTGATTGCCTGTCATAAACAGGTTTCAAGTTCTCAGCGCCCTTCAGAGCTTCAGAATAAGGTACCTCTCCCCACATGGCAGTTGCAACTTCAAGGTTATATGCCATCAGCACCTGCGCAATTCCCCTTGCAATCTGGTTATCCGGTTCCTCACCATCAGGAGCTGTCTTATCAATAATATCCCTGCAGATATTCATCACATCATAAACCTGGTTCCAGCTGTTATTAAAAGTGGATGCTGCATCCTGGTTTATTCGTTGATCAGCATAATACATCTGGTTCCACGATCCGGCATTCAGCTCTACATAGACCGATGTATACCATGCCATGTCAGCTCCTGCCGTTTGAAATGCAGTTTTAATAATTGCATCAGGCAACATACTGGTTGCTGACATTTCAAGGGCATCGTTACGCTCCTTGTTTATTTCGTCCATGATATCCTCACTGCATGCAAAAAACAGCAGTGGAGTAATCAATAACAGCAATATTTTTATTGTTTTCATTTTTGCTAACTTTTTAACGGTTAAAATGTTAAGTTCAGGGCAACTCCATAGGATTTTGTCTGGGGTAATGACATATAATCCATACCTGATGCCATATTACCCATTCCCTGGGATGTCTCCGGATCGAAATTTGGCAAGGTTGTCCACAGGAGGAAATTTCGTCCTATAAAACTCAATGAAGCAGCCTGTAAGCGAAGAGGAGCTATAACTTGTTTGGGTAAAGAAACGGTTACAGCAAGTTCCCTCAATTTAACAAATGAGGTTTCATAGATATTCATTTCGGGAATCCCGCCATATACACTGGTATAAAAATATTGCGTTGCACCGGTATCACCCGGGCCTCCTCTTACAATATTGTTTGGTGATCCGTCTGATAATACAGCTCCTTCTCTTGCATTTTCCGTGTCTTCATAAGTAAATTCAGATTCACGGTTTTCTGTGAATTTTGCTGTTCCATAAAGGCCTATCAGACGGTTTGATCCTGAGTACATTTCCCCGCCCTGTTTCCAGTCAAGTTGTGCAGAAAGCGTAACAATATTGAAGAATGTGAAGCTGTTGATCAAGCCTACAATAAAATCAGGAGAAACATCACCTATTTTGTCAAATTCACCGGATGTTGGGAATCCATATCCACCACTGCTGGAATTATCATTTATCAGTATCCGTCCCTGGTCATCTCTTGCCATTCTTTCACCATAAATGGCAGGATAGGTATCTCCGGCAGATGCCCTGATATTTGGTGTTACATAACCTCCCAGACTGATATTCTCAACACCTTCTGCAAGTTCTACCACAAGGTTCTTAACCTTGGTAAAGTTTGCATTAATGTTCCATTTAAATGCGTTAAGCGTAACAGGATTTGCATAAAACATAATCTCATGTGACTGGGAAGTCATTTTACCCGCATTGGTCATAAAAGTTCCATAACCGGTAGAACCTGCCAGTGGAACACCAAATATCTGGTCGGTAGCTGTCTGGTCAGAATAGGTGTAATCAATACCAATCCTGTTATTCAGGAATTTGAATTCAAAGCCGATCTCCCAGTTTGCGGTATTCTGAGGCACAAGATTCGGATCATAAATGGTTCTGCTGGGTTTAAAACCGGAAACACCTCCGATTGGCCAATCTATTCCATGAGTAAGAAAACCGCTTCCGGCTCCGCCCAACACATAAACATTTTCCTGGAAGTTGCCTGCCTGGCCGACTTCAGCATAGGAAGCCCTGATCTTACCGTACGGGAGAATAGTATTTCCCTGTAATGGGCCCAGTTCTGTAAAGATAAAACCTAATGAAACAGATGGATAGAAAAATGATCTGTTATTACGCGGCATGGAAGAAACCACGTCATATCGGCCTGTAGCATTTAAAAATAACATGCTTCTGAAATCAAGGGCAAAGCTGCCAAAAAATCCAACTTCCCTGCCAAAATCCTTTGATTCATCTGCAACCTGGGTCGTCGTATTAGACATATTGTCCCAACCGGGAATGGTAAATCCCGAGCCTGTCATTGTCCACCTCCTGATTTTACCGTCGTTGAATTCATTCCCCAGATGTAATGTAGCATTCAGATCATCAGTTATATCTCTTGAAGCTGTTATATTTAAAAGTGAGTTAAGGGTCGTACGGGTAAGCCCGTAATTACTGATCTGGCCACCTGTTGGAGCACTGTAAGTATATACAGGATTATCGGGAGTCGGGTAGCTTGCTGGTAATCCCTGGCCGGTAGCTGCACTACCCATCTGGTAAATATCCTCATTGTCGGTTGAGTATGTATCGATACCAAGCTGATACTTGACTTTTACCCAGTCAACCGGATTGTATTCAATTAATGAATTCCCGAAGAATCTTTTTGTTGCTTCGTTCCATTTATTATTTTCCTGAGCCCACCTCGGGTTTTCACCAACTGCTCCCCGGCGATAACTGATCTGACGGTATTTGCCAAGCGGACCCTCCATGTGATATGGTGTGCCCATCAGATCGAAGGATGGTGGTGAGCCAAAGACAGTAAAAAGAGTACTGCTGTTCCCGGATGGCATCCGGTCAATCTGGGTGTCCGAATAATTACCATTCATACCTATCGTCCATTTATTTCCTAACCGGATATTTGCAGATACCTTGGCATTTTTTTTATCCATCCCTGTATTCGGGACAACACCGGTTTGATTAGTACTGCTGACCCCAAACAAATAATTGCCAAAAGCAGTTGAATTACTTACATTGATTCCATTATACCAGGTCGATCCTGTGCCAAAAAACTCTTTGGGATTATCATATGCTACGGGATCTACCCACTCAGCTTTGTAAGGATTAAACCATTTGCCTGATTGTCCGCGTGTATTACCTCCATATGTAACATGGTCAGGCAAATCAGAAATCTTTGGCCCATAACTATAAGAATTGCCAACTGAAAAGGCCCCACTATAACCCTGTGCATAGGTACTTTGCCGCTCGGGGAAACGACTGAGCACATCGGCAGTGTATGATGAGGTGAAATTCACAGTAGGACGGCCCTTTGCAGTATTGGCTCCGCTTTTTGTGGTGATCAGGATGACACCATTTGAAGCACGCAGCCCATAGAGAGCAGCAGCAACCTGGCCTTTTAATACGTTAACAGAGGCAATGTTGTTTGGATCGATATCAAGTGCCCTGTTGGTATGATAAGCCTCCGTTACATTATGCGTATAATCAGAATTTGATGTAATCGGCAAACCATCGACAATATACAGTGGTGCATTATTACCGCTGAAAGAACGGGCTCCCCTGATAAATATCTGAGCGGGTGCTCCAGGCATTCCAGATGACTGACGCACCTCAACCCCGGCAATCTTACCGGAAAGTGTGGTCAGGATGTTGGGGTTATTCGCACGGTTAAGATCTTCTCCTGATACATCCTGGACAGAATAACCCAGGGATTTCTTCTCGCGTGTGATACCCAGGGCGGTAACAACTACCTCGTCGATGCCCACAATATCCGGCTCCATTACAACGTTAAATACAGTCTGTCCGGTGATTGCCACCTCCTGTGTTTTCATACCGATAAAACTAAAAACAAGTGTGGTGGCATCCTGTGGAACATCGAGGGTAAAGTTACCATTGAAATCAGATACAGTACCAATCGTTGTACCTTTGACAACAATCGATACCCCCGGCAGGGAACTACCGTCTTCTGAACTGGTAACACTACCGGAAATCTGCACTGTCTGTGCCTGCAAAATCTGGAAACATGCAAACACAAATAATGCAATGAAAGATAATAGTCTTTTCATAGATAATAATTTAGGTTTATAACTCAGGTTGGAAAATAATTATTCGATTCGCAAATGTAGGAAAAAAAATGATTTAACAAAATGTTAAAAAATGCTAATATTAAATAACAGCTTTTGTTTTGTGAGGTTGAATTCTCCTATTTATCATCCTTCAGCACTGATTTTGATCTTTAAATAAGACAAATGATTAATAAATCAATTACTTAGCTAATTGTTCAAATGATTCTTCCGGTCAACCGAATAACTCTCAAAGGTTATTTATTCAATCAATAAATAATGTTGATTATTTGTAGCAGCGAATTAATTTATTACCCCTGTACTATTTGTAATTTATCATTTTGGTAAATATCAGGATTACAGAAACCTACTAAAGAATCATAATATTTATCCTGTAACCTGACCATCCCTTTGTATTGACTAAAACAGACAGAATAAAAAAACCCGGAAATATTCCCGGGTTTTTCAAAATTCAAATGATTGTTTTAATAAATATCCCAGAATAACTTAATATTGGGTGTATCGCCTCCCATAGCACTGACAGCTGCCTCATAGTTAGTTGGATTAAGTTCTCCTTCATCAAACGGATAGGGCATACGGACTGGTATATCTGCATATGTCATATCTTCAGGAATATTCAGGATTGGATAATCCAGTCTGCGCCATTCTGCCCATGCTTCAACACCACGGTTATACAATGCCAGCCATTTCTGGGTTCCAATCTTTTGCTTCCAGTTTCCTGCTGCTGTGGCATAAGCTACCTCAGGCTGCGCCAGGTATGCATCTGCTTCAGCATCTGTACCTCCCCAGTACAGAATACTGGCCCGGATACCATTATTATAATGCTCCTCGGCTGTTCCGGTAACTGTGTAACCTCTCTCAACAGCTTCAGCCAACAGGAATTCTACCTCAGCATAATCAATTAAAACTGCAGGAAGTGTAGGATCCATCATCACCTGGGATGAGAAGTGTGAAAAAGCAGCATAATTTGAGCTTCCCTTTTTACCATAAGGGAGACCTACATAAGCAAGTTTTTCAACACCTGTTTCAGTACTTGTATCTATCTGGGTAAATAAATATTGCCGTCTTGGATCATTCAAATTATTCATCATATCAACAACCGTATTTGTAGGACAGTAGTCCTTCCTTCCGACAATATTGAAATGGTTATAAATCGCATTAATATGAGGAGCTGTACCCACATATTCAAGAAGGCCACTTTCGGCCTGACTGCTAATTACCCCGGTGTTTATTGCTGCCTCAGCTATTGCCCGGGCATTAGTTGGATTAACATCTGCAATACGCAGAGCCATCCTCAGGGCCAGTGAAGCCCCAAAAGTTTTCCAGGCATCTACATCGCCTCCATAGATCAGGTCATCCGATC
>Ga0209636_10009255_pt1 | contig 10045 bp, 8 predicted proteins | sample DeeMarSWOR152_54_FD_187464 | JGI IMG/M metagenome (GOLD analysis project Ga0209636, IMG submission 187464) | Marine sediment microbial communities from White Oak River estuary, North Carolina - WOR-1-52-54 (SPAdes) (version 2) | ecosystem: Environmental > Aquatic > Marine > Intertidal zone >... | reverse complement strand
AGAGGTCAAGGAAGAAAAAATCAATCCCAAGGACCTCAAGTCAAGATTGTCCATGTCCATCACGTCTGATTTTTGGGGAAAGGAAAAGGCAAAAGGAGCAGCACAGGAATTCGAAAGAGTATTCAAAAAAAAAGAACTTCCTGCAGAAATTGAAAAGATAGAAATAAAAGTTAAAGAAAAAGCAGGGCTCAAAAGTAAAACTGAAGACAAAACTAAAGCTGAGGTCGAGGTAACAGTTATTACTCTTATGGATCTGCTGGTTGAGCGAAACATTTTTCCTTCAAGAAAAGAGGCAAAAAGAGTTATCCGCCAAGGAGGAGTATATCTCGATGACCAAAGGATCGAAGATGTCGCTTTCAAAATAGATTTGAGCAAAAAGAGCGATTTAATCCTTAAAATTGGCAAGAGAAAATTCTATAGAATCGTAAAAAAGAAAGCCTAAAGACAGATTATTATTCCGGAGGGGAAAGTTTGGGGGGTTTGCCGAATATACCTTTGTATACTTCAGGATAAGAGTCTTTACCTCCGATAAGAAGGCAGGTCAGAGGCATAACTTCTTTTGCCAACCTGGACATAGCTCCAGCTGTTCTCCGAATATCCCACTGGGCAGTGGCATCCTCTCTCAGTCTGGAGATATGATACAATTCTCTGGCACTAACCTTCAGTAAGACTCTTCTTCGATGGGCATTGGTCAGAACATACTCTGCTCCCTGATCCATATTTTCTTTCAAGAGTGAGTAAACATGGTTAGTCTCCTCCATCATCTCCATGAATTCCTTCTTTGATCCAATATCCTCTATTGAAGGCGGAACAGTCACTCCTAACTCAAGATCGTATTTTTGAGCCGTCAGAGTAGCCATGCGGTGTCGTTTGAGCTGGGCATAACATGAGGCAGAGATGATTAGATCATAAGTAAGGTTCACGTATTCGAATTCACGCAGAGGAGTATCATAAAATTCCATGTATTTGAAAGCTGACTTCAGAAATTCTTTCTTTTCTTCCAGGCTAAGATTCTTAGCCTTCTTGAAGCATCCCTCGTAAGGCAGAGACGAAGAGGTATGCAAAAGAGAAGCAACCAATTTAGCATCTGCCTCGGCTGTAAAATCGACGAGACAAACCAGCTCCTTACTTTTCCTCGAAGACTCCAACAAGGACTGAGCCTTTTCCTCAATCTCGGGGTATGTCTTAGAATCGAAATCATTATCTTCAGTAAAAAGAATAATTGAAGGAGCCACTTCTTTAGCCCGGGCATAAATCTTTTGATTGAACTCCTTTAGTTCTTCCAATTTCTGAGAGGCAAATCGTCGGATCAAAAATTCCAGATTACGGGCATTAACAGTCATGCCAAGCTGACCTTTGGTGGCCAAGCTCACTACATAACGAGCATCTTCCTTGGCCCATCCCTCCAACATAAAATGCTTCTTAGAGTTGCTGGCAACTTCTTTGTTCTTTTCTAAGAAATATGCGCTTAACTTTTTATAGAGCTTGCTGTAAAGAGAATTTTGGGCTTTGATTGTTTTTACAAAAACACTTTGCTTCCCGGAGTTTTTAATCTCCTCTGGAATGAAAAGGTCATCCTCTAAGGCGATGTAACGCTGAGACTTTTCTGTATAAGAACAGAGACGAAATTTTTCTATTTCTTCTAAGGCCAGTCTGCTCACTCCGATGATATCAAAATTGAAAACAGCATGTTCGGCAACAGAGTGATGGCCCATTTTGAAAATAATGTTCTTGTTGGATCTCCTCGCTTTTTCTACCTCAGCTCTGGCTACGGCTCGCAGTTCGTTTGCTGGACGAGGATCTCTTGAAATACGGGCATAAGAAGCAGAAAGGGTTTCAGGAGTAACGTCCTCTCGAGGCGGGGAGTTTTTCTTAAGCTCTTCGATAACCTCCCTGTCAACATTATAACCGGCGAGGATGACATGCATGGTTTCACTAAAATAAAAAAAGAGAGGAGCCTAGAAAGGCATGATAATAAAACTCAATTTATCACTTCGGGATAACGCTTAGCCCAGGCAAGCCGATTGATCCAGCGACACTGCCAGGAGTCAAACAGAATTTTTCTGCCATCCCTTTCCTGGTTGAGCTGAAAAATGCTGTTTTTTCGCCAGGCGATAATCTCGGAAGCAATCCTCTGAGCCTGCGGCCCAGGCAGCTCAATCCTAATCAATTCATACGGATCAGCACTCAAATCATACAGAGAGACCGCTTTGTCCGTTGGATCGTATAAGAACTTCCTGTCGGCTATGACAAAACCTGCAGGACTCTCCTGCAGCCATCCGGAAAAAAACACTTTACGGTCGTCCGGCACAGGCCCAAGGGCATTAATGCCGTCAAAGTCAGCGGCGTTGGCATTAAAACCCAAAAGAGCCAGCAGTGTCGGCGCTAAATCAACAGAGCTGGCTGTTTTTGTAACTCTAGTGTCCGGCTCAATTAAAGACGGAGCACGTATAATCAAGGGTACGTGTAAGAGCTCCTCGAAAGCTATCCGAATGTGGCCGAACATACCGTGTTCGCCAAATGCTTCGCCGTGATCTCCGACAACACAAAAAACGGTTTCTTTCTCAAGATTAAGCTCCGTAAGCTTGCTGTCCAGCGCAGCTATAAATTTATCGGTATAAGAAATCGTCTGTTTATAACGCTCTATCGGTTTCCCGAAAGGAACGGCAAACCACTCGGGAACCTCATAAGGATTGTGGCTAACAGAGCAAAGAACCGTCAAGAAAAAGGGCTTCTCGTCAGATTTTATCCATTTGACAATCGGTTCCACCATCGAAAACTCATCACTGCCCAGATAGCCAAGAAAGGCGGTTGGGTCAGCCAAATCTTCTCTTGACCAGAACTTATCGAAGCCGAGATTATAGACTAAACTGGGCCGAGATTCAAAGTTGCCTTTGGCTGACTGGAAAAATGCAGTCCTAAAATTCAACTGATCCTCAAGGATAGTAGCCAGGCTGGCATAGGGCTTTGTAGCTGGCACGGCCTCGGCAATATCCGGGAAGGCCGAAGGAAATCTGCCGGTCAGAAGGCCAAACAGAGCTTTTGTTGTATGAGTAAGTGAGGAACGGAAATTTGTAAATTCAGCACCCTGACCAGCCAAATCCGCAAGATAGGGGGTTAAGTTACTCTGTCTATCCCAGAGCGAAGTCTTCCTGTATTGAACGCCCTCGAGGATTATTATAACTATATTATAGTCTTTGGGCTCTGATTTTAACGGAATCTGCACCTGGTTAAAGGCAGGTATTTTTCGTCTGGCGTTGGCTAAATCGACGCTGGTCAGCCGCCAGGGATCAGCTGAGAAAAAGCTCTTCACTGCTCTTAATTGACTATTGTAATGTAATCCTGCCGAAGCTATCGATGGTGAACCTCGCCTGGCCAATGCACTACGAGACAGTACAGCGATAAGGATAAACATAACGCAAACAATGATTCTTGCAGCAAAAGGCTTGCGGTTGTAAAGCGGCGGAAGGGGCTTAGCTAAAACGAAAAAGAGAAAGACAATAGCAACGGCGGCTGGCACGAGCAGGATTACGGCAGCAACTTTCATATCTATTATATTAGTGATAATCGTGACTAATGAGGTTACCGGGTCGAGAAATAACGACACGAAGACTGTTGGCAGGATTTGCATTCCTGACCTTATCACCCAGCCAGCGTTTATGACCGACCAGGTACAGACAACGGCGGCAACGACGCATGCTATCCTGATAACCCATGACCGCGGCCAGCGAAAACAGGCCAGGGCAAGGATAACCTCTATTCCCAACAGCACTGCTATATCAGCAAGAATCCAGCCAAAGTATTCGTTGATCATACCTGTTCGGTATGAATGAAAGAATTTTACCGTCAGGGTAAAAAATATCGCACTGAACATCATAACCGTGTAGGCGCGGGGACCCAGAAGGCCATACAAGCGGGGAATAGAGAACACCCTTCTTAATTTGGGACTGAATCTTGAAAGCTCAATACTCATAGTACATTACATTATTAAAAGATACGGCAAACGGCGAATTTAGTTTCTTATTCTCCAACAGGCGCGAATAAAAGTATCTATAGCACAAGGAAAACTATATGTCAAAAGTTTGAATTGTCCTTTTTCACACATAATGCTAGATATTCTATGCAGACCGTACTTTGATTGCGTTCGAGACATCATCCCGCACTTATTAATTTTAACTTTTCATTTCTGAATTTTCTGATTAGAATAAAAGCTTAGGTAATATATAAACAGGAAAGATACCATGCTTTATGAGCTTGCATCTTTCAAAATTTAAAGATTCTTTTAAAGGAGAAAAAAATGTTAGATGTTTCTACAGCATCTGTGAATAAACTCTTAGGAATTGCAATCAGAGCGGAGATTGATGCGAATAAAACCTATTCTGATCTGGCTGAAAGAGTTTCAAATCCTCTGCTCAAAGAAAAATTTCAATGGTTGGCTTATGAAGAGAATAAACATAAAGAAATCTTAGAAAAGCTTTATGAAACTCTCTATCAAGGAGATGAACCTCAAATCCCGGATGCTACTGATGAGGCTCTGCTTCCGTCCATCCACATCGGCCCTTCTTCATCTTTTGCGGACATCCTCCACCAGGCCATGGAGTCAGAGAAATCAGCAGAAGATTTTTATGCCAATCTTTCCAGAAGATTTGAGGATCCCCAGAAAAAAATTCTCACCTATTTGAGCAAAGTAGAGCACAGCCATTACATGATGCTCCAGAGCGAATATGCCCTTGCTCAGGATTTTGAGGATTATGCTGAAAAAGATATCGATAAAGTTATAACTTAGGCGACTAGCCTTATTTTTCAAAAAGGAAATCCGCATATCTACGAACTTCCCTTTTATCTTTTAATCTCAATCCAAACAAAATGTAACAAATTAGGATTTTGATCTTTTTTTATCTGATTCGTCAATAATAAAGATTTGACTCCTTCTTTTAGACGACAAAAAGCGACATAAGATGACATAAGACGACATTTTTATAAGCATGTTGACTCTTCTTTTTTTTAAAGGTAGGATTTAATGAAATTATATTTAAAATATTTTTTATAATGTATACTAAAAAACAAAATGACTGAAGAAAGAAGAAAATTTACACGATATAAATGTTTGCTTCCCGCAGAAGTGCTAAAAGCAAAAGGTAAAGATAAAATAGTCAAGAGAACGACAATTCATGATTTTTCCCGTGGAGGATTAAAGTTAGTTTTTAATTTCATCGAGCTAGATCCAGGTTCAGATATTGATTTAGAAGTCTACGTTCCAGAAAAAGGATTAAGAACCTCGTTGAAAGCAGAAATAGCCTGGAAAAAATTTGGAGATAATAAAATGGAAGTAGGATTAAAGATAATAAATATGGAAGAAGAAGCACAGAACGAGATACTTAGCTGGATTGCCCCTCTAACGCTAGAGACGAATAACAAGTAGTAAAAAAGCGGGAATCCTTCATACTAATCTGAAATCACTAAATTTGGCTCGTTATTTTGGGCCATATTATTTTACTCGATTCATTAAATTCTTATCTATTCAAGAAAAGTAGAGCACAGCCATTACATGATGTTCCAGAGCGAATATGCCTTTGCACAGGTTTTGAGGATTATATTGAAAAAAGATATAGAGAAAACTGTAACGCAAGAAACTAGCCTTTCATAACTGCAACAGGCGTAACCTTTGCTACCAGTTTCCCTATTCCCGCTTTATGGGAGACATTAACGACTTCATCCACATCCTTATAGGCCTGGGAGGCTTCCTCGGCCACTCCTTTCCAGCTAGTTGACTTCAGTTCAATTCCCCTCCTCTCCATATCCTGCTTAATCTGTTCTCCCCTGAATCTGCGCAGAGCTTCGTGCCTGGACATCACTCTCCCTGCCCCGTGAGCAGTGGAACCAAAGCTCAACTCTTCCGCTTCTGAAGTCCCGACAAGTATATAAGATGCTGTTCCCATACTTCCAGGAATGATGACCGGCTGTCCGACAGAGCGGTAGACTTCAGGAATTTCTTCCCGGCCTGGCCCAAAGCTCCTTGTCGCTCCCTTGCGATGAATGCAAACCTCTTTGTCCTTTCCGTCAATTCTATGCTTTTCAAATTTAGCTACGTTATGGCAAACATCATACACCTGATTCATTCCTTCTGAGCTTCCCATAACTTTTGCAAAAACATCGCGGACCCAGTGGGCTATCATCTGGCGGTTGGCAAAAGCGTAATTGACTGCTGCACTCATGGATTTATAGTACTGCTGGCCTAGCTGCGAGCGGATTGGCGCGTTTATCAGTTCTCTATCGGGTAATCCTCTAGTCCCAAATTTGTTTTCCATCAATCGGATGTAATCAGATGCAACCTGGTGTCCCAATCCTCGACTGCCGCAGTGAATCATCACCAGAACTTGTCCTACGGGCTGGATCCCAAAAACCCGAGAAACTCGTTCATCATAAATTTCCGAAACCTTTTGTATCTCTAAAAAATGATTTCCAGCACCCAAGGTTCCCAGCTGAGGGATTCCTCTCTCCACCGCTCGAGACGAAAGATGGCTGGGGTCTGCTCCTTTCATCCTTCCGCTCTCCTCAGTCCTCTGCAAATCTTCCCTGGTGCCGTAACCGTTCTCAACTGCCCATTCTGCACCTTTAGTACAGACATCAAGTAGAACATTCCGGCTCAGACGAGTGATACCTCCTTTACCCACACCTGCTGGGACTTCTCTGAAGATTTCGGCTAAAAGCTGCGTCCGTCTTTCATGGATATCTTTCTCGGTATAGTCCGTCCTCAGCAGCCTGACTCCGCAGTTTATATCATAGCCGACTCCGCCAGGAGAAATGATGCCATCATCCATATCAAAAGCAGCTACTCCACCTATCGGAAATCCATATCCCTGATGAGCATCGGGCATAACATAAGACTTCCTCTGTATGCCACTCAAGCAGGCTACATTCTTTGCCTGCTTTAGGGTCATATCCCGCCTTACACTTTCGAGAAGCTTCGCCGAAGTATAAATAAGCGCAGGGACTTTCATATCCCCTGTTTTCGGAATTTCCCAGGTATAGTCATTTATTTTATTTAGTTCCATCTTCACACCTCAAACATCGACCACAACCTGGACCATGAAATGGGTGTTTTTTTCGATTTCCATCTCATTATAGGTTATAGCCTTGACATCTCCATGGACTTTATACTTATCAGAATATTGATCTCCTTTGAAGAGAGCTTTCAATACATAAAGGCTTCCTTTTTTCTCAATTCTCAAATTCTCAGGAGAAGCCAGAAGAAACATTTTCGAATCCAACAAGTATATTATCTCTTCTAAAAAACTACTAAGCAACTGTTTGAGGTCTTTTCCGCTCACTTGGATCCTGCGCTCTATTTTTTTTTCGATTTTGTCCCAATCCCACATCAAAGATGCTGTGGCCAAAGCTGCATTAACGAAGGCTTCTTCCAAGGTTGTGCCAAAAGCTTGAAACTTAGCATCAGCCGTATGACGAAGAAACCTGTATCTTTCCACCCTTAACTCTCCCCTGGTTCACGACTCTCTCCAGTCTTGAGTCCTCGGACGACCTGGTCCTGGAGGCTTTTGAGCCTCGGAGAAAGGCCAACTGGATACTCCTTTCCTTCTTTATCTATGGATTTATTTTTTTTATCCAGTAGTGAAAATTCGTCAAGGAAACTCTTCTGAATCTGTGATAAGGAAGGCAATTCAGTTATTATTTCCCCATTACCCATCACCTTTTTCAGCAAAGGCTCCCCTTCCGTTAAGATATCATCTCTCAATCCTATCACATCCTTTTTCAACTTTCCTTTGGTTGTTGTGAAGCGGAAGACTTGTTTATCCGAAGCTAAGGTCATTTTTCCTGGGCTGAGCTTGAGCACAGGACGTCCGGCGTATTGGACCATTTTATAAGCCATATCAAAGTAAGGAGCATCTGCTGAGACTCCCATTTTTGTGCCGACACCGAAGGAGTCCACATCGCCCCCCTTGTCCAAAACTCTCTTAATCTTGTACTCATCAAAACCACCGCTGGCAAAAATTGTTGCTTCCGCAAAACCTTCTTCCCTTAGTATGCCCCTCACTTCCTTACTCAAGCGGGCAATATCTCCGCTGTCGAGCCTCACTCCTTTGAGTTCCATCCCTTCATGGGCCATCTCTTTTCCTACCTCAGCCGCTATCCTTGTCCCTGAAAGGGTATCGTAGGTATCCACTAGCAAAACGGTGTCTTCAGGAAAAGTATAAGCAAAAGCGCGGAAAGCATCGATTTCATCTTCGAAGCTGGTTATAAAGGAATGAGCCATGGTTCCGAAGATCGGGATGCCGTAGATTTTCCCGGCAAGAACATTGCTCGTTCCGATAAATCCTCCGATAAAGCTTGCCCTTGCAGCTTTCAGCCCAGCATCCGCCCCGTGGGTACGCCGCAAAGAAAAATCAACAAGCTTGCGCGGCCAGGCTGCATGAACACAGCGGGAAGCTTTGGTGGCGATCATCGATTGAAAATTTATGATGTTGATGATGAATGTCTCAACAATTTGAGCTTCGATTAAAGATGCTGTGACCTCTAAGAGAGGCTCATTCACGAAAAAAAGACGGCCTTCGGGAATGGCATAAACATTGCCCCTGAAGCGAAATTCATCAAGGTAGGAGAGAAATTCAGGCTTGAAGAGCTCTGTCTCTTCTAAGTATTCCAAATCTTCAGGAGTAAATTTTAAATCTTGAAGATAAGAGAGAACATCGGCTAACCCTGCAGACACAAAATAGCGGCGGGATGGAGGGTAGTTGCGGATAAACAGGCTAAATGTTGCCGGCTCGAACATCTGGTGATCAAAATAGCTGGCAGCCATGGTCAACTCGTAGAGGTCCGTGAGCAAGGCCAAGTTTTCTATTCGGCTCATTTGTTTATATCAATTTATACCGATCTTCTTTTTTATATTATCTTATCATTTAATACAGACCACAAATCAAATTGTTAGTTTAAACTGGCTGAGCTTATCCAAATGTGGCGGGATTAAATGTCATTGCGAGCGACCGAAGAGAGCGTGGCAATCTCAACATGCTTATTATATGAGATTGCTTCGTCACTTCGTTCCTCGCAATGACAAGGATAATCGAAAGCGCACTCTGCGTCATCCTGTCCCTTTGGGACAACGCTAACTTATAAGTTTAAACGAACAAAACCGAAAAGCGGTCCGGTTTAATTATTCAGTCGGTCCAAAAATGCCTGCGACATGCTTCCCGCAGAAAGCGCAGGCGGAATCTTTCACTTTATTATCTGAAATACTGAATCCAGATCTTCGAATAAGCGTTTTTCCGCAGGAGGGACAAAGGGTGTCTTCTGATTCTCCGAGGACATTTCCGATATAAATATAGCGAAGGCCTTCCTTCTTCCCTATGGAGCAAGCTTTACGTAGGGTTTCAATGGGAGTTGCTTGAGTGTCTGTGTATTCATAATTAGGATGGAAACGGCTGATATGCCAGGGAATATCAGGATCTGTTTCGGCAATAAAGCTGGCAATATTCCTTAGTTCCTCATCTCCATCGTTCTCCCCCGGAACCACCAGAGTGGTAACTTCAACCCAGATGTCTAATCTTTTCATAAGGCGAATAGAGTCAAGAACAGGCTGCATGCGGGCTTTGCAGATCTTTTTATAAAACTCTTCCCTGAATGATTTAAGGTCGACGTTGCAGGCATCTAAAAAGGGACCGATTGTCTCCAGAGCTTCCGGAGTCATGAAGCCATTGGTGACAAAAATATTAGCCAGGCCTTCCTTCTTGGCGAGTTTGGCTGTATCGTAGGCGTACTCAAAGAAAATCGTTGGTTCCGTATAAGTATAAGAAATACTCTGACAGCCGTAATTCTTTGCCGCATAGACAACATCTTCGGGGAGAAGTTTTTGTCCTCGTAATCCTTCCCCTTTTCTCTTTGAAGCCTGGGAAATTTGCCAGTTCTGACAGAAGGGACAGCGGAAATTGCAGCCTATGGTGGCGATGGAGAATGATGTCGTTCCCGGTAAAAAATGATAAAGGGGCTTTTTTTCGATGGGGTCGACATGAGCAGCTATGACTTCACCCTA
>Ga0209636_10009254_pt1 | contig 10045 bp, 5 predicted proteins | sample DeeMarSWOR152_54_FD_187464 | JGI IMG/M metagenome (GOLD analysis project Ga0209636, IMG submission 187464) | Marine sediment microbial communities from White Oak River estuary, North Carolina - WOR-1-52-54 (SPAdes) (version 2) | ecosystem: Environmental > Aquatic > Marine > Intertidal zone >... | reverse complement strand
AGCAGTGTTACTGCGTATGACATGTCCACTGGGCACTACCGTGGTATTCCCTGGATTGAAGTACTCGATGATACAGTGGCAACTTGGGGGGGAACATGGTATGAGTGTAACCCCGTCCACTAGCTAAGTTACACTCGATCATTATCCAAAGCGTATGCTCTTTTCTAGAGCTCATCAATATCTGAATTAATCGGTATATGTGTCTCAGTCTGTGATGCGGTGTTCCCAATAGAGATAGTTCATTAAGTCATCAAGTTCTCTGGTGTCTTGAATAGTCATTTTCGATTTATCACATTCTCAGCATTCAATTTCTTGTATCTCAAAAGTCTTTTGAGAAGTTATTAAATATCTTCTGATTTCAAGCATCTGTTAATTTATGAATTCGTTTTATGTGTATGTTCAGGTTTTCTTGAACAAAAATGTTAAATGAAGTACAAAATTGGTTAAAACTGGAAAAAAAACTAAAAAGTGAGTAAAAGTTGAAGAAAAGTTTGTTCTATTTAATGTCAATTTTTCTTATAACTCTCTTATTAACAAATGCCACTTTCTTTATACCTGCGTTCGCAGCAGCGCCAGTGATTGATCCTATTGGCAATAAATCTATTGTTTCCAACCATAAGCTAGAATTCACAATTACTGCGAGTGATCCTGATGGAGATGCAGTGACTCTCTCAGTTAACTATGATCCCTATGTCATGTATCCTGTGTCCTTTGATGTGGACCCGCCAGGTCCGAATGTAACTGGCACATTTCGGTATTGGCCTTTCGGTTCTGAACAACTAGGAACTCACCTCGTCACGTTCGTTGCGGTTGCAGGAGGTCAATTTTGTTCGTGGACGATCGAGATCACTGTCGAAAAGGATTATGGACCAACTATTGAATATATTTCTAATAGAACTATTGCTACCCACCACACGTTGCAGGTTTTTGTTAGTGCATATGATTTGAATCCTTGTGACCCAGTAATCCTTGGAACGGAAGAACCTACCTTTCCATGGAATTCCTCATTACCGGATGGAGCAACCTTTTATATTTATACTGATCCAAGTCCGAATGTAACAGGAATATTCGCGTGGACGCCATCACCTGAACAAGTGGGAACCCATCAGGTATGGTTCACCGCTCATAGCGGAGAGAATAATGCCTCAACTGATAGGTCTATGTTCATAACTGTCGTTGAGAACCAACCACCCGCTATGAATCCCATCGGCGACAAGCAGGTGCTCACTGGTCAGCCCTTATCTTTTAGTGTGACAGCGAGTGACCCCGAAAACGATCCCTATATTGTAGCTACGCAAGTTTGGCAGTATTGGACGGGAGGCGCTTGGGAATTTCGTGCTCCTTCAGGGGGATATTTCATAAACCAGACAACTCATGTATTCACATGGACACCAGGTGACTTCATTTGGGATCACTGTGGAAAATGGAGGGTGGTATTTCTCGCAACAGATTGCTTCGGTTACAATGATCCACTTCTTTCAGAGCTTGTTGAAATCAATGTGTACAGTGTGAATGTGCCACCTATCCTTGATCCTATCGGCGACAAGATTGTGAATGAGGAGGCTTTGTTGACATTTAATGTTACGGCCTCTGATTCTGACGGTGACGCTATCACATACTTGGCGACTGGTCTACCTGTGGGCGCTACTCTTGATGCCAGCACTGGTTCATTCAACTGGACGCCGACATATGATCAAGCAGGATCTTACAATGTAATGTTCACTGCCAGCGATGGGCTACATGGCTCCACTTATCTGGATTCTGAGAACATCACCATAACAGTTGTTGATGTGAACAGGCCACCGGAGCTTCAAGTCTCTCCTAATTATTCTGTACTGGAAGGTGACACGCTGATTTTATTGGTGGATGCAGTTGATCCTGACGGTGACAACTTTTTGATCGGGGTCTTTGGAACTCTTCCCGCTGGTGCTGTCTTTGATTATATCAATTACGTCTTAACGTGGACACCACTCTATACTCAGCATGGATTGTATCAAGTGACCTTTTGGGCTCAAGATTCAAGTGCTGCATTGAGTTTTGCCACTGTCAACATAACAGTGGCTGATGTGAATGGCCCCCCGATAATTGATCCCATTGGAAACAGGACGGTTATTAAAACTCAGTTGTTGTCGTTTAATGTGACTGCGAGTGACCCGGAAGGAGAAACGGTGACTTTCTCAGTCACCGGCTTACCGCAAGGCGCTGCTTTTGACGGTGTGACTGGCGTGTTTGAGTGGATACCAACGAAGGATCAGGCAGGTAACTATTCTGTGATGTTCACCGCTAGCGATTCAGATAACGATGTTTCTGAGACGATCAACATTGAAGTGGAAAATAGACTTTCCGAATTTTATCCCATCGGAGACAAGACGGTGTTTAAAACTGAGCTTTTGAATTTTAAGGTGTACGCGAGTGACCCTGACGGAGATAAAGTGTATATTCTTGCTTCTGGCTTACCAGAAGGCGCCAACTTCGTGTCTGCTATTCATGATGGTTATGGTGAGGGCTGGTTCTGCTGGACGCCAACGAAGGATCAGACAGGGAACTATTCTGTAACGTTCACCGCGAGTGACAAGATCGTGCCGGAAGGTGGCAATCTCATATATCTGAACAATGTCACTGAGACGATCAACATTGAGGTGAAGAATAGAGCGCCATTTATAGAGCCAATCGGAAACAAATCAGTTATCGCTGGTCAGTTGTTGTCGTTTAATGTGACTGCGAGTGACCCGGATGGAGATACAATGTTCCTCAACGCCGGCCTTCCCTGCTTACCAGAGAACGCTACTTTCCAACAGCTTACAGCTACCACCGGAGTATTTGAGTGGACACCGTCGGTAGATCAGGCATTGCCTTCAGGCACCGAGAAATACACTGTGTGGTTCTTCGTGGAGGATTCAGACGGGTTTGTTAGTTATCGCCCAGTAACTATAACTGTGCACCTTACTATAGTGAGAGTGGTTCAAGTCCAAAATGAAACCTCTACAGAATTAGAAAATTTGATAGATAATAGAGAAGTTGATGAAACCGCAGGAAATACCTTGCGAAATCAACTAAATCAAGTTCTTCAGAGAAATACTTCTCCTATTTTGTCTCCAATCGGGGACAGGGTGGGTTTCACAGGATTGCCATTAATGTTTACCGTTATTGCGAATGACCTTGATGGGGATGTAGTAACTCTCTCAGTCACCGGCTTGCCACAAGGCGCTACCTTTGGTACTTTAGGTTCTAGTGAGGGGTTTGCTGCAGGACTTTTCAGCTGGATACCCTTGTTTAATCAGGCAGGCACCTATTACGTGAAGTTCACCGCGAGCGATCCATATAACGATGTTTCTGAGACGATCAAAATTGAGGTACATAGCTTGAGCAGTTCGTATGCTAGCTATATGTCTGGCAGTGAACGTGGCTCGTCACAACCCAATGCAATGGTTAAAACTAAAAGCACTTCGCATAAAAACCCGTATGGTAAAACTGCGGCACAACAGATCAACGTTGCAATCAATAAGTTGAACGCAATCATGAACTACATAGAAGCACAGAGGGAAAAGCACATCTCAGAATACGCAGCAAACCAGTTGTTGAGTCTTATATCGGTTTTCATAAATTTGCTCGAACTACTATGATCCATATTAGAAAAAACAGGAAGGTTTGTAAAATTTGGAAAAAATAATGGTCTGCCCAAATTGGGTGTTATACAGTAACGCTACGAGACGATATTCGGGAGGAAACAAGTGACATGAAGAATATGGTTCGGTTTACACTCTGTGCAGTATTGTTACTAGCCACCCTTGCTCCACCCCTCGGATTCTCCGGGTCACCATGTTTCAACTCATTCAGCCACGTCCATGCTGCACCTAATAAAGATAAAGGTAAACCTTGGCACTCCGACATTGTAAACCTCAAAGGAACAAGGGGCAACGACAACATAACCGCTTATGACCAATTAAACACTCAGGTGCGTGCATTTTCAGGTGATGATTTCATCGATCTCTCTGAAGCGGGAGGGCAGAACTATGTTGACGCTGGGTCAGGTAATGATTACGTGAAGGACAGTCCATTCTATGACACGATCAGGCTGGGAGACGGTGACGATGTCACCACTCACACCGGTGGCAACGACATCATATCAGGCGACAGGGGTAATGACTCTTTTGAGATTTATGTAGACCAAGTCTTTTCAGCGCCCGATCCGCCTTATGATGTCGGTGGACCATTCGTGACCCAAATTGATGGGGGTGACGATGTGGACACGATAAAATTCTTTATGTCACAGGAGTACATCGATGCCGGATACAAGGACGCGATAATCGAAGCATTTGAGAGCTGGCAGCAAACCGACCCCACGGAAGATTTGGATCTCAACACTATAACGACGCCGTTGAACATTATACTCTCTTCTATCGAACACTTGAAGATTGTAAATATACCATAGGGCAAACAGTGGATTGATATACCTTTTAATATAAATTATAAACATAGTAAACGGATAGATGATTAAATCTATGACGACTATGACGAATATCTGGTCAAAAAAGACACAAGCGTTAGTTGTCATCGCATTGATCCTAGTTGGATCCACATATTGGTGGTATACTAAACCGAAAGCGTTCAGCACAATATCTGGCATAGTATACTTGGATGAGCCCATCGTTGAGGCGACGATCAGCGTCTACGATTTTAATGGGGTAAAGATTTTCGAGGAGGAAGAAGCTACGCATGTGACCGGCTCGTTCGTTATCAACGTTAGTTGGGGAATCAATCACTGGAGCGACGTCCCACCAGATGCCTTCAGAATAGTCGCTACTGGTGGAACTGTGAATAACACCACTTTTATAGGCGAAATTGCCAGGACGGTTTATAATGATGAGGAAAGGGATTATTACGATCTAAACGCGATCAGCACGTTGGTCGACGCATATTTGATGGAGCACCCTGAGATTCCGTATGCTACTGTCACAGAAGCGGTGAAGGATTTTCTAGGGGTTCCAGAGTATATGAACCTAGATCTTGTTATCGACAGCGCATCGTATTATCGTGACATCTTCCATCATGAGCTGTTCATGCTTCACGCTGGAAGCTATGAAAATTTTGATGCTTTCATAGATCTTCTTGTTGAAGAAATCGACTCAGGCGGTCAACGTATATTCGCTACTGCGGGTGGAGGGGGTGGAGGTCCTTTTGTTGACATTCTGGCGGCTATTGCTCAGGGACTCGCAGAGTCATTGCCGTTTGTCGGTCCAGTAGCAGGAAAATTGACTGGTTGGGCTTTACATGAGATGGGTTACAAAGATACTGGTGCGCGTCTGGAGGAGATTAGTGATAAATTGGATATGGTGTTGGGAGCAGTGAGACGTATAGAGACTCAAATCAACAATATGAGGAAGCAATTAACTGTGATACAAAAAGCATTAGAGCAGCTTGAAGTGGACGTCTCTGAATTGGCAGAAGAGATTGAATTAGCTAATGCCATTGCTGTAATCGATGAAAGTTACGATGAACTGCGTCGATTAATAAATCAAGAGACAGTTGATATGAATGACCTGCAGGCGCTTCGAAACAGTATTTTAGATCCAGGCTCCGGGGTGCTTTTGGCTATGAATAAAATAGACGTCTTTGTTGCAGGTCAACATTTCCCACTCACGAAACCAGGAATATTGGAATGGCTTACGAAGGACATCATCGTTCATTTACCGAGCTATGAACTCTCCCAAAAAGCTTGGATCGCTTACGAAAAAAATAATGATCGAACATTAATCGATGAGTACCTCAACACTTTATTCAACAATTTTATACAGTATTATGAGACACTTGAGAATTATTTCCTGAGATTCTTAAGTAGCCAGGTGAAAGGCGTGAATCTGATAGTTGAAGCCTATCACTTTAAAAATCAAACTAGTGCAGCTCAAGATTACGTTATTAACATTTTTGTTCCTCGATTGAAAGAACAAACTGAAACCTTCATGAGATGTGTTGAAACACTCATCTTCAATGCCCACCCAACACTTTTCGCAGAGTTTCCAAATATGGGGCCCATACCGGGACCGGACCAAACAATTTGGAGTAGAAAAGAGTGGACACTAAGTCAATTTAATTCCAGTAGACCATACCTTGCGCAGATATTTCCGCGAGCTGACTACCTCGTCGATAAGATTGTGAAAAGCTTCTCCGGGGAACCACCAGGAATTTTCAAAGCCAGAGTCGTTCTCAGCATGCTGGAACCACCGGCAAATCTACTTTACAATGTTGAATCTGTAATAGACTTCAAGCCCCGGACTTTTGCGAAAAACTTGACATTCAATATGCAGATGGACAAAAATGCCATCACTACGCTTGACTCGGAACAAACACCTGTTTCGAAAGAACTTCGAAGCGTAACCATCTACGCGAATTCTCCGAGTAGATGGGCGTTACCAAAAGCAATTGTTGACCATGGTATTGGAGACATCTCAGGAAAGGGCCTTACAGGTCGTAATGGACGCATTACTCACACGGTGCCTTACGGAGAGGATGCCATTATATACATGCTTGTTTTTGACTTTGGTAGGCTTCCAGCAGGATACTATCGATTACGCACAACAGATAAAGCTGATCAAGTAAACAAAGGCAGTGGTTGGGTGATGGATAGAGAAGTTCTCCACAAGGGCTTCCAAGTCAAGAGAGTAGTTTACGATAAGAAAGGAGAACCTGAATACATATATTATGAATCTTACTCTTGGCAGGAAGGGTTTCGGATCGGACCTCAGCAAGCCCCTGAAGTAGTAATTTACATACACATTGGAGAGAACGGCCCATACTGGATCGATTGGGCTGGATACAGTGGTGTCTATCCCACCGTAATCAACCCATGGCACTACCACATGTACGATGGATACGACCTCTCAACACAGTGTTGTGTGGGAATATATGAAAACGAAGCTGGAAATCCCTACGGATATTGGGGAGGATACTGGCGTCAAGAAGTCTTAGTTCCATGAGAACCTCGTTTTTTCCTAATAAACTATGCTACTCTATTTGAGAGCGGTTCTTTTTTCTTGACTCTTATTAAGAATCAGTAATTTCCACAAGAGAATTTTTACGTATGCTAAGATGTATCCGCTTCAAATACATAATTTCGAAAATCAAGAAATGAACGCGAATGTGCTCAAAGTACTGCGAAATTAGATTCAGGGGGAACTTATGAACTTTTAATAATAATCGAGGTGAATTAGCCTATTTGACGGGGTTACATCCATACCATGTTCCTCCCCAAGTTGCCACTGTATCATCGAGTACTTCAATCCAGGGAATACCACGGTAGTGCCCAGTGGACATGTCATACGCAGTAACACTGCTGAATATACCGAGAGGATCCTTCACTTCATCCCATACAAACCAACCTTTACCATATGGCCATTGCTCCTGCCATGGGCCCTCCCACGCATTTTTGAGCGGATCGGCAAGGATATAATCGCCTGGAGGAAGGTAAAAATCGTACCTCAGAACCCACTTATCTATATCCAAATCATTTGGGTTGACCCTCGTACCAACGACTGTGTAATCAACATGCTTATAGGGTTCCTGGAATGTTAAAGTTAGACCATTCGCAAAATCATCATGGCTAATTGTTGTTTATGGAGTTTGTATTCATTAATTTTCGGGTATAGAAGCACTCTCGCGGTGAAGGAGTTGTATCGTGGTGGATACTTCATACTACCGAGTATCCATGTTATGTCTTGATCCAGCGTGTGGAAAAGACTTGGTACATTCTCCCATCCTATAAACTCGTACCAGACACCGATCTCCATAACTGGGAACTCTTTTCTCTGGAGATCAATTGGGTCATTCAACCTCAGAAGATGCTGCTCAATCAGAGGACGAAGCTGAAGAACTTGCTCAGTTATCGTCGAGTTCATCTCTTCCATGGCAATCTGTGCTCCTGTAAAATCACTACGTGCATTATAAGCTTCAACGAGGAGCGTATAACCCTGAAGCTGAGCCGTCAAATATTTGTTATAGAAGGACCACAGGGTATCATAAATTTCAGGTGTTAAACTGGGTAATTCCGCTTTCTTCACGTTTTTCTCTTTCCCGGTATACACTGCTTTACTCCAAAGCTCCAGCATCCCCGTGGTGCCTGGAGAGGATTTCAAGTTTTCTTCGATTACGTTCAGATCGTTCCAAACACCAGCATCCGTGCTGGTTATCTCGTCAATAAGCTTATTCATTTCGTGTGTGAAATCGTTGTATTTCACCTCACTCTGTTTAAGCTCTGTAATATTTGTATTTGAGTAGCCAGTGAGTAGGTTGTGTCGCACCTCAATATTCTTAGCCGCTATATCAGCGGGCTTCGACAATAAGGTGAATTCGAGCTGCTCCAGCTCAACCTGTATCTGATCCGCATAAAACTTCACTTCATTTTTAAGATCGTTTATCTGACTTTGAATCTCCTTGAGCATCTTGCTCTGCTCATGAAGACTCTCCTTGATCTCATCCAAAGCCGATTCAGTGGCGTCCTTGATGCCAAACAAATCATGCAGGACAAACCCCATGACCTCTTCTCCTATCATCATACCTGCTCCCTCTATGGCACCATGAAGTAGACCTTCAGCCACCGATTTGAATGCTAGATTTGTTGCGATTGAAGCCCCACCATTCGGACGGGGAAGCGCATAGAGGTTCTCAGTGCTAAATACGTGTTGTTCAACCCCACTATCCATCTCGTTAAGGAGTTGATTGATCAGGTTTGTGAGACCACCTGGAGCGTAAGATTGAAAATAAAAATCACTAGGGCTGTATACTACTGTATCAAACTCAGCGTATTTCACGAGATCATAGTCTGATGGTACACCAAGGAAAGTCTTGACAGTCTCTTCAGCCTCGAAGTACTCAACATCTGGATGCTGATCCATGAATGCTGCGATCAAAGTGGTGATCTCATTGACATGATACAGTTTCGACTCATCGAAGCCTTGAACTATCCTCGTTAAATTATCCTCGAACGGATCTCCATATAATTCTCCTCCAGAAGTGACAATCCTGAACTCACTTGGGAAAGGGTTAAGGATTGATGACTCCACGGAAATCATGAAAGAACCTGAACTGGAGCTTGCCTCTTTTCCTTCGATGATCTTGTCACCATCCAAGGTATAGATTGAGATAGTAGCACCCGCCAAAGGATTAAAGACACCAAGATCCCCTGAAATTAGGAGGGGCTGAGGCTGTACAAGCCATACAGCTACAAGAGAGACTGCAAGAATACCCGCGACAGCCACGATTAAACCCTTTTTTCTTAGCATCATAATTAAGATTCGCTGTTTAAGATAGATAAAAGCTTTTTTAAAAGTAACCTAAGGAAAACAGCGTGTTTTACCACTACTTTGTAATATCATCAACACTAAGTAAATGGATTTATCTGGGTGGCAACAGCTACTACAGATTATTTAGAATGTAACTGGTGATTAAGTTGAACAAATGTATTCTTGCGTCTGGGTCATCGATGTGGTGCAACTCACCAGGATAAATCATAAGATCAAAAGGTATTCGAGCTTTCTGAAAGGCGCGAGTTAATTGTATGGTGTTGGACAGGTGCACATTGTCATCTGAGCTACCATGAATGAGTAGGAGTTTCCCCTTCAAATTCTCAGCGTAAGTTATTGCTGAGCTTGTATTGTAACCTTGTGGATTGTCATGTGGCTTTCCCATATAGCGTTCGGTGTATATAGTATCATAATTCCTCCAGTCCGTGGGTGGAGAGACCGCGACGCCAACCTTGAAGTAATCGGATCCTTTGAGCATACACATCAAGGTCAGGTAACCACCATAGCTCCATCCCCAGATTCCGATCCTGGTATTGTCCACGTAGGCAAGCCCGTGAAGATATTCAACTCCAGCAATCTGATCTTGGACCTCAAAATTACTGAGGTTCCAGCAGACTGTTTCCATCCATTCCTTTCCCCGAGCACCAGTTCCCCTGTTGTCGACAGCGAATATGACGTATCCCTTTTGCGCCATCATCTGATGCCACAGATGCCGACGACGAGAATCCGTGTCCCAAGCATTAATAACG
>Ga0209636_10009253_pt1 | contig 10047 bp, 10 predicted proteins | sample DeeMarSWOR152_54_FD_187464 | JGI IMG/M metagenome (GOLD analysis project Ga0209636, IMG submission 187464) | Marine sediment microbial communities from White Oak River estuary, North Carolina - WOR-1-52-54 (SPAdes) (version 2) | ecosystem: Environmental > Aquatic > Marine > Intertidal zone >... | reverse complement strand
CGGGGCAATCGCTTCTTAGGAATATGAACTACTTTTCTTCTCCTTCTACCCATATCTAGTCCTCTTTCATCAAATCAATTTTCAAGTACTCCGCCATCACTTAAAAACTTGACTTACCATTGAGGTAAAATCGATAAAAAGAGTAACCACTCATCTCTCAGTTTTCTACAAATATGAGTTATAAAGAGAGAATTGAATAAGTATAGTGCAAGGTGGTTATGTTGAAGTTAACAAGTGACGTTTTGCAATTAGACTTACAATTGGTAGAAACTAGAGTTAAGCGATTCATCAAAGACTATGTGAAAAAATGCGGGACCAACGGTGTTGTCCTAGGAGTGTCGGGTGGAGTTGACAGTAGCACAACAGCTGCCATCGCTTCCTTGGCTCTAGGCGGCCACTCTGTGCTGGGCATCGCAATGCCTGAGGAAGAAACGTACAACGCTACAGATATACAGCATGCAAAACTGCTTGCAAAAAAGTTTGGTTTTAACCTAGAAATTGTGGATGCATCATCGATTTTGAAGGCGTTTTTCAAGTCTCTTCCAAGTTATGATGTAGCTGACAAGGTGAGTAGGGGCAACTTAAAAGCGAGAACGCGTATGATTTGTCTTTACTATTATGCTAACCACTTCAACAAACTGGTGTGCGGCAGCTCAGACAAATCGGAAACTATGATGGGGTACTTCACAAAGTGGGGAGACGTCGCCGCAGACATTTCGCCCCTTATGGACCTCTATAAAACTCAAGTTAGACAATTGGCTTTACACATAGGTGTTCCAGAGGAATTAGCTACAAAGCCTTCAACCCCAGCATTATGGCCAGGTCACTTAGCCGAGGAAGAACTGGGCATCAAATACGAGACGCTGGACTTAGTTCTGTTTGGTCTAGAACATTTTATGACCACTGAAGACATAGCCAAACAACTGAATCTGCCCGTAAAGCTAGTTGACAACCTAAAGAAGCGTTGGTTAGCCACTGAACATAAAAGACGACTGCCTCTGACAGCGAAACTTGGATACAGAACTGTGGGATTAGACTTTAGGCTCCCCTACACGTAACATTAAGCTTTTCTAATTATTCAAACAAAGATATAGCTATGAGGATTTTAAAATGCTAAAAGAGATTAATGTAGCTCTCGCACAAATAAGCTGTAAAATTGGAGACAAAGAACACAACCTCGATGTGATGAAGAGAAACATCAAACAAGCAAAAAACCAAGGCGCAAACCTAATTGTCTTCCCAGAACTCGCGTTAACAGGTTACGTTTGCCGAGACACTTTGTACGAACTGGCAGAACCCGTACCAGAAGGAGAGTCCATCCGTCGCTTAGCAGAAATAGCAAAGAAAGAAGCCATACACGTGGTTTTCGGAGCATTGGAACGAAGCGAGAAGGCACACGCCACTCTTTATAACACAGCAGTTCTGTTAGGACCAAACGGGTTCATCGGAAAGTATCAAAAGATGCACTTACCAACTCATAGTGTCTTTGAGGAAAAACGTTATTTCCGACTTGGATACCAAACACCAGTTTTCGAAACCGAGATTGGAAAATTAGGGTTAATCATCTGTTACGACGTGTTTTTCCCAGAAATAACCCGTTTACTGAGACTGAAAGGTTCACAACTTATAGTCTGCATATCAGCCTCACCAGGAGTACGCCGCACATTCTTTGAGACACTCACCGCTGCTAGAGCCATCGAAAACACAGCTTTCCTAGTCTACGTCAATCTCGTCGGAGTGGAAAACGGATTACAGTTCTGGGGAGGAAGCAGAATAGTTGCCCCAAATGGCAAAATCACATCACAAGCCAAATACGACGAAGAAGACTTGATGATAGGAAAAATTGACTATGCAGACTTAAAACAAACAGAAACTTTCGTTCCCGCCCTCCGCGACTTAAGACCGGAACTGTTCACTCTCTTAAAGGAAAAAGCAGAAAACTTGTGAGGTCACACTTTTAACAAAATCCACGTAATTCGAAATGAAGATATAGAGCAAGTGTTGATGGGAGTGCCCGAAGATCACAAACACCTGAGAATTTGCGTGAAACTAAAAAACAAGAGCACATTCATTTTTCAAGAAGCCGCCATAGCAAATATCCTGCGGGCATACATCACGATAAAAACAGACCCAACCGTTCAAGCCAAAGAACTTAAAATGAAAACATTAACCGCAGAACAACAGAAGAAAGACTATGCAGTGCACCAACTTCTCGAAACACCTAGAAAGGATGAGGAAATCGAGAAACAATTAAGTGAACTTCTCAAGGAAAGCAAACTTTTATTCTAAACACCACTGCCTAACCCATCGATTGTGATCTCTATGCAAACCTAATTCGAAATCACAAATCATCTCACATGTGATTAGCTCGTGGTCCAGAGACATCACATATCAGTGTCAAGCTAAAAGCCGCTTCCTTTACCAAAATGTTTTAGCCTCCTGTTAATACCTGAAGGGAAAAACAGATTCTGTATTGTTAACTAAGTGTTTATTTCACTGAGTGTTCTTCAATTCTTATTAGATGTTTCAAAAGCGTAAAACTTACAAGTATGTGTTTATTTTTACGTGTTAAAGTTTTACATTTGTACAGTTTTCATTATAGAAAAGGAAACCATAAGATTTTTCTACTTGTATACAAAACTGTATCCTAAACAAATGATTCGCTGGTGAAGAAAATGCGGTTAAAAAATACCGTTCAAAAATGGCTAACATACTCCATAAACGACCCAATTGTAAAAATACTTTCAAAAAATAGCCATTTAACAAAAACACAGCTTGAAACGTTCCTAATAGACGTTTTAGCAGAAAATACAGCTGGAAAATCCTTAAAATATGAAGAAAAAGCCAAATTACGGCTATTAAAGACAGGAATAAGCCGCGGCGCCTTCAACAGAACGCTAAGACAAGCCAGAAGAAACGTCATCCAATCAATTTACACCATCCTTCTCCTCGGCTATCTGGGAGTTTTCGAGGACACATGTTTAGATTCGTACATAGAAGCCGCAAACAAGCTACACTCCTATATGAACGCCTACAGAAAAATTTCTAAAGGTAAAAAGGTAAACGATGAATATTTAAGAATTGTAAATGTGCTTCGCGAAGAATTAGAGATCAGCCTAGAGCAACTATCTAAACCAAAAACTCTATCGAAAATGTGACATCACAGATCACACTACCTTCACGAAACATTTCAAGAAGAATCATACCATAAAGAAACGTCACGATGGTTAAAGTTACATACCAGTTAATCATTTTTCCATGGTTTTTAATGTTTTCAGTTATATCAGAAAGTTTCAAATAGTTTAAGCAGAATTATTTTGTTCTATTGTGACGTGTGATGTCACAGTAATATCTTAATAAACAAACCTAAAAACACCGAAAATCCCGTTAATAGCTTAGAAAGGGCAGAAAAAGAAGAAATAAGCATTTAGCAACGTTTATTTCTAATCAATAATGAGAGGTTAGGTTCTTTTTTATTGAACGTTTTGCCTGTATTTGTGATTTCTTACATATCACATGAGATCACATTTAAATCACACCTCGTAACTTATTTATTCTGGATATCACAAGTTTGGAGGAGTTTCAGTGTATGAAGATGTTTCTTTAATCGTTACGATTATTCTATTGCTTACATCGATAGGCGTTGCTATTTTGTATTATCGGCGGATAAAGAGGGCCCATGAAATGTATGATGAAGCAAAGAATGTTGTAAGTGATGTTGTGGTAAGTTTCAACAAACAGCTCCAGAGGCAAGAGGACAAGCTTGGCGCTGTAACCTACAAAGCCGAAGTATCCCTTTCTAGGAGTGAAGGCGCTGTGAATAAAGTGAAGGCGCAGGATAAGCAATTATCAGACCTCGCCGCCAAAGTTGAGGGTGTTGCTGGAGTTGAAAAAAGAGTGTCAGCGCAAATTGAGGATGTGAGAAAAAAAGTAGAGGATGTAATTGCGAAGCAAAAGCAATTTATGAAAAAAACTGCGGAGGCCCCAGCGATATCTGAAGCAAAAATAAAGGCAGCTATCCCGATAAAGAGGGAACGGGCATTGGCCCCACTTACAGAAACTGAGTTGAGCGTACTTGAGATTCTTGCCGCTGAGGGCAAAAAAACTGCGCCCGAAATTAGGGCTAGAATAAAGCTCACAAGGGAACACACAGCCCGGTTGATGAAAAAACTGTATGAAAAAGGTTACTTAGAACGGGAGGCAGGCAAAATGCCATACGCCTACAGCATTAAAGAAGAGATGCAGAGGATTTTGAAGAAAACAGAAGCCAAACCTTAACTAAGATTCCAGTTTATGTTGCTTTGCGAGTTAGGTTCTCACCTGCTTGACGAAGTTGCTTAAGCTTCTGATCCATTTCAGAAAGCGGCTTTGATGGTGGAAGATCATAATCCATTTTTTCCCTCTCCTCCAAATATTCAGGATAGTGGATAACCTTTATCGGAACCGCGAAACGAATTTTAGGCTCTGATATGAGCAATGCTTCCCCTATATCAAGCATTTTTATCTCGGTATCGCTGTATTCAAGATAAGGCGTGTTATCTGTGAGGTAAGTTCTGTCACGGCGCAACTGCGTCTTCATAATAACCTTGGTCCAAAGTTCGGCGAAGACATTAGGATTTATTCTTGAAGGCCTCGGCGTCACAGCGTTTAGTCCAACACGGTATTTTCTGTATGTTAGAGCGATGTCAGAGAATATTGTTTTTGTAGGGAGGTCTTTGTCAAGGAACTCATGAGCTTCTTCAAGGGTCATCAGAAGGGTTGGAAGTTTTTTCCATTCCTCAAAATTGTCTTCCCACATTCTCTTATAGTGATATGCAACATTGGATGCTGTGAGGCAAGTGATGTTGTACTGCTCTTCAGAACTTATACCCGATATGTCAATGAGACATGTGATTCCTTTGCTAACGTTTTGGATCACATCGTCAATGAAGTTGTAGTTGGAAGGTGGGAAGAGACGGGGTGGAAGATCGGAAAGTTTGCTCATCAGTGCTTCGATCACGCTTTTTGCTTTGTAGTTGATGAGGTTGCCAACTCCCACATAGCCTTCTGCTCTATAAGCTTCAAGCGATTCCTCTATCCAGCTACTGCCCAAGTTCTCATACAATCTTCTGGCAACTCTTATCTGAGGCTTACCTATTTTCGGGAAAATTGTCCACAATCTCCCCGGATGAAGGGTGTGCAATCCTATGCATAACTTGCCTTCTCTAGCTGAATAGTAGCGCACTTTAGTATGAAAAAGCGGGTGGTCTCGCAGGCCTCTCTGAGGTTCTATGCCTTTTCCTGTCAACAACTGACCAGCAAAGTCGAAAATGAGACCGACAGTTTTGGGGCTGTAATCTATAATGCGGGCATTTAAGATAAGTTCCGTGTTGGTCTTTCCTGATCCCGTCATTCCAAACATGCCCATCATGAGAGGTATAGCTTCAAAACTTATGCCTACAGAGCCAAGCAGTTGTTCACCGGAGCGCAGGCACCCTATTTCTAAGTCTCCAGTAAGCCTTAGAGCAGAAGAATCGTCTTTTCCTGTTGTATACACTTTGTCTCTATAATCAGGATTGAAGGTTGGAGAACGTGTCTTTTCGCCTCTCTTTTCTAGAAAAAGAACAGCCTCTACTTGTCTATAGCTGGAGTATGGGCCAAAAGACTCTTTCCCTTCTGCTTCACGGAGTTGTTCACCCATATCTAGGGTCGAGGAGCTTTTAGCATCCACAATACGTGCATAGAAACTTCTATTGCCAGAGTCGATTCTGACTATCTGCCCAAAGGATAGGTTGACTCTTTCATTGACAAAGAAGAAAACTTGGTCTCCTCGCACCTCACGTATAAATCCCACTGATTCAGACACGTTCAATCCGCTCCCATTCAAACGGCCGTCTTACGCCGTGAAGTTCATCTGGAAAGTTACATGAAAGTTCTTCCATGCGAAGGCAATCCAGTAACCCTGCGTTAGCCAACGTTTCTTCAATTTGGGTATAATAATGAAATAGCATGGAATCGGAAGGTGTAGAAAAGTCGTGAGCTAACCAAAGTGGAACAGGATACCCAAGGCATCTAGGGTCTTCTGAGGTAAAAGTAAGAGGTGATATAAGTTTGTCTACTTCACGGTCAGTTAAATACTCCATAATATCACAACGGAAAAAACGAGGACTCTCTTGGCACAACTTCACAACAGAAGCGTCTCCATATAAATGTTCATCAGTATTCGCCTTTCCAGCGGGATAATAAACCCATAAAGGGTAAGATGAAAGCATGTATACTGATGCCATAAAATCATGCCCCTTTTCATCACGAAGCGTTGAAGATTGCTTACTTACAGTTAGAAGATTAATTTCATTCTTTTTACAAGTCTCATATAACGACACACTAAAACCTCTTTTCTTACCAAAAAAGCTGGCACCATCAAGAAGGAGATAATCCCCTGCATCTAGGGCGTAATCTGTACGCTTACTACGCCCCAGATCCCTTATATCTAGGGCGTTAAGCATATTTAGAGCCATTTCGCTCTCTAGTTCAAGTCTTTCATATCGTAAGGAAATAGCACGTTTATGTGAGTCTCCAGTTTTAGTGCATATTCGCTCTTCATAGCCCCAGTCTACGTCCCGCCCTTTCACCAAAGCAAATGCAACGCGGAGAAGATAAACACCCCAGTAGTTTGCTCTCTTCAATGTCCTTGTTGAACAATCCACTGCCAAGAAATGCATGTTGCAACTATCCATCTTTCTTAAAGGTTTAATTTTAGAGCTATCGGGTTTACCCGCGATCATGGGTTCTTCTTTTAAATTATGATAATCGATTGTACGCCCTATATCGACGTATTCTTTCAGTTTCTTTTTCATCTCAGTCAAGTCTTCTTTGATCTTAGCGTTCATTACTCATTCCTTTTCATAAGAATTCGGAGCAAATATTCCAATCCATTCACTTAAGAATCTCACTTACTTATTACTTTTGATAAAACCTAACGTATGTCTCGCCGTCTTAGTCTCCACCCTATAACGTCGACGATTAGACGCCCCACCCTTAGCCAAGATTCCGCGACCAGCCATTCGAGATAAATAGGTTGAGACCATGCTTAAGCTAATGGGTTGTTTAAACTCTTGTTCATATGCGGTTTGCACATCAGTAGATGTAAACCACATGATGGGAAAATACTTCTCAACAATCTGGCGAACCCTGTCAACTTTAGAGCGTTTAGAGGTTGCATTCACCAATTCAGGATTTTCCTCTTCAGGTATGCCTCCCAGCAACTCAACAATATCCAACAAGTGGATGGCTTTTTCCCTTGTTACACGCCCTTCAAAGGTTACAGTGTAACGATTCCCGCTCCCATCGAAGACCTCCACTCGCATTTTCCTAGCTGGCACTTAAGACACCTTTTCATCAAATCGTTAACAGTTAACGTTCACAAGTTATAGAGGTTGTGGTGTGAAACAGAAAAAGGAATCGTTTAAAAACGTCTTAAAACATTAAAGAAACAAAAACTACGGTTATTTTGCTTCACAGCGTTCACAGAAAAGTGTGTTGGTAAAATATAGAGAAAAGATAGACTGTTTTTAGTTTTCCAGTAGAAGCTAAGGGGTCGTTTATTTACTCGATATAGGGCGTAAAAAAGCCAATTTTTGAAATGAGGATACGCTAACCGCGTCATTAATCAGTAAATTCTCACAGGTTCACAAAAAAGTTAAGTTTAAAAAAGAAGGTGCCAGCCCTCAAATCGTTCTTCAACCCATAGAAAACAAGTGGAAAGATGAATTTCGGCGACAAGAATTCTGTCTTCTACAGCGGAAACTTTTTGGAGGCATTGCCCCCAACCCCTTAGTTTCCACTGGAATCATGTAGCTGTGTGGAGAAGTCGCTGCGATATCTCTTAACAAAAATTTCTACAGAATACTCAAATTTACTTTATAAAAAACATTAAATAAAAATTATCGTACTAAACATCAGACGGTTTTTTCTTAAAAGAAAGAAATAAATTATAAACAAATTTCTATAGACGGCTCCAAAAGAAATATAGGGGTCTGTGGCTCCACAAACCGCTTACCCTTAAAATTTTTGACGGACGTTCACCACTTGTTTCTATTAAAAAACACCTAAACCTTTTTTGACATCACTCTTTTGTTTCGCTTTAGGTTTTTATGTGCTAAGTTTACTTTTTTGTAGGAGAGTTTTTATCTCTCAAGTCGAAAGTTGAAGTTTCTCATGTATTTTACTGGGTGGAAAGGCCTTCATGAAAGAGTCTACAATGTTGGATGCTGTCTTTGAACGATTCTTAGAAAACACTAACATCTTCAAGGATAGAGAAGTACTGCGACATGATTATGTTCCTGACAAACTTCCTCATCGTGAGGAACAGATTTGTTGTCTCGGTGAGATTGTTGCGCCTGTCTTAAAGGGTTCTCGGTGCTCCAACCTCTTCGTTTATGGAAAAACAGGCACCGGGAAAACCGCTGTCATAAAATACGTGTTGAACCGGCTTGCAGATAAGGCGCGTGAATTTGGGGCACCTGTCAAAGTTTGTTATGTAAACTGTCGGTTAGCAGGCACAGAATACAGGGTTTACTCAAGCTTATGCAGTGCTATAGGCATAACTGTTCCATTCACTGGCCTCGCAGTAGGAGAGGTTTTTGATCGACTTAAAGCTGGCTTGGATTCAAGGAAACTTCTTTTTATAGTTGTGCTCGATGAGATTGATGCGCTCATAAAAGCTCGGGGTGACGCATTGCTTTATGAATTAACAAGAATAAATGAAACCCTTGATGGCAGTAGAACCTCGATTGTGGGGATTTCCAATGACCTTCAATTCAAAGAGTTTCTTGATCCTCGAGTTTTAAGCTCCTTAAGTGAGGAGGAGATAGTTTTCAGACCGTACGACGCCGCAGAGCTTCAAGATATTCTTCGGGATCGAGCTCAAATGTCTTTTCTTGACGGTGTAGTGCTTGATGGTGCTGTAGGTTTATGTGCGGCCTTGGCAGCAGCAGAGCACGGTGATGCTCGCAGAGCCTTGGATCTTCTTCGTGTTGCGGGTGAGCTGGCGGAGCGGGGAGGTTCTAAGCATATTGTAGAGGAGCATATAAGACTGGCTGAGAAGAGAATTGAGCATGACCGGGTTATGGAGGCTTTAAAGAACCTTCCTTCTCACTCAAAACTTGTTTTGTGTAGCGTTTACTTGTTAGGAAAGGCAAAGGCTAGTTGTGCCATCACTGGCGACATATACGAAATTTATTCTGAACTCTGTGATCAATCAGGATTTGCACCGCTAACTCAGAGACGTGTTAGCGGTTTGATTAATGAATTAGATGTGATTGGGTTGTTGAACTCTCGGGTTGTTAGTATGGGGCGATATGGGCGTACAAAAAAAATTCGTTTAAACATAGCGCGTAGTCTTATTAGGAAAGTGTTTACTAGTGATGACAGACTTAAGCATCTGATCAGTTATGAGCCTAGATGTTTGGCGGGAATTTCACGTAGTCGGGGTTGAAGACGGAAGTTTCTGCAGAGAAGCTTTTAACTGTAATGCTGAGGAAACATTGCTTGTTTGTGTTTTATTTCGAGGAAGATGGATAGAAAGCTTTGGAACAGACACCATAAAAGTGGACGGTTTAGATGCTTCCAACAAACTCATTACGATGCTGAATCAATGGACTTTTGACGCTGTTATGTTGGCAGGCGTTTCTTTCGCAGGCTTCAACTTAGTGGATCCAACGCTGGTTTTTGAAGAGTTCGGTAAACCCGTTATTGTGATGTCGAGAACAAAGCCAGATAGTATTGCTGTGAAAAACGCTTTGTTGCAGCACTTTGAAGATTGGCGGGTTCGCTGGGGTGTCTTTGAGAAGCTCGGTCCTGTACATCCGATTGTTTCAATGCCCGATGAGCCACCTCTATACGTAGAAGTTGTGGGCGCCACACCAAATTGGGCGGCAGAATTGATTCGCGCTTCTGTTGCCTGTTGCAGAATTCCAGAACCTGTACGAGTTGCTAGGCTCATTGCGAGGGGGCTTACGCGTAAGCCGTCGTAAAGGAGATGGGTGTAACCTTTAGTGTTTGGAGATT
>Ga0209636_10009252_pt1 | contig 10047 bp, 4 predicted proteins | sample DeeMarSWOR152_54_FD_187464 | JGI IMG/M metagenome (GOLD analysis project Ga0209636, IMG submission 187464) | Marine sediment microbial communities from White Oak River estuary, North Carolina - WOR-1-52-54 (SPAdes) (version 2) | ecosystem: Environmental > Aquatic > Marine > Intertidal zone >... | reverse complement strand
GTTATGATCTGGGCGAGGTAGGAAGATATAAACTAAATCAGAGGCTTAATCTTGATGTTCCCCTGACTCATACTACCCTGGACAAAAATGATTTCATAGCTATACTCCGCTATCTTTTGGAGTTGAACAATGGTAGAGGGTCAATCGATGACATCGATCATCTGGGGAACCGGAGGGCTCGTTCCGTGGGTGAGCTTCTTTTCAACCAATTCTCCATAGGTCTCTCCAGGTTGGCAAGAACCATCAGAGAGCGGATGAGCTTGAAAGATACTCAGACCCTCACTCCTCACGATCTGGTAAATGCGCGCACTGTATCGGCGGTGATCGAGACCTTCTTTGGCTCCTCGCAGCTCTCCCAGTTCATGGATCAGACCAACCCCCTGGCGGAACTTACCCACAAGAGAAGACTGTCTGCTCTGGGACCAGGCGGCTTGACCAGAGAGAGAGCCGGTTTTGAGGTCAGGGATGTCCATCACACCCACTACGGAAGGATGTGTCCCATTGAGACCCCTGAAGGTCCCAACATCGGCTTGATAACTTCTCTCTCCACCTATGCCCGAATAAACAGATACGGGTTCATAGAAACTCCCTACCGGAAAGTGAAAAACGGAAAGGTCAGCGATCACATCGATTACTTGACCGCTGATCAGGAAGATAAATACTACATAGCTCAAGCCAACGAAGCCTTGAAAAAAGACGGGCGATTTTTAGAGACGACGGTCAAAGCTCGTCGTCGCGGCGATTTTCTCGTAGTTTCTCCAGATAAAATAGAGTACATGGACGTCTCACCAAAACAGCTGGTCAGCGTGGCTGCAGCCTTGATTCCGTTTTTGGAGCATGATGACGCCAACCGCGCGCTGATGGGATCCAATATGCAGCGTCAGGCAGTACCGCTCATCAAGACCGAGACTCCTTTGATCGCAACTGGAATGGAAAGAAAAGCTGCATCGGACTCGGGAGCGACCTTGGTCGCCGAAAGAGGGGGTGTAGTTGAGGATGTCTGCGCAGACAGGATTACCATTCGCCCGGACAATCATCGGGAGGCGGAGATCGATCTGGAGGGCGTGGATATTTACGAGCTGGATAAGTTCAGGCGCTCCAATCAAGATACCTGTATAAACCAAAGGCCTCTGGTGGAAATCGGCGACCAGGTAAAGAAAGGCGATTGTATTGCTGACGGATCGTCCACTCATGGAGGCGAGTTGGCTTTGGGGGCCAACGTCTTGGTGGCTTTCATGCCCTGGAGAGGATACAACTTCGAGGATGCTATCATAGTCAGCGAAACACTGGTGGGAAAAGATCCATTTACCTCAATCCATATCGAGGAGTTTGAGCTTCAGGTCAGGGACACCAAAAGAGGAACAGAGGAAATAACCCGGGAGATACCTAACGTCTCTGAGGAAGCTTTGGTCAACCTGGACGAATCGGGTGTGGTGAGAATAGGTGCGGAGGTGGAGGCTGGCGATATTTTGGTGGGTAAGGTCACCCCTAAGGGGGAGACCGAACTTTCTCCAGAGGAGAGATTGCTTAGAGCGATTTTTGGAGAGAAAGCTGGAGACGTGAGGGACGCCTCCCTGAAGGCTCCTCCGGGAATGAAAGGTATAGTGACAGACACCAAGATATTCTCCAGGAAGGAGCGCACCGAGGAAGCGAAAAAATCGGAGAGGAACGAGACCGCTCGCCTCAAAAGATCTTTCCAAAAAGAAATGGATAAATTAAAGGAACTCAGAGACAAAAAGATAAAAGAGTTGTTGATCGGTCAGAAAGCCCGGACCGTAAGAACGAGATCCAACCAGAATGTGGTTTTCAGAGCCGGTTACACACTTAGAGAAGATTCCTTTGACAAGATTGATATGGATGACCTTGTGGCCGATGAGGGGTTCACCCAGAACAGCAGCGTAAACAAGAAAATACAAAGGCTTTACTCCAAGCACGAAGAGATCAGCGAATCCCGAAGTGCAGAGCTGGAGCAGGAACTGGAGAAGATATCTCGGGGAGCAGAGCTCCCTCCCGGGGTAGTGCAGCTGGTCAAGGTCAACGTCGCCACCAAGAGAAGATTGGCGGTAGGCGATAAGGTGGCCGGAAGGCACGGCAACAAGGGCGTGGTGGCAAAGATCGTTCCGATTGAGGACATGCCCTATCTGCCCGATGGGACGCCGGTGGACTTGATTCTGAACCCTCTGGGTGTACCTTCCAGAATGAACGTGGGTCAGGTACTGGAAACGCATCTGGGCTGGGCTGCTCAGAAACTGGGGATTCACGTGGAGAATCCTATCTTCGAAGGGGCTAACCTGAAAGAGATCAAGGATGCACTCAGGGAAGCAGGGCTGCCTGAATCCGGCAAAATGACTCTTTATGACGGAATGACCGGTGAACCATTTGAAAGTCCGGTTACAGTTGGCTATATCTACATGATGAAATTGTCGCATCTGGTGGACGACAAGATTCACGCCCGTTCCATCGGTCCGTATTCCTTGGTGACGCAACAGCCTCTGGGAGGCAAGGCTCAATTCGGAGGCCAGAGATTCGGTGAGATGGAGGTCTGGGCCATGGAAGCTTACGGGGCTGCCTATTCCCTGCAGGAGATGTTGACCGTTAAATCTGACGATGTGGCCGGACGTTCCAGAGTTTATGAGGCCATTGTAAAAGGCGAGAATCCGCCTGAGCCGGGAGTTCCTGAATCCTTTAATGTGTTGGTTAAGGAACTTCAGAGCTTAGGATTGGATGTGGAGTTGATCGAAAATTAAAAACATGAGCTCCGGGGAGGGTTTAAAAGTGGCTAATCCTCAAGCAAATATCAAGAAGCCTTCTGATTTTTACGCTATAAGAATTCAGCTCGCTTCTCCTGAGGCCATTAGATCTTGGTCCTATGGAGAGGTGACCAAGCCCGAAACAATAAACTATAGATCCTTTAAGCCAGAGAGGGAAGGGCTCTTCTGCGAAAGGATCTTTGGTCCGGTCAAGGATTGGGAATGCAGCTGCGGGAAATATAAGAGGATCAGGTTTAAGGGCATCGTCTGTGACCGGTGCGGGGTCGAGGTTACGCAATCCAAGGTTCGCAGGGAGAGAATGGGACACATAGAGCTGGCTGTGCCGGTTTCCCATATCTGGTACTTCAAGTCTATACCCAGCAGAATTGGCTATCTTTTGAATCTTTCCATCCGCGATCTGGAGAAGATACTTTACTATGAGTCCTATGTAGTCATCGATCCAGGTAATACCGGGCTCAAGTATAAGGATATAATATCTGAGGAAGAGTACGTGGAGCTGGAGGAATCAGGGAAGGAATTCGTGGCCAGGATGGGCGCCGAAGCCATTCTCGAGCTTCTGAAACAGCTGGACATTGAAGAGCTGTCCATTTCTCTTAGAGCCCAGGTCAAGGTTGAAACCTCCACCCAGCGGAAAAAAGATACTTTGAAGAGGTTGCGGGTCATTGAAGCTTTCAGGCAGTCGCAGAACAGGCCGGAATGGATGATATTGACAGCCATTCCAGTGATGCCCCCGGATCTGAGACCCCTGGTTCCGCTGGAGGGCGGTCGATTCGCGACTTCCGATCTTAACGACCTTTACCGAAGAGTCATCAACCGGAATAATCGCTTGAAGAAACTGATGGAAATAAAGGCGCCCGAGGTGATCCTGAGAAACGAAAAAAGAATGCTGCAGGAAGCGGTAGACGCCCTTCTGGACAACGGGAGACGTACTCAGTCGGTGAGGGGCGATTCCAAGAGGCCTCTGAAATCTCTTTCGGATCTTCTCAGAGGAAAACAGGGTAGATTCCGTCAAAACCTCCTGGGGAAAAGAGTGGATTATTCTGGCAGATCGGTTATTGTAGTGGGTCCGGAATTGAAACTGCATCAAGCCGGGTTGCCCAAGACCATGGCCCTGGAGCTGTTCAAGCCTTTTATCATCATGAAACTGGAAGAAAAGGGGTATGTACAGACCGTCAAATCAGCCAAAAAATTGGTTGAAAGGGAAAGACCCGAGGTCTGGGATATCCTGGAGGAAATAATCGCAAATCATCCTATCCTTCTGAATCGTGCCCCTACTCTTCATCGCCTGGGTATTCAGGCATTCCATCCGGTTTTGGTTGAGGGGAAGGCTATCAGGCTGCACCCCCTTGTGTGTCAGGCCTTCAACGCTGACTTCGATGGTGACCAGATGGCGGTGCACGTGCCACTGTCCTTTGAAGCTCAGCTCGAGGCAAGAATACTCATGTTGTCAGTGAACAACCTTCTCTCACCCTCGAGCGGAAGGCCCATCGTGGCGCCGACTCAGGATATGGTTCTGGGGTGTTATTTCCTGACCAAGGAGAAGCCCGGGGATAAAGGTGAGGGGATGGTCTTCTCCTCCCCACAGGAAGTGATGGCGGCCATGCGGGCCGGACATCTGGGATTGCACGCTAAAATCAAAATGCTCTTCAATGGCCAGATGGTCGAAGCCACACCGGGTCGCGTCATTTTCAACGGGATAATCCCTGAAGATTTCGGGTTTTACAACGAGACTGTTGACAAAAAGAAACTGGAAACTCTGGTGGAAGAGATATACAAAAGATGGGGAAATCACCAGACTGCCATGTTTTTGGACAAGTTGAAGAATATCGGATTTGAGTACGCCACCTTGTCCGGCGTCACTGTGGGCATAGACGATATGGTCATTCCTTCAGAGAAAAGGGATCTTATAGAAAAAGCAGTCAAAGAGATTGAGAAGATACAAAAACAGTACGAAAAAGGATTGATCACCAACGGCGAACGGTACAACAAAGTCATAGACACCTGGACCCGCACCACCACCGAGGTTGGCCAGGCTATGTTCGCCAATCTGAGCTCGGATCAAAGAGGTTTTAATCCCGTCTTCATGATGGCAGATTCCGGAGCTCGGGGGAGCAAGGATCAGATAAGACAGCTGGCCGGCATGAGAGGTCTCATGGCCAAGCCTCAGAAAAAGATCACGGGACAGATAGGCGAGATTATCGAATCCCCGATTACTGCCAATTTCAGAGAAGGGCTTACCGTGATGGAGTATTTCATTTCCACCCACGGGGCCAGGAAGGGATTGGCTGATACCGCGTTGAAGACCGCGGATGCGGGATACCTGACTAGAAGACTGGTGGACGTTGCCCAGGATGTGATCATCACCGAACGGGACTGCGGCACCATCTTGGGTTTGAACATCAGTGCCTTGAAGGAAGGGGAGGAGATAATCGAATCCCTGAAGGACAGAGTCCTGGGTCGGGTTGCCCTGGAGGATGTGATCGATCCCATCACTAATGAGATTCTGGTTCGTTCAGGGGAAGAGGTGAATGAGGAAGCAGCTTCGAGAATAGAGGAGAGTGCCATCGACTCGGTGCGTATCAGATCTGTTCTGACCTGTGAATCAAAAAGAGGGGTCTGCGCCAAATGCTACGGCCGGAATTTAGCTACCGGGAAGATGGTAGATTTAGGGGAGGCGGTGGGGGTGATAGCTGCTCAAAGCATCGGAGAGCCGGGCACCCAGCTCACCTTAAGGACTTTCCACATCGGAGGTACCGCCGCGAGAATTGCTGAACAGTCTAAGGTGACCGCCAAGACGGACGGAAAGGTAAGCTTCAGGCGGGTAAAGATGGTCGGCAAAGGCGAAGACTACGAGGTGGTTCTGAGCAGAGAGGGCGAACTCCATCTTTTGGATGACAAGAAAAGGATCAGAGCCAGATACAATGTCCCCTATGCTGCCAATGTCAGGGTCAAGGACAAGAGCATGGTGGATAAAGGAGACACCCTTTTCGAGTGGGATCCTTATACCAACATCATACTGTCGGAGCATTCCGGCAAAATCAGTTTCCTGGATGTTATTGAAGACGTCACCTTCCGTGAGGAATTGGACGAGACCACAGGGCTGAGACGAAGGGTGATAGTGGAGCAAAGGGATAAAACCCTGCGACCTCGAATTTGCATATTCGACAGCCGCTCCAGGAAAATAGCTACCTACTCCATTCCCACCAGAGCTTATCTTTTGGTCCATGACGGAGACAAAATCGAAGCCGGTGACGTCTTAGTCAAGCTGCCTCGCGAGATCAGCAAAACCAGAGACATAACGGGCGGTCTGCCGCGGGTGGCGGAGCTTTTCGAGGCCAGAAGACCCAAGGATCCAGCTGTGGTGTCCGAGATAGATGGACTAGTAGAGTTCGGGAAGATAATTCGTGGTGCCACTCAGGTCTTCGTCAAGGGAGAGACTGAGGAACAGGAATATCTGATCTCCCACGGAAAACACCTGAGAGTTCATCCCCACGATGCGGTGGAAGCCGGTGACAGGTTGTGCGAAGGTCCCATTGATCCTCACGATATTCTGAGAATCAAAGGCCCCAACGCAGTACAGGAGTACCTGGTGAACGAAATTCAGGAGGTCTACAGATTACAGGGGGTAAAGATTAATGACAAACATATTGAGGTAATCGTGCGGCAGATGCTGCAAAAGGTCAAGGTGGAAGATATCGGAAGCACCAACTTCCTCGAAGGAGAACAGGTGGACAAGAACCGGTTCAAGGAGGAAAACGAAAGGGTGATCGCAGAGGGTGGCGAGCCTGCCACGTTCCAGCCGCTGCTTTTAGGAATCACCAAGGCTTCCCTGACCACCGACAGCTTCATCTCCGCAGCCTCGTTTCAGGAGACCACCAGGGTGCTGACGGAAGCTGCCATTAATGGCAAGACGGATTACCTTTTGGGACTCAAGGAAAACGTGATCATAGGTCATTTGATCCCTGCAGGTACAGGCCTGGAGAGATACAGAAGTGTTGAGGTGAGGGAAGAGGAGGAAGAGGAGGAAAAAGAGCTGGAGACGATCGAAGAAAAGACTTGACATGGAATTTGGGAGTGTTATAATAATAGTTTAACGTTTTGGAGGAGCTCAGTTGCCGACTATATCACAACTGATAAGAAAAGGCAGAAAGAGAATCATCAAGAAGATATCTACCCCGGCTCTTACCGGTTCGCCCCAAAAAAGGGGTGTGTGTACCCGGGTCTACACCTCTACTCCAAAGAAGCCAAACTCGGCCCTGCGGAAAGTTGCCCGGGTGAGGTTAACCAGTGGGTTCGAGGTGACCGCCTACATCCCGGGAGAAGGACATAATCTCCAGGAACACTCCATCGTTTTGATCCGCGGCGGAAGGGTCAAAGATTTGCCAGGGGTAAGATATCACATAATCAGGGGAACTTTGGATACCTCCGGGGTGACCGACAGAAAAAAAAGCCGGTCCAAATATGGTGCCAAGAAAGCTAAGAAATAAAAGAAGAGGATCAAGCTTTTATGCCCAGACGAAAAAAAGTCGAAAAAAGAAAACTGCCACCTGATCCCAGATTTAAATCGGTTCTGGCTACTCAGTTCATCAACAACCTGATGAGGCAAGGTAAGAGAAGTACATCCGAAAAGATCTTCTATCAGGCCATCGATCTGGTGCAGACAAAAACGGGTCAACCCGGATTGGATCTTTTCCAGAAAGCCCTGAACAACGTGAAGCCCATTGTGGAGGTTAAATCAAGAAGAGTTGGCGGAGCCACCTATCAGGTACCGGTCGAGGTCAGGTATGAGCGACAGACAGCCCTGGCTATCCGCTGGCTGATAAGCTTTGCCACAGAAAGAACAGGAAAAACCATGGCCGAGAAATTAGCCGTCGAGCTTATTGCTGCCTCCAAGAATGAGGGAGGCGCCATTAAGAAGAGGGAGGATACCCACAGAATGGCTGAAGCAAATAAGGCCTTCGCCCATTTCAGATGGTGATTCGAGAGGACTTAAAGAAGTGAGGCGACAAACCCGAGAGATCTCCACGCCTTTGCCGACGAAAGCCCGATTTTTTGAGTGGAGCTTTTTTATGTCAAGAAAATATCCTTTAGAAAGAATACGAAACATAGGGCTGATGGCACATATAGACGCCGGCAAGACCACCACCACGGAGAGGATTCTCTATTACACCGGCAAGACCCATCGTATGGGTGAGGTGGACGAGGGCGCTGCGGTCATGGACTGGATGGACCAGGAGAAGGAAAGAGGAATCACCATCACCTCTGCCGCTACTACTTGCTTCTGGAACAACCACAGGATCAACATAATCGATACGCCGGGGCACGTCGATTTCACTGCCGAGGTGGAAAGGTCCTTGCGGGTCTTAGACGGAGTAATCGCCATCTTCTGTGGTGTGGGAGGCGTGGAACCCCAATCGGAGACTGTATGGAGGCAGGCAGATAGATATCGTGTTCCCAGGCTGGCCTTCGTCAACAAGATGGACCGGGTTGGTGCCGATTTCCACAACACGGTGCATATGATCAAAAAACGTTTGGGTGGCAATGCTATTCCCATTCAATTACCGGTAGGACAGGGGGATATCTTTACCGGCATCATAGATCTTTTAACCATGAAACTGAGAGTCTATCACGAGGAAACCCTGGGAGCTACTTTTGAGGATCAGCCTATTCCACAAAGCCTGGTCGAACATTGTAACAGGAAAAAAGAGGAACTTCTGGGGGCGGTCTCAGATTATGACGAGAAGCTGCTGGGGAAATTCGTCAACGACGAACCTATCGACCCGTCTGACATAAAGTCTGCCCTGAGGAAGGCCACTCTGGACGTGAAGGTGGTCCCGGTTCTTTGTGGATCAGCTTTTCGGAACAAGGGGATACAAAAGCTGCTGGATGCCGTGGTCGATTTCCTCCCTTCGCCGTCGGATCTGCCGCCAGTCAAAGGAAAAGATCCCCAAAAGGAGACACAGGAGCAAAGAAAGCCAAGCGATCAGGAGCCCTTTGCAGCCTTGGCTTTTAAAATCAGGTCTGATCCCTACGTGGGGAGACTGACCTACCTGAGAGTTTACTCCGGGGGTCTGAAAGCTGGTTCGGCTCTTTTGAACAGTTCCAGAAATCGCAAGGAAAGAGTTTCCAGGCTTTTGCAGATGCACGCTGACAAAAGAGAAGATATTCAAGAGGTCTCGGCCGGGGACATTGCGGCTGCCGTAGGCCTGAGATTCACTTCAACCGGTGATACCCTCTGCGATTCCAAATCTCCCATAATTCTTGAGATGATGAGCTTTCCCGAACCGGTCATCTTTATCGCCATCGAGCCTAGGACCAAGGCTGACCAGGATAAGTTGTCGGATGTTCTCGCCCGGCTCTCCGACGAGGATCCCACCTTCAAGGTGAGCATAAATGAAGAGACTAATCAGACTATCATCTCCGGGATGGGGGAACTTCATCTTGAGGTTCTGGTGGAGAGAATGATCAGAGACTTCGGAGTCAAAGCCAATGTAGGCAGACCCCAGGTGGCCTACAAAGAGACCATATCCCTGTCCGGAAAGGGTGAAGGGAAGTTCATAAAGCAGACCGGAGGACGAGGACACTTTGCAGTGGTAACAGTTGAGGTGCGGCCAGCGCCCAGGAGCAAGGGGTTCCTTTTCGAAAGTCACATATCGGGAGGATCCATTCCTGCAAAGTTCATTCCCTCGGTTGAGACCGGGGTGAAGCAGGCGCTGGAAAACGGTCCCCTGGCAGGTTATCCTCTGGTTGATCTCAAAGTAGTCCTTTTGGACGGGAAATTTCACGAGGAGGATTCGACCGATTTGGCTTTCAAGATAGCGGGCTCCATGGCCCTCCAGGAAGCGATCAGCAGAGCAGCGCCCAGACTCCTGGAGCCTCTGATGGATGTGGAGGTGGTAGTGCCGGAGGAGTATATGGGCGAGGTGATTAACGATTTGAACAGCAGGAGAGGGAAAATCCTGGGGATAGCCCCCCGGGTCGATGCTCAGGTTATCTCTGCCATGGCTCCCCTCTCGGAGCTCTTTGGATATGCCACCGCCTTAAGATCCCTTTCTCAGGGAAGGGCGATTTACACCATGGAGTTTTCTCGCTACGAGGAGGTTCCCGAGAGCATATCCGAAAGGATAATAACCAAGATAAGAGGTTTTTAGATAGATGAATCCCAAAAATCTTGGAGGTAGATAGATGGCCAAGCCGAAATTTATGAGGACCAAGCCGCATGTGAACATAGGTACCATAGGACATGTGGATCATGGGAAGACGACGTTGACGGCGG
>Ga0209636_10009251_pt1 | contig 10047 bp, 10 predicted proteins | sample DeeMarSWOR152_54_FD_187464 | JGI IMG/M metagenome (GOLD analysis project Ga0209636, IMG submission 187464) | Marine sediment microbial communities from White Oak River estuary, North Carolina - WOR-1-52-54 (SPAdes) (version 2) | ecosystem: Environmental > Aquatic > Marine > Intertidal zone >... | reverse complement strand
GAATTTTATGATTGCAGCTGAAGATGCTTATGGTAATGAGGATCTGTATTATCATATAAAGGTACTTGCGATTCTATATGACGCTTCAGAACAAGCAGCTACTACGACGACGACGACGACAACGACGACAACGACAACAACAACGATCCCAGGTTCCTCAACTCCTTACCAAGGGTTAATTGAGCTATTAATATTTGGAGGCGCCGTAGTTGTTTTGACTGGAGGATTTATATTATGGCGTTATCGCATATCTCGTACATACAAGTCGCTAACAAGAGAAGAAATCAAATCTGTTAAGCAGGCCAAAACCTTCCAAAAGGAAAAGGATCATTTAAGAGAGTTACGAAAACTGACCGAATCTGTCGCAGATTCAGATGCCACTCCAGAAAAGACTGAGGTTAAATTTCGCCCTCGTCGTCGTTAGATACTACAGAATTATAGTGTTTAATTAAGCATACATCCAGAAGAATAGAGAGAACGATATGCAATGTCAAAAAAACTATTAGAAGGATTATGGAAATCAGAAAAAGCGAAAATCATCGCATCTTTGCCCAAAACAAAAAAGTCTTTGACAAAGCTTCTCTCCCATCCTGTGATTGTGCTTAACAACGGGGAAGAATCATATGTGCAAATCTCAGAACTCGAACTGATGAAAAGATTAGTCCCAGACGTTTTAAATGATCAGTTGATGTTACCGTTCATTTTTCAGAAGAGAAAGAGCCAATACTATGTCTTAGGGGAAAAGCTTGAAAAGTGGGCGATAGAAAAAATCCTTGGGTTAACAAATTCTACTCCATTTCTGCTTGAGGTGTTCTTACCTAGGTCAAGTTACTTTGCGCATCACTTCAAACAGATTCAATCAAGGATCCCAACATTAGTATTTCTAACGTTTTACGTAAATACTTCGAACTAAATAATTTGCAGTTTTTTTACTCATTTTTTTTGGAAATATGGAACTGAAATTATCACCATCTCAGAGCTATTAGTGACGGTAACGGGCTAATTGATGACCTCATGTGATTAAAATTGCTGTATCTTTTATTAATTTTAATACCATACCTTGTTAGTACAACATAACATTCTGGCTATCAGGTTTATCTTCTATTGTGGTTGATTTTATCCCAGAAGAAAGAATGCGAATCAAATCATTCCTTGTGAGTAAAAAAATTCGAATTTTTTCTGCTAGGGAACGCGCGGGGTCTGAAAAGAGATTTGTTACAATTAGCATCTTTGATAAAACCCGACTATTTTTCATGATCTTTTCCGCACGGATAATGATATCAACACCAACAGCACGTTTCCAGTCTTTAATGATAACTCCAATACCTTCGTTCTCATCACCATTTTGGATAATGAGATTGATTTGACTGTCTCCATGGTGATGAAAATCTCGATTAACAATCAAATTACGTTGTCGACAATATTCGAGGGTTAGCTCCTCTAATCCAAGTAACTGATAATTATTCTTCACGATTAATCCCTTCAAATACAATTAGAGCATCTTCTGTCGTAGTTGATTCGAATGCAAGATGCTCAAGAATACCAAAAATCGCTTTATTTGGTCGATAGGCCTTCTCTCTTTTATCTCGATCCGTTGATTGCTCATAGATCAGATTACTACTTAATAAATCTCCTAAGTGGTGACTTATCGTACTTTTTGTTTTATTCATTAAAATGGTCAGTTCTTTATGTATGATATACTCCCGTTTTTCTAGTGGAAGAAACTCGTTCTGAACGTCTCGTACAAGAATTTCACGTAAAATTGGTGATTTACTTGAAGGAAAATGGTTTAAAGCTTCTGGATTAATTCCAAAGGTGTAACGTATATCTTCCACATTTAGAGAAAATCTTAGGGTTTCATCTAAGATTCTTATGGCTATTCCTGGATTACCATAGGATAAGTTTGCTATATTCTGAATAATTTCATCAGAGATTGGTGATGTAAAAGTGCCCCTATAACAGATATGGAGACGTTTTTGAAGGATATTACTGATATCTACTGAATTCAAGTAGGGCATTGGTAAAAAATGTTGATAAGTTTTATCACCTCTTTGAATGCAAAGGCGACGATAAATTTCAAATTCAGTACTATCCATAATTGCAATGATTTTGGGTGAGAGATGATCTGTAGGTGGTTTTAATGTCAAAAGTTTGGGAAGCGATTTGTGTAGATGGAAAGCCTTGTCAAGAAAGATGACATCCTCTGCCTCCATATTTAAACTGGAAGATAAGGCTTCATTGGGTTGAAATGAGCGTTCTGTAAAAAAAGTAGATGCATCTTGATAATTAGCTGAAACTTCTAACTTCTGACTGTATTCTTTAAAAATCTGGGCAAAAATTGTTTTTCCACTACCCCGTGGTCCCTTGAAAAACAATAGATCCTTTGTAGGTTCGTGGATGAAATCGATGATTTTCGCAATCAGTGTTTCGATTTGAGGATTTTCTCCATAAAAGGCTTTAGGTTGTTGGAGAGGAAGTAATGGATCACAAGGATCACAGATATAACCTAATTTCCTCCACTTCTTCTTTTCTTTTACCTTCCTTGCAGCAGATTCAAATATCGCACTGATTTCAGGATCTAGTCCCGTATCTTTCATGATTTCTTCCTCCTCGGCAAGAAAATAGCTGTTGGTTCTATACGATACTTTTTTTGTCTCAATCGCTGATAAACAGTGATGATTTCCAACGCACTAGTCATATGGGAATCCCAGTCAACATAGAAAATCTTTGAACGAGCATCATGTACATCATCCTTTGCTTTTAAGATTGGAATGGGAAGAGTGGAGGTCAAAGGCTTGAGATGATAATTCATTGTTGAGAGATTCACAGCAAAAAGATCAGCTAGATCGGAGCTACGTAAACCATCTACTCCTGTAGCTGGAAAAAAGAATCTCTCCTGTAATTGATGGCCAAGAATAGCTGCAATTATATCTCGTCGTTTTGAGGTGATTAAGTTTATTGTTTCCTCCGAGGTGTCTTTGTCAACAGATTCTACAAGTTCTACGGCTTCAGTATAACCTTCCTGTTCTAAAACCGCGTTAATAATTCGGGTTGTCACTTTATCAATATCTTGAACAATTAATTCCTTTAAACAGTCCGCAGCGAGCTGTAAGGCTACTGTGGGAACACCTAGGCTATAATCAGCGATTGTATCAATAGCTTTAGCTGAAATAAGATCCATTGGGTTTCTGGCAACACTTAATCGCTGCATTATCAGTCTTCTAATTTCGGTTTTAGAGAAAACAGGGAAAAAGAAATATTCAGGATTGAAAAGGGATAGAAATTCCCGTGCGAGAATTTTATGAGTGTCTTCAGAGAGGATCGATAAAGTTATACTGTTAACAAAACCGATGATTATGACCCCATTCTCAGCTCGGGCCTCGATGTCGGCTATGAACTGTTTAATACGTGGGATAGCAGGGGTACCAGTAATAGTGTAGTCCAGATCATCAATGAAAATGATAAGAGGCTTATCAACGAGTTTAATTTTACTAAGGAACTTCTCATAAGTCTCTAATGTCTTTGAAGATGAACTAAATTGAACCTCAATGGGTTCTCCCCAGGAAGATAAGTCGGTATAAACGGTCACATAATCCTGAAAACCGATTTGATCCCACTCTCTATCGAAATGACGGGCTAAATAAGATTTTCCACTACCTCTTAAGCCATGAGCAAGTAAATGACGAAAAGGGGATAAAGGTTCCTCTTCAAAGAGACGAATAGCATTTCCAACTAGGATGGCAAAGTCTAAAAGAACTTTTTCTCGTGCAACAAAGAAATCAGGATTGTTAAGATCTGCATCTGATCTGAATGGATCCTGAGTTAAACCAAATCGTTCAAAGGGGGTTTTTTTGGCAAGTTGGCCAGAACGTCCTGCTTTCAAAGCCTCTTTAATCTTGTCAGCTAGTTTTGTCATTTGTAGATCCTCTATCCAACCAACTTCATATATCAAAATACTATGGCATACTCATCAAACTAATATATCTTTTTTAACATACTAGTTTTGTACTCTATAAAGGAATTAGTGACGAGCATGTTCTTGGCATTGCATACCTGTATCAGTTCATTCTTATTTGATGACATGCAGAGTAGTGAGTTCGATTTTTGGATTTTCCGAACGCAATCGAATCAAATCGAACTATTCGAACTATTCATATATATACCTTTCTGAAATGAACTTCACCCTTCCTGAAACAGCAGGAGGCCCGTTTTTTCCGTTTTTCGTATCTATAAATTAAGTACGATATATACATAATGTGCTGATCGAACTAGTTTTTTTTCGAAGAAATGGTATTCAGGTCAGAATTTGAGATTAATTAGATTTTTTTTTCCGACAATTTGTCTTATAAGCTTTTTCATAGTTTAATAAAATGATAAATGTGCTTTTAAGACTAATTTTACCTTTTTTTTATAAATCCATCATTTTTAGCCAAGTTCTTCATCATTAAATTATCATTGTGGTCTTTTTTTTTCTGATATTTTCTTCGCAAATCTGATGTGATATCCATTAATATGATTCATAGTTCCTTTCTGTTATTCCGGCCTATTTAGTTAGCTTTAAGAATAAGTTCCTCCTCTTTCGAAATGAAGGATTTCTTTTGTCTGATGATGCCCTGAGCATAGAAGGATTATTAAAGACGGCCCTGAATTACGGAAAACAGTATTTATATCGTACTCTCTCTAACATCCTTAAAGAATGGTCTTTGGATCCCTTTCTCGAAGATAATCTGTTTCAATAATTATTATTGATTTTTAAGTGGTCTATTTTTACTGTATGATGTTCTTTCTTTAGAATTATTTTCAAGCAGATTATTACAATTTTATTCAAAACCTATCATTATTCTTTAACATTTTTAACAAAAAAGATAACCTGAACTCACCCCGTTTTGATAGATTTTGACTAGACTCATGGTGAATCATTTTGAGTAACTTTTTCACTGCTGAATTTCTTTTTTAACTCTTTCATTAATTCCATTTTGAGTGATCCTACGCTAAAGCCTGAAGAGACTGGACGAGAGAGAGGAGTTCTCTCTTTCTTTCGTTGTTGAAATGCAAACGCTGCAAGATCTTCTACCTCTATATCTTCTGATATTTCAATGGAATCTTCTTCAGGAATTTCTGTAGACTTAGCTGAAGGCATTAGTTTTTTTGTTAAGGTTGTGGAAGGAGGAGGGGGAGGTGGTGGCGGAGGGATCCTAACATCACCTGATAGGATTGGTGGGTATTTGGTTGGTTCAACTATGGATTCTTGTGTTGGTTGTTCTATTTCTTCAATAGTCCTTTTTTCTGTTACTTGTGATAGCTTAGATAATTCTGATAATCCTTTATTAGAAGCACTAAATAGAAGATCCTCAAATTCCGTTAATTTTTGATCAATTGCCCCGAATCTTAACTGGCTGCTTGAAATTAGAGCGTCAACCACTACTAAAAACGTGGACATAAAATCAGAAAGAATACCTGTCAGATCTGAAATCTTTTCTATTTTTCTATCTGGTTGTTCTTGAATCATATCCTTGAGATGTTCAATTACGAATTCTAAGCTCTCATCTTCAGGAACCAATGACAGTACTCCTGTGATTTATTTTCTAAGTATAGCTCGTGGATTGCGTCGAAGAAGTTTTTCTTCATTCGAAAGTGATGGCTGCCATTCGTTTTTTTTCATTTTTTTCGTTCCTTTCTTGATTTTCTTAAAAATTTCTTCGTGAAACTTCAAAGAAGCTGCGAAGAGGATCAATACTCGCACGAGAACATTATCGACTAGACGTTCATCAGTGGATTTTAGGCTGATGTCATATCGTCCCCCTACATCAAATTTTTTTCCATCAATTTTGCCGAATTGTATATCCCCAATGCCATTTATCACCCGATAATCAATTCCAAGTCCCATCTTATGCTTTAAAATAATTGGAATAAATCCTTCTTCATCGTCGATACGGAAAACAAACCATTCTGGAACGAACCATCCGCCACGAATTTTGTTCAGTGGAATTAAGTACTCGTAATCATCAATCATTAAGTTAAAACTGGGAAAATCATGTCGTGCAGATAATGAACGAGTGAACTCTCTCCCGACCATTTCTTCTAGGGTTCCTTGATAATACATTGATTTAGAAAAAAGTTTAATAACTAAACGTCTTTCTAAGTTATCTTTCTCTTCATCCCACAGACTTTTTCGATAACCAACGTATCCAATGGTCTGGTCTTCACCTTTCTTTTTTTCAATAACTTCACCAAAAAGTTCAAGATCTCTTGTAAATTGGCGAGATTTAGCCATATATTCTTCTTTTTGTTTTATTCCAACAATTTCCCCATGTAATCTCGTCTTCCAGAGATCTAGGGTGATTTTACGTTCTATTTCAGTAATAGATGTTGCTTCTTCCTGAGGTACTTCTTTTTCGGTCATTTTTATCACTTTCTTCCATAAATGCTAAGTTTTAATGAATTATCTGATCCCCCATTTTTAAAGATATTTTTCTGTATGTTTATATTCTCATTTATTTTTTTTTCTCGGAAAAATAGGCTATTAATGGTATATTAGCTTTTTAATTTCTACTAATTCTCATTTTGTGAAAATTACTTCCCATAAACAGGAATTATCGCAATTCCCTTCTTTATCTTTCTATATAATCTCTTGAATGTGGAATATAAAGAAGATCTCCTATTTATAACCGTTTAATACTATCTCAAGTGCTGTCTAGATTTTTTAAGCGAAGTTATTTAATCAAAATGTTTGATTGACGAATAAAAAATGCTTAATAATCACGGGAAAATGTTTCATTGAGAATTTTTTTCAATTAGTTTCTGTGAGTTAGTCTATTTTGGATGAGTCATTAATTACCACTGCTGAACCACGAATCTACCAACAGGTCATCTTTTCTGAGTGTGTAACAAATTCAGGGAATACTCTCGTCGTCCTTCCAACAGGTTTAGGTAAAACAGTTATTATGGCTTATTTATCAGCTTATTACTTAAAGAAGGATCCTACAACAAAAATTCTCATTTTAACTCCAACCAGACCACTTGTTCATCAGATTAAGGAAATGATGTGTGAATTCATTGGTAATTTGCCTTCTGATATGGTTCTTGAGGTATCAGGAGAAGTTCCTCCTCCAAAACGGAAAGAAAGCTATCCCAATGCCAAGATTATTGTGGGTACACCCCAAACAATCGAAAATGACCTAACTTATGATCGTCTAGAATTTCAAAAAATCGGTTTACTTTGTGTCGATGAGGTTCATAGAGCTACTGGTGATTATGCGTACGTAGGAATAGCTGCTCAAGCTAAATGTCAGATTATAGGGTTTACTGCAACACCGGGGAATAATCCAGAGAAAATTCTTGAAATGTGTGAGAACCTCAGAATTACTAAAGTATCCGTAACAGATACTACTGATTTGGACGTTAAAAAATATATTTCTATACATACTCCGAAAGTTATCTGGATAAAGCTTCCTGAGGAATATAAAGCGGTTCTCAAAACTCTAGAGGACTATCAGGATGAACTAATTCTTTCTCTAAAAGAACAAATACCAGAATTTCTAGATTTCAAATATATAGGAAAAAAAGAAGCCTTAGGGATTCACCAACAAGTTGTAAAGCTTACTAAGCAGGATTCTAAATTTGGGGGATTATTAATTTTCAGTTCAAATTTAATTCGAGTGCAACATCTAAAAGAACTCGTAGAAAGTCAGGGGTTTCCTCAAGCGTTTAATAGCCTGCAAAAATGGCGTCGAAAGACCTCATCAAAAGCCCTAAGGATATTTTTGGAAGATCATAGAATAATTGCCCTTGAGAAAGTATTATCAGAAAAATCGTTAATTCATCCTAAACTTCGACACCTAATAGATGAAATTACTGATGTTCTAAAAATGACCACTTCCCAGGACTCTAGGATCATTATATTCAGTAATTATCGCGATACAATTCGATTCCTAAATATAGAATTGTCTAAGTGCAACATTGAAACTGGAATCTTCATTGGTCATTCAAGCTCGAAGGATGATAAAGGATTAACCCAAAAACAACAACTTGAAGTTGTTGAGGAATTCAAACGAGGTGACTTACAGATTCTTCTAAGCACTTCAGTTGGTGAGGAGGGATTAGATGTTGGAAATTGCGACCTGGTCGTGTTTTATGATTCGGTACCTTCTGTTATCAGAGCAATTCAGCGACGAGGAAGAGGACGGAAGAAGAAATCGCGAGTTATCCACCTAGTCACCAAGGATACTCGCGATGAGTCTATGTACTGGGCAATTAAGAGAAAGAACAAGAAAATGAAAGAATTCCTAAAAAATGACTTACAAATTATATTAGAAAATAAGGAAACTCACGATAGTATCAAAACTTTGGATAAGTTCTTTGTAAAACAAGAAGAAAAGGATCCAATCGACCCTCAAACTTCAGTACCTCTAGTTATTATCGATACTCGTGAAGCTACAAGTCGTATTCCCAAATTACTAAAACGGAATGGAGCTCTTCTACAATCTCAAGAGCTAGAAGTGGGTGATTACGTTCTTTCAAACCGCTTGGTAGTAGAACGGAAAACCTATTCAGATTTTGTGAGTTCTATAATAGATGGAAGATTGTTTCAACCCTCATCCCCAGGACAACAATCCCAATTATCAAAACTTGCACAACAAAGATTGCCTTTATTACTGATTCAGTTGGAATCCGAAGTAATAGAACGACAAATTCACATAAACAGTATCATGGGTGCTATTAGTTCAATAATCCTTGACTTCCAAATTCCTGTAGTTTTTACCCGAAATGATTCGGAAACTGCAACACTTCTGTTTCAATTGGCAAAACGTGAACAAAGAGATACCCCTGCAGAATTTTCATTGCCAACAATATCAAAAAAAGAACAAAATATTAAAGAAATTCAAATGTTCATGTTGGCTGCCATCCCTGGAATTAATTTTACAAAAGCGAATAATTTGTTGGATAAATTTAAAACTATTCAGGCTGTCGCTTCAGCTAATTTAGATGAATTAACTACTGTTCCACAAATTGGGATAAAACTCGCTACTCGAATTCAAACTGTCTTTAGGTCTCCAGGGGATCGTACTCTCCCATGATTTCTCCCTCTAGATCATCTTCATATTTTTTTTTCAATCGCTATTTCATCCAGTTTAGAGTAGAATATTTGAAGAGTCTTTTTTATGTGAGCAGCAAAAGCAGTTTGTTTTTTACGAAATTCTTGAATATCATCTTCAAGTGACTTAAGTGACCCTTCAACTGCCTGAATTCGACTCTTTACAGTTTTATTTGAATGTGTACCTTCAATTTCAGCCAAGCGTGTTTCAATACGAGCTAGATTCTTCCCTATTTTTTCCAAATCATTCTCAAATCCTGTTAAGAGGATTTTTAATCCTTTTGAGGTAATTAACTTTCCCCAAGGAGTGTCTACAACAAGTTCCTCATCATCCACTTATAGAACCCCTGCTTCTTGGTTGAATAGTTAGGTATTCTTGCTTTTTAGGTAAAACATCACTATTTAAATTTATGTAATCAGTATTTTATGAAGTTAATATTAAGAATTAGCAAAGGTTTTTGAAGCTATGAAGATTGGAGTTCTTTCGAGAAAGCATCACAGGCGAGACGGATAATGTCATCTAAGACTAATCTAGTGGATCTCAATTGCGAACCCTGCTCAATTTGCAAGAAGGCAATTCCTTTAAAGATGAATAAGAATGATTATAAACCTTCAATCTCCGGAGTGTGTCAAGTTGTTGACATCCATGGTCTCCACGATTCAGAAGAGAAACATGTGCGTATTCTTTATGTTGATGAACGTTTTTCTGTTCGTAGTATCTCTGTGATTACTACAATTGCCGATAGAAAGCGTTAGCATCCCGTTGAAATGGTTTTAGGGGTTAGGGCTGCAGTTTTGATAGTACATCATTTTTAATGCTCACTGGCATTGATTCCCCCCCTTCTTTGAACCAAAAGAAGAAAGGAAGAGTGATAAACAGCTCTGTAGCATAGAATGGGAGGATAATCATAGCAAGAAAAGAAAAGTGGATGATTTGATCATAAGTAGGTTGT
>Ga0209636_10009250_pt1 | contig 10048 bp, 9 predicted proteins | sample DeeMarSWOR152_54_FD_187464 | JGI IMG/M metagenome (GOLD analysis project Ga0209636, IMG submission 187464) | Marine sediment microbial communities from White Oak River estuary, North Carolina - WOR-1-52-54 (SPAdes) (version 2) | ecosystem: Environmental > Aquatic > Marine > Intertidal zone >... | reverse complement strand
AGTCGATTTTCCAAAGCTTATTAGGCTTAACCCAGGGTGGCCGCACAAAACTCGCGGCAATTGCGCTATCGCCTTGACGATCGAAACTCAAGATCACAAAATTCTGTCCATCAAAAAAACCATTCTCAATACGGTCAATGAGCTAGCCGAGCTCTACATCGAAACCACAAATCCTGGCGTTGTTTTTTATCCAAACGAAAAAATCCCACAAAAACTCAAGACATTCTCCAAAAAAGTTGTGCAAGATGTGGCGACGATCGATGAAACCGAAACCCTTGCTAAGGAGCTCGGTGCCGAGGTGCACAAGTTTAAGCTTGGGCGGGGGATCATCGGCGCGCTAGCGGCAATTGGCAACACGCTCGAGCGGGACTGGACCTTTGAGTTGGTGGTGTACCGTACAAAAAGGAACTGGGGAACATCACGAAGGATGAGCGCCAAGTCCGTCCGCGAGATGAATGCTAAAACCTATCCAAACACATTTGATAACCTCGACCCGGCCACCGATGAGATTCGAATCACACCACACACACCATGCCCGATCCTCTACGGCATTCGGGCCGAGAGCCCTGAAGCAGCAATTAAAGCGCACAAAATCATCCAAGCGCTCGAACCAATTGAACGTTTGATCATCTACAAGACGAACCAGGGCACGGACGAACACTTAAGGCACGCAAAGATCGTCGAAATCAAACCTTATTGGTCTGTGATCGTCGATGCTGTGGTTTGTAGGAAGCCAAGGGTGATCACTGGCGGGCACATCATCTTCCGAATCCGCGATGAAACAGGTGAGATCGATTGTGCCGCATATGAGCCCACGCGACAGTTCAGGAACGTAGCGAAAAATTTGGCAGTTGGGGATAAGGTAAGGGCTTACGGCGGGGTGAAGGAAAAGCCAGAGCTGCCGCTGACGATAAACCTCGAAAAGCTCTCGGTGCTCGAACTTGTGCCAATTTTGAAGAAGGTCAACCCGAATTGTCCGAAATGTGGCAAAAAGATGAAGTCAGAGGGGAAAGGCAAAGGATATTCATGCAAGAGATGTAAGACTAGATTTCCGGCTGGGGCTGCAAAGCTCGTCGAGGTGCCGCGCGAAATCAAACTGGGCGCATTTGAGGTGCCCCCGAGAGCCCGCAGGCATCTTGCCAAGCCTCTAATTAGAGTAGGGCCTCTGGAGCGCGTGTACTGATGCGCAAGAAGATAGAACACATCGAAATTGAGCCCGCCATGCAAGTAAAAGAACTTGTTGATCGCATGGGCAAGTCTGGTGTATTCAGCGCCGGCCGCCTTGCTGAAGCTGTTGATGTCTACCAAGACATGATAAAAAACGATGCGACAATTTTCATGGGCATTGGAGGGGCCCTTGTACCAGGAGGGTTACGCCAGATATTGGCCAATGTGATATACAAAGGTTTAGTCAATGTTATAGTCACAACTGGTGCAAATGTCACGCATGACTTGATTGAGTCCTTTGGAGGCCAGCACCTGCGGGGTGAGCCGGCTGTCGATGATACAAGGCTGCGCGAACAAGGCATCAGTCGGATATATGACGCTTATGTACCACAAAAGGCATTTGAGCTCTTCGAGGACCGAATCCAGCCCCTGCTCGCAGAGGTCACGAAGACCGACACACGTGTGTCATCGACAAAGCTACTCCGCGAGATAGGGCTGCACCTCGACGATCGAACCTCATTCCTAAGGGCTGCGGCGAAACGAGATATCCCAGTCTTCGCGCCAGCGCTTGCGGACTCCATCCTCGGGCTCCAAGCGTGGCTTTACTCGCAGGACCACGAGCTCATCATCGATAGCCTTCTCGATGTGCGAGAGATGGTGGAGTTAGCGAGCGTGGCAAAAAAGTCCGGAGCTATCCTTCTCGGCGGAGGCGTGCCCAAGAACTTCGTGCTTCAGAGTATGTTGCTGACCCCCCGCGAGTTCGAATACGCAATTCAAATCACCATGGACAGACCGGAACATGGGGGGCTAAGCGGGGCGACGCTCGAGGAAGCTAAATCATGGGGTAAGATCGCACCTAACGCGAGGCTCGCCACCGTGATCGGAGACACGACCGTGATCTTCCCTCTACTCATCACCGCCTTGCTCGGGAGACTCGGCAAATGACCGTCATCGGGCTCGATTTGGCGGGCTTGCCCTCAAAGCCCACTGGCTTCGCATCACTCCTCAACCGTAAATTTAAGACGGGCTTGGTTTACTCCGATGAAGAGATACTCGATCCTTGTTTACGTAAACGCCCAGCCTTGGTCGCTATCGACGCACCACTTGGCCCGCCCTTGAGTGGCAACCTCAGACAGGCAGACAGGCTTTTGATCGGGCGAGGTTTCCGAGTTTTCCCGCTAACATTTGCAAGCATGAAGGAGCTGACCTCGAGGGGGATTCACATAGCTGGTGAACTTCGGGAAAATGATATTAAAATCATTGAGGTTCATCCCCGCACCTCCGGCAAAATCTTTTTCGGGACCTCTGAAAGGCGGGCATGGCTTTCGAATCTCGGACAAAAAAGATGGATTGTCAGTCAAAAGATGAGCGAGCACGAGGCTGATGCCGTGATGGCAGCGCTAACCGCTTGGCTACATTTGAGGGGAAAGACGGAGGAGGTTGGCATGGCTGCGGAGGGCACGATAGTCATCCCTCGCTGGCCTTTGCGAGCGCTCGGACGCGGCCGGCCGTTTGACAGAGGCTCGATACTCCAACGCCAAGGGCGTCCGCCAGCTTTCGTATAGTAACTGCCTCACCGGCCTCCCTCCCGGCGAGGTAAAGCACCGCAGCTGCCAGAAGCGTCGCGGGCTTCGTCTGCTTAAGACGCTTTGGCAAAAGGGTGCAGATAGCGTGCGCTCGCGTGGTGGTCTGGGTCGATAAATCTAGCTGAGATGCAAACCTGTCGATGTATTCCTCAGGCAGGGCGCGAGAGACCTGTAGCTTGAGCCGCCTCCTGAGCAGCTTGGTGAGATGTCTGATGCTCCGTAAAGCAGCCTTTTCCTGCACGTCCGTCCGGGTCGCCAAGGCGCGCGCGACCTCGAGTTCCGTCCTAGGCACGTCCCTCAGCCTGCAGGTGATGAAAGCAAGCGCTGCCAAAACATTCCACGTGCTGCGCCCCATCGTCAGCCTAGCCGCTCTGGTCTTTCGATAAAGAGTGCTCACCTCGGCCTTAACACCCTTTGGCAACGAAAGGTCCTCGCACAGCTTATCGAGCTCGAGCAGGGCATCGCGAAGGCTCTTCTCGCTATAGCTGCCCGTGCGAGAGCGGCGCTGCCACATCTGCAGCCTTCTCAGCCTCGCCCGCCAGCTAGGGGGAAGGTCTCTGGAAGTTCCAAACTTACTTCCTAGGCCTAAATCGTGCTGGGTAATATCTAGGCCTGATGTTACATCTGCCCTACCGATTTCCTTTCTTGTTTCAGCCCTCCATTCGGGCTCGGTCCTAGGCAGCTTCTCAAAAATCACAAAACCGCAGCGCGTGCAGATTTGTTCCCCTCTGACTTCATCGTAGAACACAGCCGAACTATTGCAGGATGTACAATGCGCTGGCGTCATTTTTTTCACGCTGGGCCTACATTTTTAAAATTTTTAAGCTGGCGGAGTGCCGTCAGATGTTTCAGTAGGTCCTCTTCGATGATATCAAGTACCCTTTCACGATCCATTTTAATTGCCAGCTGGAGCGCGCCTCGGATGTGATAGTTTGATGGATGAGTTGAGCTAGTGCTGACCCAGTTCCAAACAGCTTTTGCTGATATCCCCAGTTCCCTTGCAACCGCTCTAATTGAGCCCAAACGATTGATCAATATTCGAATTATTTTGATTCGAGCTGATCTGCTTACATATTCTACTAAATCATCGTTTTTTTCACTCAAGGTGGCGACTCCCCAGTCGTCATTAGCTTAAGGTAATTTATAAGCGGAAAATAATTATTCATCTCCTGACGACTCCTCAGTCGTCATGGAAAGTTTTGTGCAACGAAAAGAAGTGACGACGCCACCCATCGTCGTAAAAGTCATAAGTTACGTCTGAACGAACGATTTATACTTACACAAAAACCTTTTAAAACCAAACCCGGAAAATTGCAAGGAGTTGTTGACTTGGAAGAGCAGACGCTGGAGCAACTAAAGCAGATGTTGAAGGTCAAGGTCGATAAAGTAGAGGAACACGGCGAGGAGCTCGTGGTCTACGTACCCAAGGATCAAGTGGCGAAGGCGATAGGCGCCGGGGGATGCGTTGCTCGCGCAGCCGAGTTAGTAGTAAAACGAAAACTCACGATAAAGGAGTCCACTGGATAGCAGTAGAGATATTTTTCCCAATTACCTCAACTTTAAATATTGCCGCATTAAAAAATAGACAGGTGAAAAATTGGTCCAAGCATACATTTTGGTGACTGCATCGATCGGAAAGGTCAGGCAGGTCGCAAAGGAGCTCGGGCGCCTCAAGAGCGTGAAATCCGTACATATAGTCACGGGCCCATATGACATCGTCGTGCTCGCTGAGGCAAAAGATCTGGCGAAGCTAACCAACGTCGTGGTTGGGGGCATCCATAAAATCAAGGGCGTCGTGGACACAAATACGGCAATTGTGGTCGAGGTTTAATTTTCAAGAGGTAGCCCGGGGCGGATTCGAACCGCCGTCGACAGGTCCAGAGCCTGTCATGCTTGGCCTCTACACCACCGGGCTTCAATTAGTTAGTTAGTTTCATCTGATAAAATCATTTACCACCTAATTTAGACATCTATTTTTTTGTCATCAATTTGTTTTACATCCATGATTTTCAACTTTAAGTTATCATAGTAATATCAAATATGGGATCGTGTGCCACGAGCTCCAGAATTGATGGATCAGCTGAAGTTACATAGGCCAAAGAGGCGAGATCTGACTGCTCTCCTCCTGCTCGCGCTTTTAATCGGGCTATGCTTAGGCAGTGTGCTCGCAGCGAGCTGGTATACCACGAGGCCAGCGCTGGAGCTAGCTGAGAATGAGACATACGGGCGTTCGACGACGATCGTGGGCATCAGCAAGAATGGGGGTCAAGCGAAGCTGGCAACACTCACCGTCGAGCTCATGCCAGGGAAAGGGCGGTTGCTCATCAGCGTGCCACCGTATGAGAACGAGGATACCCAAATGTCAGCCATGAACGCTAAGCTGGCTGCCGAACGCGAGACGGGCTACGATCTCTCCCAGGTTGATATTATCTTCTCCATAGAGGCGGATGTTGAGGTGGTCACTGGCCCTTCCGCTGGGGCCGCGATGGCCGTCGTTCTGGTCGCAGCGATCGAGAACCGGTGGGTGCGTCAGGATACGGTAGTCAGCGCGACCATCGAGGGATATGGCAGGATCGGGCCCGTGGGGGACATTAAGAAGAAAATAGATGCGGCAAAGGAAGCCGGCTTTAGACTCTTCGTGGTTTCGATCGGCCAAGCGGGCACGTCTGGTGTTTCTGGCATAGAGGTAAAGAGGGCACGAAATCTCAATGAAGTGGTGGATTTAATGTTGTGGTAGCCCCGACCGGATTCGGACTATTTATTCTTGTGATGCCTTTCGTTGCTTCTTTTTTGTCTCATTAATTTTTTCTTAAGCGATTTTGGGGAGAGGGAGCACTAAAAGTGATATAAAAATGGTAGCCCGGGGCGGAATTTCGGTCGACTTGACGACATTCGAATTCGGCAGGACTTTTATCCTTCCGCCGTCGCGGGCTCCAAAGGCCCGAATGCTTGGCCACTACACCACCGGGCTACAAGATATCTTCTGTAATGGTTCGGTTATTAAAACCGATTTCTTAACTCTTAACTTTCCCTACTTCAGATGGCGGGCCCGGAGGGATTCGAACCCTCGATTTTCCGGTCCGAAGCCGGATGTCTTATCCTGGCTAGACCACGGGCCCATGCTAAATTAACCCCTCTAGTTTATGTTTTATCCCCAGGCGTAAGCCTTTTCTTAACCGCGTGATATCCCTGAAGGGGGATGACTTGAAGGCTCTAATGCTCATCTGCGACGGTATGGCGGATCGTCCGATCGTCAAGCTTGGCAATCGAACCCCACTCGAAGCTGCGCGAACGCCCAACATGGACAAGCTAGCAAAGCGGGGAATCTGCGGGCTGATGGACACAATTGCACCTGGGGTGCCACCCGGGAGCGACACCGCCCACCTGGCGTTGCTCGGCTACGACCCATTTGAGGTCTACACCGGACGTGGACCATTCGAGGCCGCTGGCGCCGGTATCGAGTTAAATCCGGGGGATATCGCCTTCAGGGCCAACTATGCTACAGTGGATGACGCTCTCCTCGTAAAGGATAGGCGGGCGGAACGCGTCCAAGGAACGAAGCCGCTCGAGGCCGCGGTAGGGCAGATCAAGCTTCGAGGAGCGGATTTCATCTTCAAAAATACCGTGGGCCACAGGGCGACCCTCGTGCTGCGGGGAAGGGGTTTATCGCACGAGGTCACGGACTCAGACCCCCATGAAATTGGTAAAAAAGTCCTTCGGGTAAGACCACTCCTGCAGGCTCCGGAACGGCCTGGACTAATCCAAGCCATCCTAACGGGCGGCATCCGCAGGTTTGTCGGGCGTCGGCGCAGAGCAGCGAAGACCGCGCGGCTGCTCAACGATTTCTCCCGCAGGGCTCACGAAATTTTGAAGGATCACGGCTTTAACGTAGAACGCGTGAAAAAAGGACTACCTCCCGCAAACTACCTCCTACTCCGCGGTGGCGGGGTAGTGCCACACCTCCAACCCCTCCAAGCGCGATTTGGTATCCGCGGAGCTTGCGTCGCTGCCGCCGCGCTAGTGAAAGGCGTCTGCAGGATGGCGGGCATGAATGCGATCGATGTTCCGAGTGCCACCGGTAGCGTTAACACGGACCTAAGCGCGAAGGTGATGGCCGCCCTGAAGGCGCTAGAAACTAACGAACTCGTGCTGCTCCACATAAAGGGATTCGATGAGGCGAGCCATGATGGCAACGCTGCTGCCAAAGTAAAACTCATCGAGCGTGTCGATGGAGCGCTGAAACCACTCATCAAGGCTGCAGATTTCATCGTCCTAGCAATTGACCACACCACGCCCGTCACCGTGCGCGAGCACACTAGCGATCCTGTGCCAGTGGTGATCGCCGGCCCCGGTGTGCGAGCGGATGACGTTCATGCCTACGGCGAGCGCGCAGCTGCCAAAGGTGGTCTATGCCGAATTCGGGGCAAGGACCTGCTGCCGATCCTATCCGACCTGATGGGTAAGAGCAAAAAATTTGGCGCCTAGACCGATGGTGTTCCCTATTTTATTTCCTTCCTTTAAACAAAAACCTCAGCTCTGAAGGACGCGCGACGCCACGCTCCGTCACGATCGCGGTTACCAAGCGCGCTGGCGTGACGTCGAACGCGGGATTAAGCACGGCCACACCCTTCGGCACCAATCGAGTTTTTCCAACAAAAATAACTTCACGCGGGTCACGATGCTCTATTTTAACTTGATCGCCGCTGGGTGTAGTAAAATCTATCGTGGTAGTTGGGGCAATGGAATAGAAAGGAATGCCATGCTCTTTAGCAAGCACTGCAAGCGTGTAAGTGCCTATTTTGTTCACGATATCGCCATTTGAGGTAATACGATCGGCCCCCACCATCACAAGGTCAACCATGTGACGCCTCATCACCTCGCCTGCCATTCCATCGGTTATCACGGTTACTGGTATGCCCTCGCGTTTTAGCTCCCATGCCGTCAGGCGGGCCCCCTGAAGTCGCGGCCGCGTCTCCGTGGCGATGACCTTGATGTGCTTGCCTTGGGTCCAAGCTGTGCGGATTACTCCAAGAGCAGTACCATAATCGACTGCGGCGAGCGCTCCCGTATTGCAGTGGGTCAACACCACGTTTCCGTCCTTGATGAGGCTCGCCCCGTGCTCGCCCATTCGCTTATTTGTCTCAACATCTTCATCGGCAATACGCTGAGCTTCTCGCACGACTGCGTCACGCAACTCTCTAACGCCCTTCGCGGCTCGCGCAACCTCCAACACGCGGTCTAATCCTACGAAAAGATTTGTAGCAGTTGGGCGAGTCCTCCTGATTTTACTTGCAGCGCGTTTAATCTCTAGCAACAACCTTTCTTTGGTTTGGGCCTTGCTGCAAAGTGCAGTTATTGCAAGAGCCATTGCCGCTGCGACCCCAAGCGCAGGAGCACCCCTTATCTGCATCACCTTTATCGCATGAATAATATCATCGACGCTATCGCATCTCGCTAGTTTAAGTTCCTGCGGCAACCTCGTCTGGTCGATCAACACGACACTTCTGCCCCGAAGTTCGATCGTGCGCATACTAATGCCGCCTGATGTTTTTGCAAGGCGGCTTAAATAGCAAAGCGCATCATATGATTTTTGATTGAGGGTCATAGATGCTCAATTCAGCCCGAGATGCCGCACAGCTAATTCGCGCGCATCACAACGATTCCGTCCAAATTATTTCACATATGGATGCTGATGGAGTCTGTTCGGCTGCGATAATTTCAACCGCGCTAGACAGGTTGAATGTCAAGCACTATGTAAAGTTTGTCCATATGTTATACCAAGATGTCGTGAAACAACTTGAGTTAGTTGATTTAACGATCTTCACCGACCTCGGCAGTTCGCAGTTACAAAATATTAGAAAAAAGTTTGGAGGGAACGACGCCATAATCGCCGACCATCACGCGCCGGAAAAAGCGGATGGTTGGCCGGAGCTCGTCCACCTGAACGCCCATCTTCAAGGTCTGGATGGGGTCAACGAGATAAGCGGAGCTGGGATGACTTACATGATCGCAAGAGAACTGAACGCTGCCAATAAAGATCTGGCAGGCCTTGCGGTGGTCGGTGCGGTCGGAGACGTCCAAAGTGCATGGGGTAGACTACAAGGTTTCAACCGTAAAATAGCCAGAGACGCTGCGGATGCCGGCGTTTTGGAATACAATACAGATCTCTTGCTCTACGGGCGTCATACTAGACCAATTTTCAGAGCGCTTGAATCATTCACGGATCCTCCAATACCCGGAGTCAGCAACTCGGTCGCTGGCTGCATATCACTGCTCAAGGACCTGCACATCCCATTCAAAGGTGAACGCGGCTGGCGGAGTCCAGTCGACCTCACTAATGAGGAAAAGCAGAAGCTAGCGACTGAACTTATCGCGAGGGCCTACATACATGTACCCAAGGAACTTGCGCAGTACGTGCCCGGGCTGATAATCGGTGAAACATACACGCTTCTAAGAGAGAAAGAAAGATCGCTACTCCGGGACGCCGATGAATTCTCCACCTGTATAAACTCCACCGCTCGTCACGAACAACCACTGATCGGCTTTGAGGTTGCAAAAGGGGATCGCAAGGTGTACTACAGGGCGATGCTCAACTTACTTCGCTATCATCGACGCTGTATAGCCGAGGGGATGGGGTTCATAGAGCAGGAGGGGTTTGAGCGCACGCCTAGAAGCTACCTGCAGTACTTCGATGCCACAGGGGTGCTTAAGGAAACATTCATTGGAACGATCGCAAGCCTAGCGCTCGGCCATCAGGCCTGCGACCCATACAAACCTGTTGCTGGTATCTTCCGAAATCGGGGCACGGCAAAGATCTCGGCACGATGCTCGAAGCTGTTGTTCCTGCGGGGTTTGGATTTAGCTAGAGCTATTCGCGAAGCGGCAAGGTCAGTCGGTGGAGAGGGTGGGGGACACGTCGTCGCCTGTGGAGCACAAGTCGAGGAAAGCAAATTACCGAAATTCTTGGAGGAATTTGAGGCCCAGGTGATCGCTGAACTTGAGAGATGATCGCATATCTAGCGCTTGGTCACTTTCCCTTTCTGTTCGTCGTAAAGATATTCGATCTCATCAATCGTACTTACATCACTTGCATTCTTATCCTCACGTACTTTCACGAACCTCGGAAATCTTAACCCGAAACCGCTGGTATGTTTTTCAGCCGGAGATTTTTGTATTTCCTCATATATCGTCTCAAACACGACCATAGGTTTCAACCAATAATCTGGCTCGATCTCCGCGATCACCTGGACAGGCTTTTTGTCGCTAACTAATGATTTGAACTCCTTCGTGAACTC